>JACCED012450933.1_pt1 | contig 14154 bp, 12 predicted proteins | sample 7455021 | NCBI WGS metagenome assembly JACCED01 (sample SAMN15323456, study PRJNA562643) | freshwater metagenome | isolation source: river surface water | place: USA:Blue River Watershed | collected 2017-08-19 | reverse complement strand
CAGGCCCTGGTAAACATCGCGGTGGTGTTGCGCTTGCTCCCCGTACTAGGTGTACCTCTGCCATTGATTTCTGCGGGTGGTTCCTCACTGATTTCTGCCTTGACGGCTATTGGTGTCGTTCTTGCTATTGAAAGGGAGAACCATGCCAAGGGCGGCGTAGTTCGCTCGACTTCCAGGAGCGCCTCGGCTAGACAAGTTTCCGTTAGACAGGCTTCTGCTAGGTCCGCTTCTGCAAGACAGGGCACTCGTCGATGACTAATTTTTTGTTAGCCGGTGGTGGAACAGCCGGGCACGTTAATCCTTTACTTGCTCTGGCTGATGCAATTAGCGTCGATTCACCGGAGCACAAGGTTTTTGCTCTTGGCACAGTCGAGGGTCTTGAGCAACAGTTGATTCCCGCGAGAGGCTATGAACTGCTAACAGTCGCTCGGTTGCCGTTTCCTAGAAAACTTAATAGTTACGCTCTTCGTTTTCCCGCCGCTTTTTCTCGAGCTATTGCTGACTGCGTAAGAATTTTGCAAACTAAAAATATCGATGTAGTGGTTGGCTTCGGTGGTTACGCGAGCGCTCCTGCTTACCTGGCGGCGAAGAAACTGGGAATCCCGATTGTTGTCCATGAGGCAAACGCGCTTCCTGGTTGGGCAAATAAACTCGGCAGTAAATATGCGGCTGCCACCGGTGTTGCTTTCAAAGGCACGCCACTCAAAAAGGCAAAATTTGTTGGCATGCCACTTCGCAAAGAAATTGAATCCCTCGTGGGCAATGCGGACAAAAGTTCTGCGCGCAAGTATTTTAATCTTGATCCGAACACCATAACTCTGTTAGTAACCGGCGGTTCTCTTGGTGCACGAAAAATTAACCAAACTATCGAGGATTCTCGCAAGTTACTAAGTGCCGCGGGCATTCAGGTGCTGCACATAGTTGGTGGAAAATCAGAATTCGATGAAATTTCGGAAACCGATTACAAGCGAATTAAATACTGCGATCGCATGGACTTGGCCATTGCCGCCAGCAACTTTGCGGTTGCCCGCGCCGGAGCATCCACAGTTTCTGAATTTGCCGCTGTTGGCTTGCCAGCACTCTATGTGCCTTACCCAATTGGAAACGGCGAGCAGAAACTAAACGTCAAAGATTTGGTGGCTGCTGGCGGCGGCGAGCTAGTGCTTGACCAAGATTTCACTCCAGAGTTCGTGGCAGAGAAATTGGTGCCCCTGATTTCAAACACCAAGGTTCTTGAAAAAATGAGTTCCGCGGCAAAAGAAAACGGAATATCAGATGGCACGGCTCGCTTGTTGCAGCTGGTGCAGGGTGTGTTGTAAGTAAGCCCGAATGGCCACTCAGCCTAGTCTTCTAGGTGAATGTTAGGAAAGTAATGATCAAGCCAGATTTCAATCAGCCGGTTCCAAAAGACCTTGGCAAAGTCCACTTCATTGGTATCGGTGGTTCAGGAATGAGCGGAATCGCCAGAATTTTACTTGGCATGGGGCATCAGGTAACTGGCAGTGATCTTCGAGACACCGATAACGTAGCCGCGCTTCGTCAACTCGGTGCCAAAATTTTTATCGGGCATGACGAATCGCATCTTGGCCAGCCAGACACAGTTGTTGTGACTTCGGCGCTTTGGCCAACTAATCCCGAGTATCTCCTTGCCAAAAAAATGGGAATTCCCGTGATTCACCGCTCCCAAGCTCTGGCGTATCTGACTTCTAAGCGCGAAGTTATCGCCGTTGCTGGTGCTCACGGAAAAACAACTAGCACCGGCATGATCATTACGGGGCTTTTGGAGTTAGGTGAAGATCCAAGCTTCGTGAATGGTGGCGTCATCGCTTCGTTGAATGCATCATCTGCAAGTGGCAGCGGTGATTTGTTCGTCATCGAGGCAGACGAATCCGATGGTTCGTTTTTGCACTACGACACTGCGATTGCCTTGATTACAAATGTTGACGCCGATCATCTTGACCACTACGGAACCGAAGAGGCTTTTGAAGCAGAGTTTGCCCGATTTGCCCAGGGGGCCAAGCAGTTCATCGCAATCAGCTCAGATGACCCGGGCGCTGTCCGGGTTACAAGATTGATCAAAGATCACAGGGTGATCCGTTTTGGTCAAGCTGATGACGCTGATGTCCGTCTGCACAATGTAGATGCCAGTGGAGCCAGGGTTTCGTTTGACTTGATATTCGAAGGACAGACTTTCTCGGCGACTCTGAATGTTCCAGGGGAGCACAATGCTATAAATGCCGCCGGGGCGTTTGCAGTCTTGGTTGGACTTGGTTTTGACCCCTCGAAAGCTCTTGCTGCAATCGCAACGTTCGGTGGCACCCAGCGTCGCTTTGAACTCCACGGAAGCAGAAGAGGGGTAGCTGTTTATGATGACTTTGCTCACCACCCAACTGAAGTGGCAGCTGCAATAAAGGCCGCTCGCGCCGTTGTCGGTGATGGAAAAATCATCACCGTTTTTCAGCCACATCTCTATAGCCGTACTCGCTTGATGGCTACGGAATTTGCAGAAGCTCTTTCAGCATCTGACGAAGTAGTGGTCCTTGATATCTATGCCGCTCGTGAAGACCCTGAGCCAGGAGTTACTGGGGCATTGGTTTCAGATGCTTTCAAGAATCAGGCGCAAGTTCATTACGTTCCAGACTGGGACGACGTCCCCGCGGTGAGCGCAAAACTAGCCACCGATGGAGACTTCATCATGACTATGGGTTGCGGAGATATTTATCGCATGGTTCCTGAAATTCTTGAGGCGCTTGAGCATTAATTGAAACGTCCGCAATCTAAACCAGTAGCTCGGAATAGCTCCGGCTTGCCGAGCGCGCCAATTGCCAAAAATCAAGCCGCCAAGCCAAAGTCAAAGGTTGGCTCAAAATCCGCACCCAAGGCTGCACTCAAGCGCGAGAGCAAACGACTTCTAAACATCAGAAAATCCGAGAAAAGCAGAGGGCTGTTTTCGCGAGTTTCGCCTGAAGTAAAACGATTTACGGCTGCCTCGCGCAAAAGAAGAGTGGTGCTAGCAATATCGGCTGCATCAATCGGTTCGCTTTTTCTTCTTGTGCTCGCAGCTATCTTCACTCCGCTGCTTGCTGTAGAAAAGATTGAAGTCGGCGGCATAAATCGATTGAAAGAAAAATCTATTGTCAATGCGCTGACCAGCCAACTGGGCAAGCCGCTGCCGACGGTAAGTGCCACCGATGTCGCAACTTCGCTGAAAGCTTTTCCTCTGATTGAAAGTTTTTCAATCATCAGCCTTCCGCCTCACACCTTGAAGATTCAGATTGCTGAACGGCAGCCCATCGGTGTAATCACGGTTAGTGGCACAAACTATCTCTACGATCCAGCTGGCGTACGCATTGGAATTGCAAACGGTTCTGAAAAACTGCCCACCATTCAAATCACCGGCGAGCCAGAGAAATCAACTCAATTCAAGGCCGCGATTGAGGTCCTGATGGCTTTGCCGGCAGATCTTCTTTCCAGGGTTGCCGAGATAAACGCAAAATCAAAAGATGATGTGACTCTTCGTTTGCGTGGTTACTCAGGCCAAAAAATTATTTGGGGTGATGGCTCTGACTCAGTACTTAAATCTCGAGTACTCGATGCGCTGATTGCCAACCAAAAGAAAACAGACAGAGTGACATTTGATGTCTCTAGTCCAAACGCACCGGTAGTGCGTTACGGGAATTTTTAGACACACCTCTCAACTTCCAATCAACAAAGGTCGTAACGGCTTATTTTTTTCGCGCACGGTAATAAAAAGGGCTAACTATAAGCCTCATGCTGAGGTTTAACCTTTGGCATCGTGTCAAAGCTGCGAGAGCAGCAGAAGTGAATGCGGAGGAATAGCGTGGGTCTGAATCAGAACTACCTAGCGGTTATCAAAGTTGTTGGCGTTGGCGGCGGCGGTGTGAATGCGCTTAACCGCATGATCGATGCAGGCCTTCGCGGCGTTGAATTCGTTGCCATCAACACCGATGCCCAGGCTCTTCTAATGAGCGAAGCTCACGTAAAACTTGACATAGGTAGAGACCTAACTCGCGGGCTAGGTGCTGGCGCTGACCCTGAAATCGGTCGCCGTGCAGCTGAAGACCACTCTGATGAGATTGAAGCGGCTTTGCGTGGCGCTGACATGATTTTTGTTACTGCTGGTGAGGGTGGCGGTACTGGTACCGGTGCAGCTCCCGTTGTGGCTCGAATTGCCAAGCAGCTTGAAGCGCTGACCGTTGGTGTGGTGACCCGTCCATTCGGATTTGAAGGTAAGCGTCGTGCTCAGCAAGCTGAAGCGGGTATCGAAGTGCTTCGCGGTGAAGTAGACACGTTGATTGTTGTGCCAAACCAACGTCTACTGGAATTGGTAAATAAGTCAGTTTCCGTTGTGGAAGCATTTGCCACAGCAGACGATGTTCTTCGTGCCGGTGTCCAAGGCATCACCGACCTAATCACAACCCCAGGTTTGATCAACCTTGACTTTGCTGATGTGAAGTCAGTAATGAAGGGTGCAGGCTCGGCACTTATGGGAATTGGTACCGCCAAGGGTGAAGACCGTGCTGTTCGCGCAGCTGAGCTTGCAGTATCGAGCCCACTGCTTGAAGCAAGCATCGATGGCGCTCACGGTGTACTTCTTTTGGTTCAGGGTGCATCTGACTTGGGCCTACACGAAATTGATGAAGCTGCACGCCTCGTCCAAGAGGCGGTTAGCCCAGAGGCAAACATCATCTACGGAACCACGATCGACGACACATTGGGTGATGAAGTGCGCATTACTGTGATTGCGGCAGGTTTTGATGGAGGCCTTCCTAAAATTCGCAAAGTTGAGCGCAAGCCTTTTGCTGAACCTGCCGTGGTAGCTCCTGCCGCCGCAGCGACTACCAGTTCTTCATGGTTTGGTGACGCTGCTGTTCCGGCAACCGAGTCGATTGATGTTTCAGCTGTGAACTCTTACTACGCAGATTCTGTCGATGAGCAAGTGCCAGCCGCTTTCCGCGACAATAATTTTGACGCCGCAAATGATGCTGAGGATGAAACCGATAATTTCAAAAGCAACGAGCAATCAAGATCCCATTCTGCCGACGGCACAAAGTTTCAGTCTGCCGACGGCACAAAGTTTCAGTCTGCCGACGGCACCTGGGGCGACGACCTCGACATCCCAGACTTTCTTCGCTAAATTTCTAGTCGCTATCCGTGAGTTCATTAGGGCAACGTTTAGCCGAAATTGAATCTCGTATTCTGTCTGCCGCCGCAAGCGCTGGCAGGAATCGTGATGACATCGAACTAATTGTCGTATCTAAAAATCATCCTGCACAGATGGTTCTAGATTTGCTTAAGCTGGGCGTGCGAGATTTTGGTGAAAATCGCGATCAAGAAGCCAAGCCAAAGGCCGAGGAAGTAGCAGCGCTTACCGCCGAACAGTCTTTTGACTACAAATGGCACTTCATTGGCCAACTGCAAAGCAACAAGGTGCGTTCAGCACTTAGTTATGCCGACGTCGTTCACTCAGTTGACCGCCAATCCTTGCTCGATGCACTCATCAAGGCCACCGTCGAACGCACGTCACCTTTGGATATCTTCATTCAACTGAACCTGACTGATGATCCTGGACGTGGAGGCATTGAGCCCAAAGATCTTGATTCTTTTGCCAGTCAGGTCTTGGCCGCACCAAATCTAAATCTTTTGGGCGTCATGGGTGTCGCTTCGCTTGACCGGGCGCCAGAGGCAGACTTTGAGACCATCCAAAGAGCGAGCGAGAGTCTCATCGGGATTGCTCCCGGGGCTAGGTTTATCTCGGCGGGAATGTCAGAGGACTTCGAGGCCGCCATTTCCTTTGGCGCGACACACTTGCGCGTAGGCAGCGCAATTACGGGAAAACGTCAGTATTAGCCATATTCTGGAGTAGTACGAGTCCTCAGGAGGATACAAAATGGCAGGTCTAATTTCACAGGTTTCAGGTTGGCTGGGACTAGCTGACGAAGGTGAAGCTCTTCCGCCGCGTCCGGTTGCCGCCAGCGCTGGCGAGCCACGTCCGGTTGCCCGGGTGGCGACTATGCGTCCACGCCGAGGTGTGTCAGAAGTCAACGAGATTTACACAATTGAGCCTCGTTCGTACTCTGAGGCCCCTGAGGTTGCTGCCAACTACCGTCTTGGTATTCCAGTAATCGTAAACATGGGTGAAATGTCTGAATTGGATTCACGTCGCATGTTGGATTTCATGCTTGGCCTTAAGGAAGGCCTCGAGGGTCACCTAAAGCGTGTGACACCTAAAGTTTTCTTGCTTTCGCCTAGTCACGCTGCGGTAAACAACGAAGATGACGAAACTGAGCCAACAGACGACCTAATCGTTCGTCCGTAATTTCGGCAAACAAAACTTCGATAAATGGGCCTGGTAGCTGTCGCACTGTGGTGGGCGCTCCAGGTCTATTTCTTTGCTCTGGTAGCCCGACTCTTCATTGATCTGGCACTTTCGGTCAATCGCTCTTGGCGACCATCTGGATTACTACTGCCGTTGGTCGAGATAGTTATGACCATTACTGACCCAGCACTCAAGGTAATCAGAAGGGTAATCCCACCAATCCGACTTGGGGCAATTCAATTGGATTTGGGCTGGACGGCTCTCGTTTTTGCGATATTTTTCCTTCAGCGGCTGGTGCTTTCTATAGCGTAATCGTGGGTTTAGCCACATATATGGCGGCAACGCCAAACTAATCTTTGGTAAAAGAGGTAACCTTTCCTCTGTAGCCGAATCCCCACCGGCCAAAGACATAAAAGAGGTAAGAATATGCCATTGACTCCAGAAGACGTGGTCAATAAGAGATTCCAGCCAACCAAGTTTCGTGAAGGCTACGATCAAGATGAAGTCGATGACTTTCTCGATGAAATCGTTGTAGAACTTCGCCGTCTAACTCAGGAGAACGAGGACCTTCGTCAGCGCTTGCTGGCATCAGAGTCTCGAATTGCCGAACTGCAACGCAGTGGAGCCGGTCTAGTCGCCGAAATTAACAGTCCAACAGCAGAGAGTGCGCTTGCGCCTAGTATCGCGCCTTCAGCAGTTAGCGCATTCCCTGAGGCAACCCAGGACCCTTCAACTTTGGACACCAGCAACACAAATAACTTGCTGCAGCTTGCTAGAAAACTTCACGAGGAACATGTTCGTGAAGGTTTAGCTAAGCGCGATGCACTGATTGCTGAAGGTCACGCAACGGCTGCACGCGTTGTGCGCGAAGCAGAGGCCCAGCAACGTGCCGACATGAGCCGCCTAGAGCAAGAGAAGGCGCTTATTGAACACCGCATTCAGGAGCTTCGTAGCTTTGAGCGAGAATACCGTTTGAAGTTGAAGGCTTACATTGAGAACCAGCTTGCTGATCTCGAAGAGTCAACAGCCGCACCTACGGAGCGTCCAAGCGCAGCCATCGAAGGTGGTCTCAACTTTGGTGGACAAACTTTTGGCAACCAAAACCCTGGCAATCAGGGCTATGACCCAAACGGTTTCATTTCAAACAACTAAGTAATTGAATTTTCGTAAGTCACAAATTTCACGGCTGGTCTGGCTCTTTGCCTGCGCGTGGGCCGTCATTGGGCTAGATCAATACTTAAAAAACTTCTTAATTGAAAATCTGAAACCGGGCCAGCCAATCGATTTTCTTGGCAGCCTGGTGAAGCTCAACCTAGTGTTCAATGATTCGGCTGCATTTTCCATTGGGTTTGGGGCAACATGGATTTTCACCATTATTTCGTCAAGTGCCGTTCTTTTCTTAATTTGGTTCAGTTTCAAAATTGAAACCACTGGATGGGCGATAATGGCTGGAGTGCTACTCGGTGGCGTCACTGGAAATTTGATAGACAGATTAATTCGCGAACCAGGTTTCGCCATCGGTCACGTTGTTGATTACATTCAAATTCCATTTAACTTTCCAATTTTTAACCTCGCCGACATCGCAATTTTCATTATTTGCTCGCTGTCCGTAGTTCGAGTGATGCGCGGTGACCAAATCGGTCGCAAAAGAGTTAGCGAATGAGTGAGCATAAACTCTTGCCGGTACCAGACGGTCTCGCAGGGGAACGAGCAGACGCAGGTTTAGCAAGACTCATGGGTCTTTCCAGGTCGGCTGCAGCAGACCTGTTGACAGAAGGCAACGTTTTGCAGAATGGTAAAGCGATCACCAAATCCGATCGTCTAGTTTCTGGCTCAGTTCTTGAAGTCACTTTTCCAGAAGTTGTAAATAATCTCGAAATCGTTGCCTCAATTGTTGATGGCTTCAAAATTGTTTATCAAGATGATGACATCATCGTGGTGGATAAGCCTGCCGGGGTCGCAGCACATCCCTCAGTGGGTTGGGACGGCCCCACAGTTCCGGGCTGCCTATTGGCACTTGGTGTGCAGATTGCCACAAGCGGCGCCCAGGAGAGACAAGGAATTGTGCAGCGTCTTGATGTCGGAACCAGCGGCCTGATGACTCTCGCAAAATCCGAAATCGCCTATTCAAGACTGAAGCAAGCATTTAGGGATCGAACCGTGCACAAGGTTTATCACGCGGTTATCCAGGGTCTCGCTGATCCGCTCGCTGGAACCTTTGACGCTCCCATCGGTCGCCACCCTAAAGCAGAATTCAAATTTGCGGTTATGAACGATGGCAAGCACTCGGTTACTCACTACGAGACAATCGAGGCCATGAAAGCGGCATCTTTGGTTGAAATCGTCCTCGAGACCGGTCGAACCCACCAAATCCGTGTTCATTTTTCTGCATTCAGGCACCCACTGGTGGGTGACACGATGTACGGAGCGGACCCAACGCTTGCCGCAAAAGTCGGTCTTGATCGTCAGTGGCTGCATGCAACGCGTCTAAGTTTTGAGCATCCAACCACGGGCAACCAGGTTGAGTTCACTAGCGAATACCCAGTTGAGTTGGTGCGCGCTCTTGGGGTGTTGCGAGGGTAGTCTGGTCTTCCGCCCAATCTGATTTTTAGGTTCGGTCCCACAGCAACAGGAAGGTCGTCGCAATGAGCGATGTCGCATCAAAGTCCGACTCATTTGTCCATCTTCATGTTCACACCGAGTATTCAATGCTCGACGGTGCCGCCCGTGTTAAGCCGCTCATAGAGGCGGCTGTAGAACAGGGGATGCCTGCGATCGGAATTAGCGATCATGGCAATAATTTCGGAGCATTCGACTTTTATAAATCCGCCAAGGCTGCGGGAATCAAACCCATCATCGGTATCGAAGCCTACCTGTCACCTGGAACACCACGACAAGATAGAAGCCGAGTCCGCTGGGGTAATGGCGGCGAAGATGACATCTCAGGTGGTGGCGCTTTCACGCACATGACGATGTTTGCTGAAAACACCGATGGAATGTACAACCTCTTTCGAATGTCTTCTAAAGCTTGGCTCGACGGTTTCTACTTCAAGCCCCGCATGGATCGCGAGTTGCTACAGACCTACGGCAAAGGCGTTATAGCAACAACCGGTTGCGCATCAGGCGAGATTCAAACTCGCCTTCGTCTTGGCCAATATGAAGAAGCCAAAAAAGCTGCCGGAGAGTTCCAAGAGATTTTTGGTAAAGAGAATTTCTTTGCAGAAATAATGGATCACGGTTTGGACATCGAACGACGCGCGATGTCAGACCTTTTGAAATTGGCCAAAGAGCTAAAAATGCCACTACTTGCTACAAATGATTTGCACTACACGCACGCCGGCGATGCAGCGGCTCACGAGGCTTTGCTTTGCGTTCAATCGGGCTCTACCTTGGTTGATCCAACTCGATTCAAATTTGATTCCCAGGAGTTTTACCTAAAGACTCCCGCGCAGATGCGTGCCTTGTTTCCAGACAATCCCGAAGCATGTGACAACACGCTTCTGATTGCCGAGCGTTGCGATGTTGAGTTCAAAGAACGTGAATTGATGCCACGTTTTCCAGTGCCAGAAGGTCACACTGAAGCGTCTTGGTTGAAGCAAGAAGTTGCTGCAGGCATGGAGCGCAGATACAAAGGGCAAATTCCTGAAGCTCAGGCAAAGCAGGTCTCCTACGAAGTAGAAGTCATCGAGCAGATGGGTTTTCCGGGCTATTTCCTAGTGGTTGCCGATTTCATTGCGTGGGCGAGGGCCCAGGGGATTCGCGTTGGTCCAGGCCGTGGTTCTGCTGCAGGTTCGATTGTTGCCTACGCTCTCGGCATCACCGAACTGGACCCGATTAAGCACGGGCTTATTTTTGAGCGTTTCCTTAATCCGGAACGTATTTCGATGCCAGATATCGATGTGGACTTCGATGACCGTAGGCGTGGGGAAGTAATTCGCTACGTATCTGAAAAATACGGTGATGACCGCGTGGCGCAGATTGTTACTTTTGGAACAATCAAGGCTAAGCAGGCATTGAAAGATGCCGGTCGCGTATTGGCAATGCCGTACGCGGTGGGCGAGAAGCTAACCAAGGCCATGCCACCGATGGTCTTGGGTCGTGACATTGCTTTGAACGATTTAATTGATAAAAAATCAGAACGATACAAAGAGGCTGCCGACTTCCGAGACTTGATCGAAAATGATGATGACTCTGCAAAGGTATTTGAATTAGCCCAAGGTCTTGAGTCGCTCAAGCGCCAGTGGGGCGTGCACGCCGCCGGTGTGATTATGTCTGCGGAGCCTCTTATTGATGTAATTCCAATTATGAAGCGCGATGACGATGGCGCAATCATTACCCAGTTTGATCAGCCACCCTGCGAAAAACTTGGCCTTCTCAAGATGGATTTCCTTGGTCTCCGAAACCTAACCGTTCTTGATGACACCCTTGCAAACATCAAATCAAATCGTGGTGAAACAGTTGTCTTAGAAGATCTGGACCTTGACTCGGATAAGGCAACCTTCGAACTCCTTTCCAGAGGAGACACACTCGGTGTTTTCCAGTTGGATGGAAATGCAATGCGCTCTTTGCTTCGCTTGTTGAAGCCAACACTGTTCGAACACATCTCTGCGGTCATCGCTTTGTATCGCCCTGGACCTATGGGCATGAACTCACACACAAACTACGCGCTCAGAAAAAATGGACAGCAAGAAGTTGATTCTGTTCACCCAGAACTTTCACAGTCGTTGTCAGAGGTTCTAGACCCTACCTACGGGCTCATTGTTTATCAGGAGCAAGTAATGGCGGCCGCGCAAAAAGCCGCCGGCTTTACGCTAGGAAAAGCAGATTTGTTGCGCCGTGCAATGGGTAAGAAAGACAAAGACGAGCTGGATCGTCAGTATCAGGGTTTCTCCGATGGCATGAAGGCTAACGGTTATTCCGATGCGGCTGTAAAGGCGCTTTGGGACACCTTGCTTCCTTTTGCTGACTACGCGTTTAACCGAGCGCACAGCGCTGCTTACGGCGTGCTTTCGTACTGGACCGCCTATCTAAAGGCAAATTACCCTGCCGAGTATATGGCTGCACTTCTTACATCGGTTGGAGATTCGAAAGACAAGTTGGGAATTTACCTAAGCGAGTGCCGTCGTATGGGTATTCAAGTACTGGCTCCAGATGTGAATCAATCAATCGCAGAGTTCAGTGCGGTTGGCAAAGACATCAGATTTGGTCTTGGCGCGGTTAGAAACGTTGGCTTGAACGTCGTGGATGGCATCAAGCGTACCCGCGAAGAAAAAGGTCAGTTCACTTCGTTCCACGATTTCCTAAGGAAAGTTCCCGGCATAGTCTGTTCGAAGCGTGTTGTCGAATCGCTCATCAAGGCCGGAGCGTTTGACTCACTGGGTCACACCCGTAGGTCGCTTGCTGAAATTGCGGAAGAGGCAGTTGAATCTCAAGCATCGCTAAAGAAGAACGAAGCCGTTGGTCAGATTGATCTCTTTGGCTCACTTTTTGATGACGCACTGGCAGACAGCTCATTCGCTGGATCGGTTCCTGATCGTCCTGAGTGGGGCAAGAAAGAAAAATTGGCTTACGAACGAGACATGCTTGGGCTTTACGTGAGTGATCACCCACTCGCCGGACGTGAAGAACAATTGGCTCGATACGCCCAAATAAGCATTGGTGAGATTGCTTCAAGCGAATCGCTGCAAGATGGTGAAACCGTGATCATCGCAGGTTTGGTAACTCAAGTTCTGCACAAGGTAGCAAGGCAATCCGGAAACCCTTATGCGGCCGTGACGGTTGAAGATTTCGAGGGTGAAATACAGGTTATGTTGATGGGTAAGACCTATCAGGAATTTGCAAAGAATCTCGAAGCTGACCAGGTTGTGATGATTCGAGGAAGCATTTCTCAACGTGATGACGGCAACAGCTTGCGTGCCTATTCAATCGAAACTATTGAGGGTGGTGCCGATTTCATCAAGGGTCCGGTTGTAGTAAGAATTCCTGAAGCAGAAGCAACTCGAGAAATTCTTGAGGAGCTGGATCGAATATTGCGCTTTCATGCGGGGACCGAAGAGGTCCAGGTCAAATTAGTTGGGGAATCAGGAGAGAGGCTTTTCAAGCTTCAACCGAAAGTCAAAATCACCTCGGATTTTTATGGGGAACTCAAGGTTCTTCTTGGTGCAAAGTGCTTGAGCTGAACTGGCAAATATATTAATTGAGGGATTTTCCTGGTGCCATGTAGTGGCGCTGGTAGTAAAGCAAGGCTGGTGCCTCTTCACCAAGCAAGCCTTCAATGACGTCAACAATCACAACCGCGTTATTTTCAATCGCGTGGATATCGCGAATCTTGCATATCAGGACTGAGGTCGCATCGGTGAAGACTGGCAAGCCGAATGGGCCAATCAGCCAGTCGTCCTTGGCAAATCTGAGTGTGTGATCAGCAGCCATTCTTTGAGCAAGTTCAAGATTCCGCTCGCCGAGCGTATGGATGGCTACGTATTTTTCAGCCTGCAAGCTAGGCCAAGTGCTTGACCCTCGGGCGACATTGAATGAAGCAAGCGGTGGATTGGCGCCAAGCGATGTCATGGATGTCGCCGTGAAACCAGCAGGCTTACCTTCACCATCCAGAAGGGTTATTACTGAGACGCCAGATGCGTGCAATCTGAATGTCGCCCTAAGTGCTTCGGTCGGTTCTTTTTCTACTGCAAAATTTTCCATGACTCTTTTTCTTCAATTGAACTGATGTCTAGGCTACCGGTAAGAAGACCCGGCTCTAGAATTGGTACATAAATCTAGTTGGAGGCCATGCTATGTCGATCGCAGTAAATTTGCGCGTTGTAGACCTTCGAACAAAAGATTTTGACTCCAGATCTGCCAACCTTGCCGTGCCTCGTGCTGCACTTGATATAACCAAGGCTGTCGATCAAATCATTCCCCTGCTCGAGGATATTCGCCTCAACGGCGAGGATGCCCTGGTAAAGGTGACCCAGGAGCTTGATGGCGTTGATCCGCGCCCGATTAAGGTTTCAGGCGAGGAACTTTCAGCCGCATTGGCAAACTTGGACGCTAATTTGCGCAAAGCCATTGAAGAGTCCATTGAACGAGTATTCAAAGTTTCGCAAGTCAATATGCCTAGCGAATCTTCCGTCAAGTTGGCAGATGGTGCACTAGTTCACCAGCGTTGGCAGCCGGTAGATTCTGTCGGTCTATACGTGCCCGGCGGTAAAGCCGTCTACCCGTCGAGCGTAATTATGAATGTAGTTCCCGCACAGGTTGCCGGCGTCAAGCGCCTGGCTCTTGCATCACCGGCGCAAAAGTCCTTCAACGGACGCCCACACCCAACAGTGTTGGCAACTGCTGCACTGTTAGGTGTTGAAGATGTTTATTGCATGGGCGGCCCTGCAGCAATCGCAGCATTCGCATACGGCCTGCCACAAATTGGATTTGAGCCCGTGAACTTAGTGACCGGCCCAGGCAACATTTATGTCGCCGCAGCCAAGCGCGCTCTTCGAGGCACCATCGGTATCGATTCTGAAGCAGGTACAACAGAAATTTTGGTGCTGGCTGATGCCTCGGCAAATGCCCGATTTATAGCTTTTGACTTAGTTAGTCAGGCAGAGCACGATGAAGCCGCCGCGGCGGTGTTGGTTACTGACTCTATTGAGTTGGCGCACGCTGTCATCAATGAGCTGAGTGATCTGGTTTCGGCCACGGCTAGTTCAGACCGTGTTCGCGCGGCTATCGAAGGTCAACAGTCGGCCGTGGTACTAGTCGACAATCTCGACGCCGGAATTAAGTTCACAAACTTTTACGCAACGGAGCACCTTGAATTG
>JACCED011120731.1_pt1 | contig 14157 bp, 11 predicted proteins | sample 7455021 | NCBI WGS metagenome assembly JACCED01 (sample SAMN15323456, study PRJNA562643) | freshwater metagenome | isolation source: river surface water | place: USA:Blue River Watershed | collected 2017-08-19 | reverse complement strand
TGCGCATCTATACGGCGTGCCCCAGGCGCGGCAGCGCATTGCGGCCTTGGCTGAAGAATTGCAGCTCACGGCGTTTCTCGACCGCCCGGCGGGCCAGCTTTCCGCCGGGCAGAAAACTCGCGTGGCGCTGGCGAAGTCCCTGATCAATGAACCCGCTCTGCTGCTGCTGGATGAACCCACCGCCAGCCTTGACCCCGATACCGGCGATTGGGTCCGTGGCCTTTTGGAACGCTACCGGGCGCGTAGCGGCGCGGCCATTCTCCTTGCCAGCCATAACATGGCCGAGGTTGAACGCCTCGCCGCCCATGTGCTGATGCTCAAGGGCGGGCGCCTGGTGGATCAGGGCAGCCCAGCCGATCTGATTGCCCGCTATGGGCGCGATGACCTTGAACAGGTGTTTCTCGATATCGCCCGCGGTCAGGGGCGGGCGGCATGAGCGCGGCGCTGCGCCGCATCTGGGGCCTGATGTATCGCCATTTGGCCTTGTACCGCCGCTCCTGGCCCCGGTTGCTGGAACTCATGTATTGGCCGGTCCTGCAAATGCTGGTTTGGGGCTTTGTCACGGCCTGGTTGGCCGGGATCCAGAACAATACCGCGAGCATCGCCACCGGCGCCCTATTGGGGGGTGTCCTGCTCTGGGAAGTGACCCTGCGGAGCCAGATGGGCTTTGCGATTTCTTTTCTGGAGGAAATCTGGTCCCGCAATCTGGGCCACATCTTTGTGGCCCCCTTGCGCCCCTGGGAATTGGTCGCGGGGCTGGTGGGGATGAGCATTCTGCGCACCGGCATCGGCGTGGCCCCTGCGATTGGGCTCGCCTTTCTGCTGTATGGCTTTGGCCTATGGTCACTGGGCCCGGTCCTGGTGCTTTACTTCACGGCCCTGATGGCCATGGGCTGGGCGGTGGCACTTGGGGTCACAGCGCTGATTTTGCGCCATGGCGCCGGGGCTGAAGCCTTGGCCTGGGGGGTCTTGTTCGGGATGGCGCCGTTTTCAGCGGTGTTCTACCCGGTGGCTACCTTGCCCGCTTGGCTCCAGCCGATCTCCCTCGCCATCCCTGCCACACATGTTTTTGAAGGCATGCGCGCCATGTTGTTGCACGGCCAGTTTGCCTGGGGACATTTGCTGGCAGCCTATGGGCTTGATCTCATCTGGCTTGGCCTCGCCGCCTGGCTTTTTATGGCGCAGTTCCAATCCGCCCGTGTCCGGGGCGCTTTGCTGAATATCGGCGAATAGGCAGGGAAAGCGCGGCTTCCCCTTTCACTTCGAATCTTTTTCCGCCACTATGGGACTTCGTTCCGCATTTGGCGCCCCGGTGGTCGAGGCGCCCCTGGGGAGCGCCTTTTTCGGAGACTGGAAACGTGATTCCCGCCCTGATGCCGACCTACAACCGTGCCGATCTCGCTTTTGAGCGGGGCGAAGGCGCGCGACTGTGGACGGTAGATGGACGACGTTTTCTCGATTTCGGCGCCGGGATCGCGACCTCCTCCCTCGGGCATGGCCATCAGCATCTGACACGCGTCATCGCCGAACAGGCGGCGCGTGTGATGCATGTTTCGAACCTCTACCGTATTCCGCAGGCCGAAGAATTGGCCCGGCGCCATGTGGAAAGTTCCTTCGCGGATAGCGTGTTTTTCTGCAATTCCGGCGCTGAAGCGAATGAAGGGATGATCAAGGCCGTCCGCAAATACCATGCGGAAAATGGCCATCCTGAGCGGTATCGGATGATCTGCTTTGAAGGCGCCTTTCATGGCCGCACGCTGGCGACGCTGGCGGCGACCGGCAATGAAAAATATCTGGCCGGCTTCGGCCCGGTGGTCGATGGCTTCGACCATGTGCCCTTCGACAACATGAATGCCGTGCGCGATGCCATTACGCCCAATACTGCCGGCATTCTGATTGAACCGATCCAAGGCGAAGGCGGTGTCCGCCCCGCCGCGCTCCGTTTCCTGCGCGAATTGCGTCAGGTCTGCGATGAATTCGGCATTTTGCTCGCGCTTGATGAAGTGCAATCCGGCATGGGGCGTTCGGGCAAGATGTGGGCGCATCAATGGGCCGGGATTGAACCGGATGTGATGTCCTCCGCCAAAGGTATTGGCGGTGGTTTCCCGCTCGGCGCCATTTTCGCCAAGGAACATGTGGCGAAGCATCTGAAGCCCGGCACCCATGGCACCACCTATGGCGGCGGTCCCTTGGCCTGTTCCGCCGGCAATGCGGTGATGGATGTTGTCTCCGCGCCTGGCTTCCTGGACCGGGTTGATCAGGTCGCGCGTTATTTGTGGCGTGGCCTGGAAGCCTTGGCTGCGAAGCACCCGCTGGTGATTGAAGAAGCCCGCGGCGCGGGCTTGCTCGTCGGTCTCAAGCTGCGGCCCGAAATCAGCAATGGGGACATGCAAGCCGCTGCCGTGGCTGAAGGGCTGCTGACCGTGGCGGCGGGCATGAATGTGCTGCGTCTGGCCCCCCCGCTGATCATCACGGAAGCCGATGTTGATGAAGCATTGTCGCTGCTCGATCGCGCCTGCCTGCGCTTGACCCCATCGGGATCAAAGGCGGCCGCAAAGTGAGCGCGATGTTAAAGCCTGTACGGGGCGGCGAAACGCCGCCCCGCCATTTTCTGGAATTGATGGATCTTGAACCGGCGACCTTGCGCCGCATGCTGGATGTTGCCGGCCGCGCCAAGCGGGGTGAAATCTCCGGCAAGCCCTTGGCGGGCAAGACGGTCGCGCTGATTTTCGAAAAGCCCTCAACGCGCACACGGGTTTCTTTCGAAGTCGGCATTCGCCAATTGGGCGGCGATGTTGTGGTGCTGTCTTCCAAGGATATGCAGCTTGGCCGGGGCGAAACGCCGGCGGATACCGCGAAGGTGCTGTCGCGCTATGTCGATGCCATCATGCTGCGCACCGACAATGTCCAGAAAATCCGTGAATTGGCGGAACATGCCACGGTGCCGGTCATCAATGGCCTGACGGATGTATCCCATCCCTGCCAATTGATGGCCGATGTCATGACTTTTGAAGAACATCGCGGGCCGATCGCAGGCCAAGTGGTTGCCTGGACCGGGGATGGCAACAACGTTGCACAATCCTTCATTCAGGCAGCAGCAAGGTTCGGCTTTACCCTGCGCTTGGCGACGCCCCCGGAATTGGCACCCCCAGCGGATCTGATTGCCTGGGCCAAAACGCAGGGCGCCAAGGTGGAATTGACCCATGACCCGGTTGCCGCAGTGCGGGATGCTCGCTGCGTTGTGACCGATGCCTGGGTTTCCATGTCAGATGAACGGGAAGGCCGCGCGGAATCACGCCACAACCTGCTGGCGCCTTATCAGCTGAATGCGACGTTACTCAAACACGCGGCGCCAGATGCCATTGTCATGCATTGCCTGCCCGCGCATCGCGGCGAGGAAATCACCGATGAGGTGATGGATGGCGCGCAAAGCGTGGTGTTTGACGAAGCGGAAAACCGCTTGCATGCCCAGAAGGGCGTGCTGCTTTGGGCCTTGGGCTTGGCCTGAACGGCGTGGCGCCGGCCGCACCGGCGCCCCTTATTTTCCCGGAGTATCCTATCAGGCGCCCTTCTTATCTGGGCGCCTGATAAGCCTTGCGCGTTATTCCGGTTGCGCGCCGGAAATCCGCACCATTTCCGCCCAGATGGGCTGTTCCCGCTTAAGCCGCGCGGCCAGTTGTTCCGGTGTTGATCCCGTCAGGCGTGCGCCCATGCCAATGGCGCGCTGCTGCAATTCCGGATCAGCAAAGGCAGCGCGAATTTCCGACGAAATTCGATCCACGATCTCACGCGGCATGCTGCGCGGCCCAGCCCACATATGCCAGGGGCTGACATTGAAATTATCCATCCCGGCTTCCGCCATGGTTGGCACATTGGGCATGGCGGGCCAGCGTTCCGGCATGGTGACCGCAAGCGGGCGAATGCGCCCTTCCTGAATAACGCCGACATAGCTGGCCAGATTATCGACCGCCAATTGAATATCGCCCGACAGCATGGCGGGGATGGTCTGCGCCGCACCACGGAAAGCGACATGATTGGCTTCAATACCCGCACGCCCCAACAGATACGCGCCAGAGAGATGAATGGTGGTGCCAACCCCTGAAGAGCCATAGCTGACGCCACCGCGCCGTGCCTTGGCCCAGGTGATGAATTCCTGCAGCGTTTGCGCCGGGACATGCTGCGCGGGCACCGCCACCACATTGGGCAGGTCCCACATGGCACTGATCCAGGCGAAATCCTTCTCCGGATCGTAAGGCAGGGTTTTGAACAACATCGGGTTGATGACGACATTGTGCATGCTGACGGTGCCAATGGTGTAACCATCCGGCGTTGCGCGTGCGATGGCTTCCGTACCGATATTGCCCGAAGCGCCGCTGCGAGTTTCCACAATGAAGTTCTGGCCAAACCGGCGCGATAGCACCTCGGCCGCCAGCCTCGTCATGACATCAAGCGACCCGCCGGGCGGAAAACCGACAATCACGCGCACCGGCCGATTGGGCCAGGCCGCTTGTGCAATGGCGGGACTGGCCAAACCAAGCGCGAGCGGCGTGGCCAAAAGGCTGCGACGTTGGATCATTTTCTGCTCCCTATATTTTTTTCACGTCTGTGTATTTCTAGCGCGCATAGTCAGGTTCTTCCCGGTCCAGGACACGGCGCCAAGCATTCAAATGAAGCCGCGCATCCAGTTTTTCACCCCAGGGCCCCTTGTGATTGCGCCGAAGATTTTCCGGCAATTTATGCAAAGGCAGACCTGTCTGCATGGCGGTCAACTGATACATGCAAGTACGTTCCGCCATGAAGCATTCATCAAATGCGTCATGCACCGTGGGGCCCACGACAGTAACGCCGTGGCCGCGCATCAGCATGATGGTCTTATCGCCCATCAGGCGCGCGATGCGGTCACCTTCCTCATTGGTATGAACTGGCTGATCGCCTTCGTCGTCATAAACGGTCCGGTCATTCAGCAGCAGGTTATTGTGATGTGACAGCGCGAATTCCGCGCCTTCAACCATGGAAAGTGCGGTCAGATAGCGTGGATGGACATGAATGACGCAGGCCGCCGCCGGATTGGCCAGATGGATGCGCGTGTGAATGTGAAACGCCACTTTGCGGAGTTCCCCACTGCCCCGCAGCACGCGCCCTTCCAGATCACAAACAATCAAATCCGAGGCTTTGAGTTCCTGGAACAAATAGCCCCGCGGATTGATCAGAAAGCGTGGCTCCGCCTCATCCGGCAACATCAGGCTGTTATGGTTGCCGATATGCTCATTCCAGCCGAGCCGGGCACCGATGCGAAACACCGCCGCCATGTCGCAGCGCAGCGCCCATTCACGCGCCTCTGCCCGGCTATCGGTCAGTTTTTCAATAATCGCCGCCATGATGACTCCACGATAGCATGTCCGAACCACAGCCTTGCATGGAACCCGCGCGGCTGACCACCTCCATCAAGGAAGGTGTTGACGCGTCCGCGCCCTATGGGGAGCATCAGCGACGACAAGAGGATCACGCCATGACCGCATCCGCCCACCCCGCCGAATTGCCCATTACCGGCTATCTGGATCGTTTTTCCGCCCGGCCGGGGGAAAGCCTCGCGGTGAAGATCAGCGTGCCGAGTGGCGCGGGTTACCGCGCCAAGCTCCGCCGCGTGATCTCCGGCGACCCTAATCCGGCCGGGCCTGGGCTGCGCTTCGAAGACCTTGCGGTGCGCTTTGATACGGCATTCCAAGGCCGTCATCAGCCCATTCACTTGGGCTCATATGCGCTGATGCCCAAGGCGCCACGGCGTGGGCCAGGCCCGTGCAGTTGGACCGCACTGGTCTGGCTCCAGGCGCAGCCCAAGGGCGAAGCCTGCGTGATCAGTGAAGAGCAGGCCGGGCATAGCGTGAGCCTCGGCCTGGATGCGACAGGGCCCATCGCCCAGATTTCTTGGCCGGGCGGTGAAACCCGCCTCAGCCTTGGCGCAAAGCTCACCTTGATGCGCTGGCATCGGCTTTGGGTCAGCGCTGATCCCGCCACCGGGCAGCTTCTTCTTGGCGCCCAATCCATCGAAGATGCGACAGAGCCCAAGACCTGCACCGCAAGCGTCAATGGTCTCGCTTTGCCCGATGGCAGCGGCAAGGTCATGGTCGCGGCGCGCAATGCCGCCGCCCCCACGGCGCATCTGACAGGCAAGATCGAGGAACCGGCAATACTGGGGCGTTTCCAGGCAGCCTGGCCACGCCCGGATATGCCCTTATCTGCCCAGACGCCCGGGCTGCTGGCCGCCTGGGATTTCAGCCGGGGCATCACGACACAGGATGTTGAGGATATCGGGCCGCAGGCCTGCCATGGCGCGCTGATCAATGTACCGACCCGCGCCGTTGTTGGTGCGCGCTGGTCCGGCGCGGAAATGTGCTGGCGCCATGCCCCCGCCGATTACGGCGCCATCCATTTCCATGCCGATGATTTGAGTGATTGTGGCTGGGCGGATGATTTCACCTTTAAGGTCCCGGCCGATTTGCGCTCTGGCGCTTATGCTTTCCATATCAGCTGCGCGGAAGGCGAGGATCACATCCCCTTCTATGTGCTGCCGCCGCGCGGCACCGCGACCGCGCCCGTCGCGTTTTTGGCCTCGACCTTCACCTATCAGGCCTATGCCAATCATTCCCGGGGCAATGCCAATGCCGCCTATAAGGCACGCGTCGCGGCATGGGGCGCTTATCCGCATAACCCGGATGATTTCCCCATCTATGGCCGCTCCACCTATAATCGGCATCCCGATAATAGCGGCATCGCATTCTCCTCGCGCTTGCGACCTATTCTGACCATGCGCCCTGGCTTTTTGACCTTCGATGACGCCAAAGGATCAGGGCTGCGCCACTACCCAGCCGATACGCATATCCTGGCCTGGCTTGAAGCGCGCGGCATCGCTTTTGATGTCATCACCGATCATGATCTGCACGCGGAAGGCGCTGAATTGCTCGCCAATTACAAGGTGGTGATGACGGGTTCCCATCCCGAATACCACACCCCGCAAACCCTGGATGCGCTTTACAGCTATACGCGCAGCGGTGGCAGAATGATGTATCTGGGCGGCAATGGCTTCTATTGGCGCATCGCCCAGCCTGCGGACCTGCCCGGCGTGATTGAACTCCGCCGCGCCGAAGGGGGCATTCGCGCCTGGGCCGCCGAGCCTGGGGAATATTATCACCAGACCGATGGCGCCTATGGCGGGCTCTGGCGGCGCAACCGCCGCCCACCGCAGTTGCTGGCAGGCGTGGGCTTTTCTGGCCAGGGCCTATTTGAAGGTACCCATTACCGGCTGCTGCCACCGGCACGCGACCCGCGTTACAGTTGGATTTTCGCGGGCGTCGCAGGCGAGACCATCGGCGATTACGGCCTTTCCGGCGGTGGTGCGGCCGGCTTTGAACTGGACCGCGCCGATCCAACCCTGGGCACACCGGAAGGAACCGCGATTCTGGCCGTTTCGGAAGACCCGCCCGCTTCCTTTGTTGCGGTGCCGGAGGAACTGCTTTCGCATGTGAATACCGTGAATGGCGAAAAGGCCCAGGCGCTGAAGCGCGGCGAAATCATTTACTTCGAAACACCCGGTGGCGGCGCCGTGTTTTCCGTTGGTTCCATTACCTATTGCGGCAGTCTGTGGCGCCAAGGCTTTGAGGGGCCGATCAGCCAATTGACGGAAAATGTTTTACGCCGCTTCGCCGGCCTTTACGCTGCCGGTTGACGGCACGCGGTTACCGACGGACAGTTAACACCCATAAGCAACGGGAGAGCTCGCATGAAACGGCTAAGTCTCACCACCGGCCTTATCGCCGCAGCCATGGCCCTGCCGGCCGCGACAGCCCAGGCGGCACCCTTCACCTGCCCAACGCGCGGCGGTGATATCGTGTTCGGCCAGGAAGCCAATGTGAATTCGCTTGATCAAATGACATCAAGCACGATTTCCACGCGCAATATCGCGATGAACATCTATGAAACGCTGATCACGCGCGACGACAATAATAATCCGATCACCGAATTGGCCGAAACTATGGAAGAAGCGGCCGATGGCATGAGCTATACGTTCAAGCTCCGCCGCGGAATCACCTTCCATAATGGCAAGCCAATGACATCGGCCGATGTCGCCGCTTCTTTTGAGCGGTACAATAAGATTGGCTTGCAGCGCAGCACGCTGGATAATGTGGCCGGCTGGGAAACCCCAGACCCCCACACCTTCATCATTCGCATGAAGCAGGTGCAGCCCACTTTTGTAGAAGCGCTGTCCTCCTTCTCCGTGCCCATCGTCATCATTCCCGCCGAACACAAGGATGATGAACGCCAACAGCTGCGCCCCGTTGGCACAGGGCCGTTCCGATTGATGGAATTCGTCCCCGGTAGCCACGCCAAGCTTGGCCGGTTTGATAATTACCAACCGAATACCAAATACGAACAACGTACCGGCTTTGGTGGCTATCGGCAGGCCTGCGTAGATACGGTGACCTTCCGCATCGTGACCGAAGCCAGCGCGCGTGTCGCCGGGCTTGAAACGGGCGCGTTGCATGTGGTGGAAGATGTTCCCACACGGTCGCTCGAAAACCTGCGCAAGAATAGCGCCATCACCATCCTGCCTTTGCAGAATTGGTGGATCCAGATTGCCCTGCCGAATACTTCTGTTGCGCCAACCAATAATCTTGTCTTCCGTCGCGCGGTACAGGCAGCGCTTAATGTCGAAGACATTATGGATGCGGCAACCGACAATAACTACCGGCTGAATGTTGGTTTCCAATATCCCAATCAGCCCAGCTATACGGATGCCGGCAAGGAAACCTACAATATCAATAATCAGCAGCGTGCCCGAGCCTTGCTGCGCGAATCGGGTTACCGCAACGAGCCCATCGTCATTCTGACAAATCGTGACTATCCGCCGATGTATAATTCAGCGCTGGTCATGGAACAGCAACTGAAGGCCGTTGGCATCAATGCATCACTGCGCGTGGTGGATTGGCCGACTTCGGTGCAAATGTCACAAAGGCTGAATTCCACCGAATGGCACTTCTTCCATTCGGGTTGGGGCACCCAACCCGCTCTTGGTGCTTTGGCCACCATGCAGTTCCTTGTCTCCCCCAATGCGGCCTATCGCCCACGGGATGACAAGGATGATCCGGAAGTGATGGCCGCCTGGAATGACATGAACAATCTGCGTGATCCGGCAGCACGCCAAGCCGCCTTCGCGCGCATGCAGCGCCTAGTGCTTGAACGCGCCTACGCCTATCCCTTTGGTTCACTTACCAAGGTGCAGGCCTCACGTTCCAATGTGAAGGGCTTTGTTCCCTTCCGCATTCCGCGCTTTTCCAATGTGTGGATTGAACGTTGAACAGCATCGCTAAGGGGCGAGGCTTGTCTTGATACTCGTCGCGCTCCGCCGGTTGCTCAGCGCCATACCGGTACTCTTCATCGTCAGCCTCATCAGCTTTGCGCTGATGAGGCTCATTCCGGGTGATCCAGCGGCAGCGATCGCCGGTACCTCGGCCACGCCGGCGCAGATAGAGCAATTGCGCAAGGACCTTGGGCTCGATGAACCACTCATGCTGCAGTTACTCCATTTTTATGAAGGCTTGCTGCGCGGGGATTTGGGCAAATCCTTACTGCTCGGCAAAAGTGTATTGTCGGCCACCATGGAAAGATTGCCGGTCACGCTGGGGCTTTCGCTCTACGCCCTTGTTCTGACATTGCTGATTGGCGTGAGCAGCGGCATCATCGCCGCCCTGCGCCAGAATTCCTGGATAGATCAGGCAGCGATGATGGTCGCCATGATTGGGATTTCTGTACCGAATTTCTTTCTCGGTCTTTTGATGATCATCTTCTTTGCCGTGCAGCTTGGCTGGCTGCCGAGTGGTGGATATGTGGCCTTTACGCAAGACCCGATCGGCTGGCTGCGCAGCACCACCATGCCCGCTATTTCGCTCGCCTTGCTGCAAGCCGGCCTTCTGGCGCGCATCACGCGTTCAGGGATGCTGGAAGTGCTGCGCCAGGATTATGTCCGAACCGCCCGCGCCAAAGGCTTGCCAGAACGTCAGGTCATTCTGAAACACGCATTGGCGAACGCGCTGATTCCAATCGTGACCGTGGTTGGCATTATCATTTCCCTGCTATTGTCAGGCGCGGTGGTAACAGAGGCGTTATTCTCCCTCCCCGGTATGGGGCAATTGCTCACACAGGCTGTCTTGTCGCGGGATTACCCCATGGTTCAAGGGGGACTTCTTCTGGTGACGACCTTCCTGGTGCTGACCAATATCATTATTGATGTTTTGTATGCGTTACTTGATCCAAGAGTGCGCTATGAGTAACGCAAGCATGCCCCTGGATGCTGAAGATATCGCGGCAAAGCGGGAACATCCGGCACGCGCAACGCTGAAACGGCTGCTACGCCACCGGTTATTCCTGACGGGCCTGTTCCTATTTCTCATCATCGCCATCATTGCCCTGGCAGCACCTTGGATTACCGACACGGACCCCAATCGCCTGTCCATGCGCAATAAATTCAAACCCCCGGGCGAGGGGTGGATTTTCGGGACCGATAATTTTGGCCGCAGCCTGTGGTCTCGCGTAGTTTGGGGGGCGCAGCTTTCCATGATCATTGGCGCCTCGGTTGTTGCGCTCAATGCGGTTTTTGGCACGATCATTGGCGCGGCCGCTGGTTATTTCCGCAAAATCGATAATCTGCTGATGCGGGTGAATGACGCCCTGATGGCATTTCCAGCCATTCTTTTGGCCATCGCCGTAACCTCGGTACTGGGTCCTTCGACCCTCAACGTGATTCTGGCGCTGGGTATTGTCTATATTCCCCGCACCGCGCGCATTGTCCGGTCCTCGGTCATCGTGCTGCGCGAAATGGAATTCGTCCAGGCGGCCGTCGCTGCGGGGGCTGGGCATTGGCGCATTCTGACACGGCATATTCTGCCCAATGCCATGGCGCCGATGATTGTTCAGCTTTCCTTCCTTTTTGCCTATGCGGTTTTATCGGAAGCCACGCTGTCCTTCCTGGGCGTCGGCGCTGTTCCGCCAACACCCACCTGGGGCAATATCATGGCCGAAGGACGCGATTTCATGCGCGAAGCGCCATGGATCATCACCATTCCGGGTATCGCACTCATGATCACCGTCATGGGGCTCAACCTTCTTGGTGACGGCTTGCGTGATGTGCTCGACCCTAGACTCAGGATCCAACAGTGAATTTGCTTGATGTCCAGGGGCTAACAACCGCCTTCATGACCGGCCGCGGAGAGGTCAACGCGGTCGAGGATATTTCCTTTTCGCTGAAGGAAGGGGAAATCCTTGGCATAGTGGGTGAATCCGGCAGCGGTAAAAGTGTGACCGCGTTGACCATCATGGGGCTGTTACCCTCCCCCCCTGCCCGTATCGCCGCTGGCCAGGTGATGTTTCAGGGCCAGAACCTCACCAAACTCTCACCGCGGGACATGCAGCGTATCCGTGGCCCGGGTATTTCAATGATTTTCCAGGAGCCCATGACCTCGCTCAATCCGGTATTCTCGGTGGGCGAGCAAATCATGGAAACCATTCGCGCGCATGAAAACCTGCCCAATGCGGCATTGCGCAAACGCGCGATTGATATGCTCGACAAGGTTGGCATTCCCTCTGCCGCGCGTCGGCTGGATGATTACCCGCACCAAATGTCTGGCGGCCAGCGGCAGCGCGTGATGATTGCGATTGCGCTGGCTTGCAACCCCAAGCTGCTGATCGCCGATGAACCGACCACAGCGCTGGATGTGACCATCCAGGCACAGATCCTCGATCTTCTGATGGATTTGCGCGATGAATTCCGCATGGCCATCATGATCATTACGCATAATATGGGCGTGATCGCAGAAACGGCGGACCGCGTGCTGGTCATGTATGCCGGCCGCGTCATTGAAGAAGCGCCAGTGGCGCAAATTTTTGATCGGCCTCTGCATCCCTATACGCGGGGCCTGTTGGAATGCGTACCTTCCCTGACGGAAGATCGCCCCAGATTGATTGCGATTCCTGGCACCTTGCCAGACCCCGCCCGCCGACCGCCCGGCTGTCGCTTCAGTGTGCGCTGCCGCAACGCGCAGCCCGCCTGCAGCGCGGCAGCCCCGCCCCTGATCCTGGAGGAGCCCGGACATTACGCCGCCTGCTTCCGTGCGCAGGAGTTGGCCAGCTAATGACCGAAGCTTTGATTACAGCGGAAAACCTCTCGAAGGAATTTGACGTTGGTGGTGGTGGTTTTCTGCTGCGTGGCAAAACCAGCAAACTGCGCGCCGTTGACGATGTGGCGCTTTCCATCATGGCGGGAGAGACCCTGGGCCTGGTGGGCGAATCAGGCTGCGGCAAATCCACCCTGGGGCGCTTATTGATCAGGCTTCTGGAACCAAGCAGCGGCAGGATCGCTTTCCAAGGCAAGGAGATTACCGGGCTTGGGCGCGCAGCGATGCGTGAGTTTCGCCGCTCCATGCAGATCATCTTCAAGCATCCCTATGGCGCATTGAATCCACGCATGACCGTGGAGGATATCATCGCCGAGCCTTTGGTGATCCATGGCCTCAAAAACCGTGAAGAGATCCGGCGCTCGGTCTCCGAAATGCTCGACCGCGTTGGCCTGCCGCGCCGCGCATTGGACCGCTTCCCGCATGAGTTTTCAGGCGGGCAGCGCCAGCGCATCGGCATTGCACGCGCCCTGGTGTTGAAGCCACGCTTTGTTGTCTGCGATGAAGCGGTATCTGCCCTTGACGTTTCAGTCCAGGCGCAGATCGTCAATCTGCTGCAGGATCTGCAGCGCGAAATGGGCCTGACCTATCTGTTTATCGCGCATGATCTTTCCGTGGTGCGGCATATCTCTGATCGGGTCGCGGTCATGTATCTCGGCAAGATTGTGGAAATCGCCGACAAGAAAACCATTTATGCGTCACCGCAGCACCCTTATACACGCGCCTTGATCGCGGCGGTCCCCGCCTCCCATCCCAAGCAGCGTTCGCGCGGCAAACGAGAGCCGATCGTAGGCGATATCCCAAGTGCGCTGAACCCACCATCCGGGTGCCGTTTCCATACGCGCTGCCCCTATGTGATGCCCATCTGTCGCAATGTAGCCCCAGCGCTATCAAACAGCGCGCCGGGGCATGCGGTTGCTTGCCATTTACTGACGACACCTCAAAGCTGACTTAACGGAGATTCACCATGGCTGACGCACCGCGCAAATCGCGCCTGGTTTCCGAAGTTGATTTCAACAAGGATGGCAAGCAGACCGGCTATATCAGGCTTTTTCATTCCACCCATGATAGCGCCTATGGCTTCCTGCCTATCCCGATTGTGGTGGTGAAGAATGGTGAAGGGCCAACCGCGCTTTTTACCTCGGGCAATCATGGTGATGAATATGAAGGCCAGGTGGCGCTGACCAATCTGGCGAAATCACTTGATCCCGCCAAGATCAAAGGGCGCGTCATTATCCTGACCATGGCCAATTACCCGGCCGCCCTGGCGGGACGCCGCGTATCGCCGATTGATGATCTGAACATGAACCGGATTTTTCCCGGTGATCCGGATGGCACCGTAACCCGGCAAATTGCCTACTACATTGATAGCGAACTCATCCCTCTCGCCGATTTCGTCATGGATCTGCATTCGGGCGGTTCATCGCTGATGTACGTGCCTTGCGCACTCGCGACTCAATCAAGCGATCCCGCGCTGTATCAGAAGCAATTGGCTGCGCTGCGCGCCTTTGGTGCGCCCTTCACCTACATTCAGGGCGGCGCGCAGGGACAGGGTGGCAATCAAACCCTTGGCAGCGGTGCGGAACGCCGGGGCAAGATTGCGCTGGGCAGCGAACTTGGCGGTACTGGTACCGTCACCCCGGCAGGGCTTGCCATTGCCGAACGCGGTGTGCGCAATGTGCTGGTGCATTTGGGCATTTTACCGCAATCCGAATGGGTGGAACCGCCCAGCCCAACACGCTTCTTGGACGTCCGCGGGCAGGATTATTACGTCTACGCGCCCGAGAATGGCGTTTTTGAACCCCTGGTCGAGTTAGGGGATTTGGTAACCCCCGGCACACCAGCGGCGCGCATTCATTTCACGGAAACGCCCTGGCTGCCCCCGGTGGAAATCACCTTCAAGGCCGCGGGCCTCGTCATGTGCAAGCGCATC
>JACCED011591281.1_pt1 | contig 14159 bp, 15 predicted proteins | sample 7455021 | NCBI WGS metagenome assembly JACCED01 (sample SAMN15323456, study PRJNA562643) | freshwater metagenome | isolation source: river surface water | place: USA:Blue River Watershed | collected 2017-08-19 | reverse complement strand
GGCAGCCATTCCTCACATACCCACGATGGATGAGGCCGGCATTGGTGCTTATCCAGGGCGTCCGTGGTGGGGCGTTGTGGTTCCTGCCAAAACGCCTGATGCGGTCGTCGCGCGCCTCAATCGCGAGATCAATGAAGCTCTCAACAGCGTCAAGGCGCGCGAATTCATGGACAAGCAGTTTCTGGAACTGGCCGTGGGCACTGCGCAGGAATTCGCAGACTTCCTTCAGCGCGACCGCGCCAATGCCGGGGGGCTGATCAAGCGCTACAAGTGAGGGCGTAAATGAAAACGGCGGCGAGGCTGTTTGGCCATCGCCGCCGCTGCGTAACAGGTTACCGGTCAGTAGCGGTAATAATAGGGATAGGGGCGCGGATAGGTGTAATAGGGCCGCGGATAGACATAGACCGGTGGCGGGGGTGCAGCACGCTCATAGACAACGACTGTCTCACGCGGAGCCGGGGGCACCATCACCTGATGGCCGCGCTGGTTCATGCATTGTGCGAAAACCTGATCATAGCGCGCCTGAACAGAGGCGCCCGCATTGGCGCCCTGGCTCGCGCCAATCGCGCTGCCGGCAAGAAGGCCGGTGCCCGCGCCAATGGCAGCGCCCTGACCGGCACGGCCCGAAGCCGCGCCAATGGCGGTGCCAGCAATGGCGCCCAGCGCTGTACCGACGACAGCGCTCGAAACCGTGGCATCATTGGCGGCCTGACCGGGGGACTGGTAACCGGTTGCGCGGCGTGCAGCAGATTCGCAGCTATCCGCGTCGCGGTCGAAAGTCGCTTGCGACTTGCCGGGGCCGGGAAGCACGGTGAGAGAGGGAGAGGTGGGCCGGGTCGAGGCGCAGCCAACCAGCGCCAGAGACAGAAGGCCGACAGAAGCGACTGTGAGGGGCTTTGTGAACATTTTCTGCACCTGTGATTCGATAGACTACGGTTAAGCTTCCATTGGGGCTTTTTCTCGACCATGTAGGTGGATTCTGCAAGGCTTTGCCATAGATTATCTGCCAAGCTAGCAGGCTTGGACCGGAACGGTGGCTGGTGAGGGGGCTTTCATCCAAAATGACTGAACAAACGCAGACCATTCCGCGCCCGGCGCTTTCCCTGACAGAAGGCATCGCGCTCGTCGTTGGCATTGTAATCGGCATCGGCATTTTCAAAACGCCTTCACTGATTGCCAATAATGTGGAGAGCGAGGCCGCCTTTATCGGCGTGTGGGTTTTGGGCGGACTTGTGACGCTTATCGGTGCGCTCTGCTATGCAGAATTGGCCGCGGCCTATCCTCATAGCGGCGGCGAATATCACTTCCTGTCGCGGGCCTATGGCCGCCCCGTCGCTATTCTGTTTGGCTGGGCCCGTGGCACGGTCATTCAGCCGGGTGCTATTGCCGCGATCGGCTTCGTCCTGGGCGACTATGCCCAGCAGCTCTACGGTTTGGGGGCAAATGGGCCTGCCATCTATGCCGCCCTGTCCGTTATTGTCTTCACCGCGCTCAATGTCGCTGGGACGAGCGAGGGTCGCAGGACGCAGCTTGTTCTTACGACGCTCACAGTCGCTGCCATTGGTGCGGTGATTTTGGTACCGCTCGGCGTCTCGCCCATGCCGCCGTCAGTCGTGCAACCCGTGTCCGGCAGCCTCGGTCTTGCCATGATCCTTGTCCTGCTGACCTATGGCGGCTGGAATGAGGCTGCCTATCTGTCAGCTGAAATGCGCGAAAAGCGCGACACTGCGCGCACACTCATTTATGGCACCCTTATCCTGACCGTCATTTACGTGCTCGTGAATGTGGCATTGGTGACCGTCTTTGGATTGCAAGGGCTGCGGCAATCCTCCGCGCCAGGCGCTGATCTCATGCGCCACGCATTCGGCGGTTACGGTGCCTTGTTGCTCAGCGCCATTGTTGTGGCCACTGCAAGCTCGACCATGAATGGCACGGTCTTTACGGGCGGACGCATTTATTATGCGCTTGGGCAGGATTTGCCGCTCTTGCGGCGTCTTGGCCGCTGGGATGAGCAGGGCCAAAATCCGCGCAACGGCATTTTGCTGCAAGGTCTCTTCTCGCTCGCGCTGGTGGGGCTTGGCAGCATCACGCGCGACGGCTTTCAGGCAATGGTAGATTATACTGCGCCGGTCTTCTGGATGTTCCTGCTGCTGGTGGGGATTGGCTTGTTCATTCTACGCTGGCGCAACCCCACCGGCGAACGGCCCTTCAGCGTGCCGCTTTATCCGGTCACGCCCATCTTCTTCTGCCTCACCTGCGCCTATATGCTCTATTCGAGTGTCACCTATACGGGTTATGGCGCCATGGCAGGACTTGCTGTCGTGGTCTGCGGTATTCCGCTGATTTTGCTGCGTTCCAAAGAAACTGTTTCCACCACACATGAAACCTGATCGGGAGTGACCCATGAAAACGAGTTTTCGTCTTTTTGCATGTGCAGCGGCGACCGCGCTGACGCTGGTGGCAGCGCCCAGCCTGTCGCAGGCACAAGAGTTTCAGCCTTCTGTCGGTCAGATGGGCAAGGATGTGATCTGGGTCCCCACTGCGCAGGGCTTGGTGGACCGCATGCTGGAAATGGCAAAGGTCACGACGAATGATTTTCTGATCGACCTTGGTTCGGGCGATGGCCGCACCGTCATCACCGCTGCAAAGCGTGGCGTGAAGGCACTGGGTGTTGAATACAACCCCGACATGGTGGCCTTGTCGCGCCGGAATGCCGAAAAGGAAGGCGCCAAGCTCGCAGAATTCGTGCAGGGCGACATTTTCGAATATGACTTCTCGAAGGCAACCGTCTTGACGCTTTTCCTGTTGCCCCAGCTCAATCTGCGCCTGCGTCCGATCATTCTCAACATGAAGCCCGGCACGCGCGTCGTATCCAACAGCTTCGATATGGGTGATTGGACGGCGGATGAAGTGGCGGAAGCCAAAAATGAATGCCAGACCTATTGCCGCGCAATGTTGTGGATCGTGCCTGCCAAAGTGCAGGGCGACTGGACTGTGAATGGCGGGCGCATCAGCCTTAATCAGGCTTTCCAGAATGTGACGGGTTCGATGAATCTTGGCGGCACGCAATCGCCCATCACCAATGGCAAGCTCAATGGCGAGAACTTCAACTTTGAAGTTGCGGGCAAGCAATTCAAGAGCAAGGTTACAGAAACCTCGATTGAAGGCACGCTGGGTTCTGACACTTTTGTCGCCAAGCGCGCCAACTGAATATGTGGAGGGGCGGCTCTGTCGCCCCTCACTTGCGGCGCATCAAGTCCACGATGCGCGCGTGATAATCTGCGACATATTTGCGAAACCAGACCGTATAGACATCTGGCCGCGCCTTCATGTCCCTGACGAGATCCTCAAGCGTGATCCAGCGATAGGCATCAACTTCGCTCGGCTCTGGCTGCGGTGTGCCATCGAAATGGCCACCAAAGACATGCACCACCTCATCCTCAATCAGCTCGCCCACAGCGGCGCGATAGTGAGCGATGAACATGGGAGCGAGTGGCACATCAAAGCCCATCTCATCCTGCAAGCGCCGATGTGCGGCAGATTCTGTCTCTTCCCCCGCACGCGGATGGCTGCAACAGGCATTCGTCCACAAGCCACCTGAGTGATACTTGCCGGCATGGCGCTGTTGCAGCAGCATCTCGCCCTTGCTGTTGAAGATGAGGACTGAGATCGCGCGGTGACGCAGGCCCTCAATATGGGCCTGTAATTTGGGCGCAAGCCCGGTTTCCTTGTCAGCTTCATCGACAAGGATCACCTGTTCAGCGCGATCATCCATCTGCATAGATCTTACTCCGCCAGCAGCTTGCGATATTTTTCAACTTCGCGCGGGATGAGGGCTGTTACATAATCCGTGTTGAACTCCTCCCCCGCAGCGACAACAGCAGACAGGTCAGCGAGGCGCTGACGATAGGCCGGATTTTCTGACGCCTTGCGCAAGGCGTCATTCAGCTTGGCGATGACGGGAGCAGGTGTTCCCTTGGGGGCAAAGATCGCATTCCAGCCTTCGCCCTGAAATTCGGGAATGCCACCTTCACTAGAGGTGGGGACCGACGGCAAGGTGGGAAGCCGCTTGCTTGAGGCGATGACGAGCCCCTTGACGCTTTTGGCCTCAATCGAACCTGCAAGCGAGGTGGCTGTGTCGCAAACGCCGTCAATATGCCCGCCCATGAGATCATTCAGCGCGGGACCAGCACCGCGATAGCTCACCAGCGTGATGTCTAGCTTGGTGGCGGCGAGGAACTGTTTGCAAATGATGTAATTGGACGAGCCCACGCCGGCATGGCCAAAGGACACCTTGCCGGGATTGGCCTTGGCATAGGCCATGAACTCCTGCACCGTTGTAGCAGGGAAATCTTTCTTCAGGGCAATCGCCGGCATTGTCTTCGCGACGAGGCCAATGGGCATGAAGGAGTCGGGCTTGTATTGCAGGTCAGGATAAATCGTATAGGCGGCTGCATTGGTACCCACATTGCCGATCGCTAATACATAGCCGTCAGGCTTGGCACGCGAGGCGCGCATGAGGCCCGTTGAGCCGCCCGCACCCGCGACATTCTCCACCACGATCCGCTGACCCAGTGCCTCGCCCATGCGTTCTGCAACGAGGCGTGCGATCACGTCGGATGTGCCACCGGCCGCAAAGGGCGCAATGAGTGTGACGGGTTGGTTTGGATATTCCTGCGCTTGCGCGGAACCAATCATGGCGGCGATCAACAAACCGGTTATTTTCAAATTCATGTTGCACCTCGGCGCTATGGAGATCTGATGTGAGTGCATGGCAGCCTTGCTGCCACAGCCCGTCTCTTGATGTCTAGCATGAGTGCTGCCCAGATGGGCAGATGGGCATAAAAACTTTTTATGAAGAACGACTGTGCGAGCTTTTTCGGGCTTTTCAAGCATCCTCCCCGCAGCCTTGTGCCGCCGTTTTGATGCAACTGCGCTGCAGGAACGACTGAAAGACAGGCAAAGAACGGCCTGACAAGCTGCAAAACCCCCTCGGATCACTGGCACGGAGTCTGCTTCCTGCCTTTTGAGCATCGCGCAACTGCGATGCGGATCTGATGGAGGTGAGCATGAGTGGACCCGCAGCCAAGCTCGTTCTGGAAGATCTCTCAATGGTGTTTCACACCGGGGGGCAGGAATTTACTGCGCTGGCGCCTGCCACATTGCATGTGCCAGCTGGACGCTTCGTTTCATTGATCGGGCCGTCCGGCTGCGGCAAGAGCACGCTGTTCAACATCATCGCAGGCTTGCAAGCGCCCACCACGGGACGTGTCCTGATTGATGGTCAGGATTATACCGGCTATATCGGCCAGGTCGGCTATATGTTGCAGAAAGATCTGCTGCTGCCTTGGCGCAGCGTGCTCGACAATGTCGCGCTGGGCATGGAAATCACCGGCGTGCCCTTGAAAGAAGCGCGCGCGCGTGCCTTGCCGCTCATCAAACGCTACGGCCTTGCAGGTTTCGAGCATCAATATCCCTCATCCTTGTCGGGTGGTATGCGCCAGCGCGCAGCACTGTTGCGCACGCTGCTCGTCGAGCGGGATATCGTTCTCCTCGATGAGCCCTTCGGTGCCTTGGATGCGCAGACAAAAGCGCAGATGCAGGAATGGTTGCTGCAGATTTTTGCCGATTTCGGCCGCACGGTGATCTTCGTCACACATGATGTCGAAGAGGCCGTTTATCTCTCTGACGAGATCCATGTGATGGCAACCCGGCCCGGCCGCATTGTCGAAACGCTTCCCGTTGACCTGCCGCGTCCACGCGAGCGCTCCATCGTTTCGACACCACGCTTTGTCGCGATGAAGAAATATTGCCTCGACCTGCTGCATCTGGGCGAGCAGGGCGCTCTCGCCGCCTGATTGAGGAGAGACAGATGAACACCAAAACATCATCCTTGCCATCTGCCATGAGTGTTGGCGCTGCATCCATGTCAATCAGCAAGCCAAGACGTTTCGCCCGCAAGCTGCCCAAGCGAAGCATTTGGCCCACATGGGCCTTGCTCAGCGTGCAATCGGCGATCCTTGTGGGTTTCGTAGCGCTCTGGGAAATCGCCGCGACCTGGGGCTGGCTCGATGCATTCTTCTGGTCGCAGCCCTCTGCCATCGCTCATACGATGGGCATTTTCTTTACGCAGGGAAATGCCTTTGTCGATATCGCCTATACATTCCGCTCCACCATCATGGGTTTTGTCATTGGCACGACACTTGGCGCAGTGCTTGGCATGTCATTCTGGTGGTCACGCAACTATGCGATGATCATGCAGCCTTACATCATCTGCCTCGAGTCCATTCCCAAGCTCGCTCTTGCACCGCTCATCATCTTGGTCTTCGGCATGGGGCTTGCGTCCAAGGTGGCCATTGCGACAGCGCTGACGCTCGTTGTCTCCACACTCACGGCCTATTCAGGTGTGCAGGCGGTTGATCGCGATCAGGAGAAACTTTTCTATTCACTTGGCGCGAGCCGCTGGCAAGTCTTCACCAAGCTTGTTGCGCCATCTTGTATCCCCTGGGTCATCTCTATCCTGCGCGTGAATATCGGGCTTGCGCTGACAGGCTCTATCGTCGGTGAGTTTGTGGCCTCCCAGCATGGTTTGGGACGCACCATTCTCTACGCAGGTCAGACCTACGAAATCGCGCTTGTCTGGGTTGCCGTACTCGTTCTGTCGGCACTGTCCATCGTCATGTATGTCGCCGTGTCATGGCTTGAGCGCATCTTGCGCAAGGGCGCTGTGCACTAATCCCGCCACTTCAGAAGTTTCAGCAAAGGAGAACGTCATGTCGAAATTCATCTCCCGCCTTCTGCTGTCAGGTGCCATCGCTCTCAGCCTGTCGAGCGCTGCGCTGGCACAAGCCAAAAAGACGCTGATCGTGGCAGAGCCTGTGCATAGCACTGGCTATCTGCCTCTCTATGTGGCCATTGCCAAAGGCTATTTCGCGGAAACCGGACTCGATGTGAAAGTCATGACGGTGGAAAGTGGTTCGGGCCACACGAACGCTGTTTTGACAGGTCAGGCCTTCGCATTCATCGGCGGGCCGGAGCATAATGCCTTTGCCAAGATCAAGGGCGCAGAGCTGCGCGGCGTGGTGAATGTCGTTGACCGTGGCAATATCTATCTGACCGCGGCCAAGGGCAAGGAGCCCAAGGCGGGCGAGAGCATGGCGGCCTATTTCAAGGGCAAGACGATCGCCACGGGCCTGTTTGGCGGCACCCCCAATTCGATCACCCGCTATCTCGTCAAGCAAATGGGGCTCGACGCCAGAAGCGATGTGGTCTTGCAGGAAGTGCCCAACTCTGCTGTTCTGCCAGCCGTAAAAACAAACGCGGCGCAGATCGGCGTGACAACAGAGCCCTTTCTGACCCAGGGCATCAAACAGGGCATTTGGGGGGAGCCTTTCATGAATATCCCGAAAGAACTCGGCCCCTATGCTTATTCGACGCTCAACATCCGTCTGGAGTCGATCCAGAAGGAGCCGGAAACCGTGCGCGCTTTCGTGGAAGGCGTAATGAAGGGATTGAGATTCACCTATGCGCAACGTGAAGAGGCCGTGCTCATCGCCAAGAAGGAATTTCCCACCATGTCGCCTGACGATCTGATGGCAACGCTGGATCGTTCCTTCAAGGATGAAATCTGGAGCAAGGATGGTCTCATCTCACCGAAGTCATGGGACACGGGTTCTTCGGTGGTGCTGTCCGCAGGTATCCTCAAGCAGCCCGTTGCCTATGATCAGATCATCGACATGCAATTCGTGACTGCAGCTTCAAAAACCAACTAGGCCACGCAAAGGAGAGCCACATGTCTGAGCCCATCTGGAACCAGTTTTTGACCGAACGCGACAAGGCTGTCTTTGCGGCATCCGGCTATGGTGCGCGTGGTGGTTTCGGCAAGCGCCCTGCGTTGCTCGTCATCGACGTGAATTATGCTTTTTGCGGCGACAAGCCTGAGCCGATCCTCGAATCCATCAAGCGCTGGCGCAACAGCTGTGGCGAAGATGCATGGCCCGCAGTGGCAGCGATCAAGCAGCTCATCGACAAATGTCATGTGAAGGGCCTGCCGGTTCTTTACACGACCGGCGTGCGTCGTGAGGACAATTGGGACTCCGGCTCCTGGAGCTGGAAGAATGCGCGCGGCGCAGAAGCGCCCCGCACGCAAGTCTCCAATCTCGATGGCAACGAGATTGTCGCAGAGATTGCGCCGGGACCGAAAGATATCGTCATCCTGAAGCAGAAACCTTCTGGTTTCTTTGGCACCAACCTCGCTTCCTATCTCACGCTGCTGGGTGCAGATAGCATCATCGTCACCGGCACGACCACATCAGGCTGCGTACGCGCCACCGTGCTTGATGCCTTCAGCCTGAATTATCGTGTCGCTGTGGCAGAGGAAGGATGTTTCGATCGTTCGCAGGCGAGCCATGCCATCAATCTTTGCGACATGAATGCCAAATATGCTGATGTCGTGAAGGTGGCAGAAGTTCTGTCATTCTTCGATAGCCTGCCCAATGATCTGTTCGATCTGCCCAAGGGTGTGTCTCCGCAAATGGCTAAAGCCTCAGGCTTCTGACGGGAGTCATAGATGAATGATGGGAAGAAAGAAGCTCGGATCTGGGACCCCTTCCTGACCGAGCGGGACAAGCTCGTCTTCGCGCAGTCCGGTTTTGGCGCGAAGGCAGGCTTTGGCCAGCGGCCTGCTTTGCTGATCATTGACGTAAGCTGGGGTTTTGCGGGTGACAAGGCAGAGCCAATCCTCGACTCGATCAAGCGCTGGAGCAACAGCTGTGGCGCCGAGAGCTGGGACGCGATCAAGGTGATTGGCGATCTTGCTGGCGCCTTCCGCGCGAAGAAGCTGCCGGTGATCTATACAACGGGCCAAAATCGCGCAGATGGTTGGGATGTCGGCAGCTGGGCGTGGAAGAATACGCGCACAGATGAATCCCTGCCGCGGATTGCTCACACGCTCGACGCCAATGAGATTGTCTCCGACATTGCGCCGCAGCCTCAGGATCTCGTCATCTACAAGCAAAAGCCCTCTGGTTTCTTCGGCACCAATATGGCCGCCTATCTGACGCTGCTTGGCGCAGATAGTGTCATTGTCACCGGTACGACAACCTCTGGCTGTGTGCGCGCCACCGTGCTTGATGCCTTCAGTCTCAATTATCGGGTGGCTGTCGCTGAAGATGGCTGCTTTGACCGCTCACAAGCAAGCCATGCAGTCAATCTGTGCGACATGCATGCGAAATATGCAGATGTCGTCACGGGTGCTGAAATCATCAGCTATGTGTCATCATTGCCGGATGGGCTCTTCCCCAATCTTCCCAAGGGAACGCCGCCAACAGCGCCATCACATCTGAAATTGGTTGGTTCGGCATAAGTTTTGCTGATTGCCGGAAAGCGGGCGTGGGGCTCGCCTTTCGGCATGGCTTATGACGACTCTTGATCTACGCGGCCTTGAAATCTTCCTCGCTGTTTGTGACGAGGGCGGTCTGACATCAGCAGCTCGCAGGCTTGATTTGACTCAGGCTGCCGTGTCGCAACATCTGGCGAAGATCGAGCGTGAGCTGGGCGTGCAGCTGGTCGATCGCTCCGTTCGCCCGCAACAAGTGACGGCGGCGGGGCATTATCTGCGCCAGCGCGCCAGAAAGCTCTTCGGTGAGTTTGACGAGATCCGGGCTGGCGTTGCTCGCTATCGTGAGCGCGACATTCCAGAACTTCACATCGGTCTGATCGAATCTGTTGCCGTGGCCTTGCTGCCGCAGCTGGTCGCGCGTCTCAAAGGCAGTGTGGGTGCGCTCTCCATCACCAGCGGCACCACTCATCCGCTCATGCCAGAGCTTTGCGCAGGCAATTTCGACATGATCGTGACGACGGAGCAGCCAGACGGAATTGATGATGCCGAAGTCATGCCTTTATTGATCGAGCCATTGCTGCTCGTATTGCCCAAGCATGAACCGGCCCCGCAAGACTGGTCGGATGTGGCGGAGATTGCTGCGCGCATGGAGCTGGTGCGCTTTGGTGCCAAGCGCAGGCTGTCCCGCCTCATCGAACATCAATTTGAGCGATTCGGCATTACGCCCCATGGGACGCTGGAATTTGACTCTTCCTTTGCCATCCTTGACGGCGTGCGCAAGGGTCTTGGCTGGGCAGTGACAACGCCCTTGTGTTTGTTTGCTGCGGGTGTTGATGGTCAGGATGTGACGCTCGCGCCTTTTCCTTCATCAACGCCGGTGAGATCCGTCCAGCTTGTCTGGATGGGCGAAAGAGGAAGCGGCCCGGCACATCTTGTCGGTCGCGCCTGTCAGGATATTTTTGCTGAACATGTCATCCCGCAATTGCGGGCACGCGCTCCCGGTATTGAGGAGCGCGTGACTTTAGCATCCTGATTATTCGCGAATGGCCTTGGCGGCAGCCGATACGAGGTCGGGTGAAGCGCCATACATGTTCTGGATGGTTTGCTGCACTTTCAGCCCGCTGGCCGGCGTGATGTCAGCCCCCATTTTGGCAGCATCTGCGAGTAGCTCAGGATCGGTGAAGGCTTTGTCAAAGGCAGCGCGCAAAATATCGACGCGCTCTTTGGGGGTGCCGGGGGGCACCATGAAGGGCCTGCCGAAGAGCTGCTGTGCCACGACGAGGCGGATGATGTCGCGGTTGCGATCACCCTGCGTGAATTTCCAGATTTCGGGCACGCCGAGCTGGGTCAGTTCGGAGAAGGGCTCAAGCCCTGCCTGAACCAGAATGTTGATCTTGCGCTCGCGAACGAAATTGGGCCGTTGCGCTTTCACGCTGGCCCAGTCAAATCCGCAAATCGTGTCGATCTCACCGCGTTCGAGGGCCAAAAACAAATTGGCCATGCCTTCATAGCCGCCGACAAGGTTGAACTTGGCATTGGATGTGTTTTTGTGGAGGAAGGCATAATCGCGCGAGGAGGATCCATTCCCCGCTGTGCCTGCGATGGTGGTGATGCGTTGGGCATCTTCAAAGGTCTTGATCTTTGACTCCGCCATGGTGATGCAGACGCGATTACTGGAGTCTGCGCTGCCCAGATAAAGGAACTGGGTGGCATCGTAATTAGGGTCTGGCTTGCCCTCAAAAAGCGGGCCAACAAGAGCGCCGGGCTGGATGATACCCATCACGGTTCCATCTTTCGGCGCAATACGCGCGAGATGACCTGCAGCGCGTGCGCTGCCTGCCCCCGGCATGTTTTGAACAACAATGGTCGGGCGGCCGGGAATAAGGCGTGGAAGATGGCGTGCGAAAAGCCGGGCATAAGTGTCATAGCCGCCGCCAGCGCCGCTTCCCACCACGATTGTGATGGTTTTGCCTGCGTAGAAATCATCAGCATAAGCGGGCGCGCAGACTAGTGCAGAGCAAAGCGCGACAGCACTGCCAAGCCGGGTGAATAGTGACATTATCTCCTCCCTTTTGGCGGGATGATGTCATAGGCTTGTGCGTATCTCAAGTATCAGGGCGCGTAGCGAACTTGTCCTGCTTGGCTCACATCGAGCCCGCCTAACTCACATGCATGATCAGCGAAGGCCTTGCTGCGCAACAGGGCCAGCAGCTTTTGCAGGGGCGGGCGGTAGCTGTCGCGCTGGCGCATGATGAGATCGAAATGCTCTGTAAGGATCGGGATGAAATCCATATCCGCCGCCAGAGCGACCGCTTGCGTGGCGATGCCATAGTCGCCAAGTCCGGCACGAATGGCATGTGCAATGTCAGGTCCGGTCGGGGCGACGATCACAGGTGGCAGGTCGCGCGTGCTCATATTCGCTGTCTGCATCAGCGCTTGCAGCAATTGCTGGGCGCCAGCGCCGTCGGGCCTTGCAATCAACCGCGCTTTGCGTGCCTGCGCATCTTGAAGGTTGCGGATATTCAGCGGATTGCCTTTGGCAACCACAAAGCCCTGTGCGCGGGCTGCAAAGGCAATGAGCACGCAATCATAAAGCGCAGCCTCGCGAGATATGACGGCAATATTGGCATCAGCAGTCACGTCATCGAGGTTATGAAAATGAATGGCGGCGGCCAGAACCTCACCCTTCAGGAAGCGCTGATAGCCCGCATCGCTCCCCTCTGGCAGCATGGCAAGGCCTGCGCGGCTCTCTGCCAGCGCCCATTGCAGCAAAGGATCATGGCTGCCACCGATGATGGGTGGCGGATCCGCGGGCACCATTCCGGCCGGGCGCACCAGACCGGACAGCAGCCAGCGATCCAGTTCAGCGCGCGGGAACAACCACTTTCCCGTGACCTTGGTGCAGGGAACGGCTCCATCAGCGACGAGCTCATAAAGCTTTCGCTCGCTCATTCGCAGATAGTCGGCTGCTTCACCCGTCGTAAGGAGGTTCGGTCCTGCTAAAGTATGCATATTCATGCAGAAATTCCGTCTATTGACCTTGAAAAGAGAAAACACCACTTCTTGCGCCAGTCAATGGCCGAGCAGATGCAAAGCACCAGCGCCCTTTCCCTGATCCTGTCCGGCGATCCCACCTTGATGGGCATCGTCTGGCTGTCCTTGAGCGTCTCCCTGACGGCGACGGCGCTGGCGGGGGTGATTGGGCTGGGCCTCGGCGCCCTTGCCGCCCTGACCCGCTTTCCGGGCCGTTCAGCGCTTGTTGTGACGCTGAATGCCTTGATGGGTCTGCCGCCGGTGGTTGTGGGTCTGCTCGTCTATCTTCTGCTGTCGCGCTCCGGCCCGCTCGGCTCCTTCGGCATCCTGTTTACGCCGCAGGCCATGGTCATTGCCCAGACCTTCCTCATCGCGCCAATTATTGCGGCCCTGTCGCGGCAGGTCATTGAGGATCTCTGGCGCGACTATCGTGATGAATTCACCGCCATGGGTGTGACGCCCGCCCGCCGTGTGACAGCGCTATTGTGGGATGCGCGCTTTTCGCTGGTGACGATATTACTCGCCGGTTTTGGACGTGCCGCAGCGGAAGTCGGTGCGGTCATGATTGTGGGCGGCAATATTGATGGCTTCACGCGCGTGATGACGACAGCGATTGCGCTGGAGACATCGAAAGGTAACCTGTCCTTTGCCATCAGTCTTGGTCTTGTGCTGATTGCCATCGTCTTTACCGTCAATCTGCTCGCCTGGGCCTTGCGTGAATGGGCGGAACGTCATGCAGGGTGAGGCGCTCATCAAACTCAATGCCTGCGGATGGCAGGCCGGCGATCATCTGCTGTTGCAGCAGACCAATCTGACGCTCACCTCAGGTGGGCCGACGGTCTTGCTGGGTCCCAATGGCGCGGGCAAGACCTCTCTTTTGAAAGTCATGATGGGCCTTGTGGAGCCGACACAGGGCGAGGTTCTGCGCGGCCCCTGGCCTATGAGTTTCCTCTTTCAAAAGCCCGTTATGTTGCGTCGTACCGTTGAGGCCAACATCGCTTTCGCCCGCCAAGCCGCTGGCCTCGAACCTTCACGCGAGCGCATAGCAACTCTGCTCGAAGAAGTGGGGCTTTTGCATTTGCGCAAAAATCCCGCCCGCAAATTGTCGGGTGGTGAACAGCAACGTTTGGCTCTGGCGAGAGCCTTGGCGCGCGAACCATCCATTTTGTTTCTCGACGAGCCGACGGCCAGCCTTGACGTGGCTCAAACAAGGGTCGTGGAAGGCTTGATCGCCAGAATTGCAGCGCGTGGCGTGAAGATCATCATGTCCACCCATGATCTGGGGCAAGCGCGACGTCTGGCACAAGAGATTCTGTTTCTTGTGAATGGCTGTGTTATCGAGCAAGCGCCAGCCAGTGATTTTTTCAAAGAGCCGCAAAACGAAAATGCCCGCCGTTTCTTGCGGGGCGATCTGGTCCTCACCTGATGGAGCCTGAAAATGAAAATGCATAACCTGATCGTTTCTGTGGCCGCTCTGGCACTTGCCCTCACCATTCATCTGGCTCATGCGCAAGACAAGGTCATCACCATTGCCTCCACCACTTCGACAGAGGATTCGGGCCTCTTCAATCACATTTTGCCACGTTTCAAGGCAAAGACCGGCATTGTTGTGAAAGTGATTGCACAAGGGACTGGTCAGGCGCGCGACACTGCGCGGCGTGGGGATGCGGATGTGGTCCTTGTTCATGCACGGATGCAGGAAGAAAAATTCGTGGCCGATGGTTTTGGTGTGAAGCGATTTGACGTCATGTATAACGACTTCGTGCTCATTGGCCCCTCATCAGAT
>JACCED010879853.1_pt1 | contig 14160 bp, 17 predicted proteins | sample 7455021 | NCBI WGS metagenome assembly JACCED01 (sample SAMN15323456, study PRJNA562643) | freshwater metagenome | isolation source: river surface water | place: USA:Blue River Watershed | collected 2017-08-19 | reverse complement strand
GTCCTTCTGTGCCTTCTTGTAATCGATTAGTGCCTGTAAAAAATCAGCATTGTTTATATAATGTTTTTGTTTGTTTGTCATATTTACCACATAAAGTTATTGACATTCGCTTGACAAGTGTGTAAAGTCGAGTATGTCCTGGTTTGAAGATTAATGTAATGTATCATTTCCTTGGTTAATCATGTTATATTCATCTACGATTTGTTGTATCTCCTCGTCTGACATTTCGTTTACTGAATTCTTTGCTTCTAACAAACGTTTAATCTTTTCCACAGTATTCAAATAATATTCGGAGAATTCATCGTCTGGTTCCAAAACACAAAGAACATCGTGAACTTTCAATTGAATGTGGTTCTTTTTTAGAAGTTGTACAGGCAACCAATGCCTCATGACCAAACCAGAATGATCACCACGGTAATCAACTTGAAATGCCATTGGTTCATCAATATCATAATACTGAACACCGTTGGCAGTTACGTCACCAATAATATCTTCACCATTCTTTAAACGAACTATTTTTATTGTATTCATTTTTTTAGTCCTATTTTGTAAATTTTGAATGGAAACTTTTCTTCATTGTATATTTTGGTTCTTTCAATAAAATGCTTTAGTGTAAAATTCATGTGTTTCTTATATCTTAAATCGTCTGCAATGTCGTAGAGGACGGCTTTCTCTTTATTATCCGACTGTCGCAACCCCCGGCCGATTGATTGTAGATTTCTAATTCGTGATTTGCTTGGGCTTGCGAATATGATGTTGTGTAGGTTTCTAATGTTAATGCCAGTACTAAAAGTACCAAAAGAAGCCACAACAATCGCATCGTTTTCTATCTCCATTATTCTTCTTATTTCTTCTCTATCAACGGTATCAGTACCACCATAAACAAAGAATACTTTTCGTTCACCAATGTTCTTGGTGTTCTTAATCATATCATATAATATTTGACCATGTTTGTCAACCATTTGATACAATATTAACGTATTATTACCTAAGCTAACTGCAAGATTCTTAATGAATTTGTTTCTGTTTTCGTTAGAAATTAGATACTGTATTTCTTCTTGATAGGTACAATCTTTCATTCGCAAACAAATATCATCATCATGTTTTAATATTAAACACTTTATTTCAAAATCAGAAAGTTGTTGTTTATCAATCAACTCTTTGGTAGTAATTACCTTTTTAACTGAACCAAATAAACCTTCTAAAACTAATTTGTGTGTTTTTGTACCATCTAAAGTACCTGTTAGACCTATCCTATATTTAGCATTAACACAGGATGTAAGTATTGTGGTTAATGATTGTGATTTGAATAGGTGTGCTTCATCACCAATTACATAATCAAATTGTGCAAAATATTCTTTTGGCATCTTATAAAGAGATTGCCACGTTGAAATGGTTAACGGTTTGTCAGATTCTTTTTCTTTGCCTTGGTAAATTCGATGCACATTTACCATTTCACCATTGTTATAATCACCAAAATCTGAGTATAATTGTTCAACTAATGAAGTTGTAGGAACAATAATAAGACCTTTAAGATTTTGATAATGGTGTAACTGACGAAAGATTAGATAGATGATAAGAGATTTACCAGATGCAGTAGGTGAAACCAACAACGCTCGGCGCTTTTGCATGGCATGAATATAGGCATCAATCTGATGTTCTCTTACATCAATTTGTTCACCACGGGAATGTATGTTTAATGAATCGATAAATTTTTTGGCATGATATACCGAATACTCATCTTCAATATCTGGCCTTGGATCACCATATTCAAATTGATATTGCCTTTCCTCACAAAACGTTTCAATGTATGGTAATAAACCAAGATAGATTTGATTCGTTTGTAAATTAAACATACGAATCTTTCCATCCCATACACGATTACGGTAAGCAGGAACAAATTGATAACCAGGAACAAAGAATGTAAAAAACTCTGATAACTCTTTTGCGATATGTTTTTCACAAGTTATCTTGGCATACACCTCATCTTTTTTAGATATTAATAATTCACTCATTCTTTTTCATTGAACTGGTAGAACCATGAATCAGGAGTACCAACACTCCATTTCGATACATTTTCTACCGAATAAACCTCTGTAGGTATTTTAAAGTCAGGTGTTTTGACAGTTGGTGGTACCAGAGATACATCATACCATAAACAACGATTGTTTGGTTGACATGCAAACTGTCCATTATCTAGTTGAATAAAATTATATGATTTATGTTCTTGCACACCTTCTGAGAAACTAGTGTCAATACGATTAAAATCTGGTGCCGCAAAGTCGATGGTGAACAAATATTTTCCAAAATGAAACTGTCGGTCTTTGCCAAAGTATTTTACTTTGAGACCACGCAAGTTGGACTTTTCGATTACTGCCATGTCATACGAAAGGCAATCCCAAATTTGTAGATTGTCTAACGGCAGATATTCATCAACAGGCTTCCATACATACGCAGAGATTGGCAATTTATCAAACAATGCACCATAGTCTGTCAACATACATTCAATACGAAACGCCTGACCTTTAATTGCTTTGGCAGTCATCCATACACAAGGTTCTAATTCACCATGACCTTTTTCATGGTTATACAAAAACTCTTTACGAACAAAACATTTGACTGGTGGTATGTTTGCAACAAGAAATGCCATTACTGACCTCCGATAAATTTTTCCCAAGAGATAAAATCTCTCAGTTGCCATGTTCTTTGTTTCAATTCATTCATCACAGATTCTAAAACGGACACACATTCTTCATGATACACTTTCTTTTCTAATAGTTTTATTAGATCGGTATCGGCTTCAAGATAGGTACTGATATCTGATTTGAGTGTGAATTGAAATGGTTCCCAACCATATTCTTGTAGTTCTTCTTGGGACATTTTGCCTGTATAGTATTCCCATTTGACTTTTCTCATACGGAGATAATCAAAATGAGCCTTTTTTGAGGCAATCTTATGCTTGGTTAATATCGATAGATATTTGTTGTGTAATACGGGTATACGGAGAAGTTCTTTACCTGGTTCGGTTTGATCCATCTCAACATCTTTTTCCCAATGCTTCAAAATTTGTTCTAAGTTTTCCATAATGTATTTAATAGTTTAACACCAATTTCACATACTAACACATATTGTTATAATATGTCAAGCTTTATTGTGGTAATGGTACAAAATTAAAATAATCAAATACAAAGGTGGCATCACATGATATTACATCTTCTGCCGTTTGTCTGGTATCAAACTGTATGTCTGATAAAGAGATGGGGAATACATTAATAAACTGGATTTTTACAATAGGATTATTAAGAGCAGACAATACCGTTAACATGGCATCTGAATAATAACTTGGTTTTTTACTGCCAAATTTGGTATTCTGTTGTGATAACCTATTCCTCTCAGAAAAACTCTCTGGAGATGCGATGGAACGGAACCAATCATGGATTTCTTTCCATGACAAGACCGCTCCGTCAACAGGAAAGTTAATATTTAACTGGTTGTATGACATCTTATTACCAGGCGCAAACACATCTACGATAGGAAAGGTCATTTGAGCCTGTCCTATACTCATTCCTGGTATGTTTACTGATTGACAAAAGTATTGGCAGTTTGGTATTCGGTCAAAAGTTAAAAGAAACTTTGACGGTTGTAGATAACCAGTATTTTCTGGCGTTCTTGTGATAGCGGTCATTTATTAAGGTACTCTCTTAAATCCAACATTTTTTCTTTTTCAATCATATCAATGATGTCGGAAGTTAAATCGATTTCTTTTTGAATGAATAACATCTTATATCGGAGTTCTTCCAACTGTTTGTTGTAATACTCCAATTCTTTTCTTTTTCTGGCACGAAGATCAACTAAATCGTTGATTAGTATGATATCACTCATGTAAGTATTTAGGTCATAAAAAAAGAGACCACCGAAGTGGTCTCTTTGAAATGTCCTTCTTGACGAGGACTTTTTATTACATCAAGTTCTTGACGCCGAACAAACGATAGTAAACGTTTGAACGTTGATCGAGAGCACCATTGCCTACCAAAGAACCTTTGGCGAATGGGTTGGCTACCATGCCGTAACGGGTCTTGAAACCAATCTTTGGTTGGAATGTGAATTGGTCTACAGCACGAACCATCTGTAATGGAACGTATGGGCAATAGAACAAACCAGCATCGTATGGGCTAGAACCTTTGTAACCGATAGTTACGAGTTCTTGGTTGCTTGTATAACCACCGAAGTATGGGTCAATGTAGACCTTGATACGACCATGGAGTAAACCAGCAAATGTGTTGCCTGTGTCATCTACTTGCAAATCAGCAGACAGAGCAGGAGTATATTGCAATACACCAGCCATTGCCATAGCAGAAGCAACGTCAGAAGAAACGATCAACACGTTACCTTTTCCACGGCGTGTTTGCTTAGCGATTACGTTAGCATCACGCTCGATTTGGAAAATTAGACCCTTGAAACGCTCAACAGACCAACGACCGTTGGAGTCTGTATCGAGGTCGAAATAACCAGCAGTTGTTGTACCATACTGAGCACCGGCAACGGCAGTCGTATAGATTGTACGAATAACTTCACGGTTAATTTCAGCGAGGATTTCTGTAGACAGAATGTTAGACAATTCTGTTTAAGCATCAAGACCATGAATTGCTTTCAAGTCTTGTGCGAGTTCTAAAGAATACTCAGCTTTCAAAGCACGGCTTTGTGCAGTTACAGTAACTTTCTCAATCGAGAATGCCATCTGTTGGAAAGCATTTCCAGAATCAGAACCTAAAATCTCAGCGTTAGCTGTTGGCATTGCGATACCAGAGGTGGTTGTCAATGCTGTTGGATTTTGGAATGTGTTAGCTGTATCTTGTGCTGTTGTGCCTTGGAAACCATATGGGTTTGTTGCAGAAACAGAACCAGAGAACTGTGTATTTGGCTCATTGAAGAAAGCCTCAGTTCCGTCTTGTGTGCTATAACGAGCACGCATTGCAAAGATCAAGCCTGTTGGGCCTGTCATTGGCTGAACGCCAGCTACGTCATAAGCGATCAAATTTGGAAGAGCACGGCGAACCAAGCTGATCAAAATTGGATCAAAGTTCTGAATTGCGTTACCAGTAGCATTCTCTGGACCAGTTACAGAAACTTCGTTAAGGGCCATACGGTCTTGCGACATAGCTTGTTGTTGGTTCTCTAATACGAGAGCTGTAACAGCCTTCTTGTATGGATCTTTAATGGCTTCGAGTTCTGGATGCTCCAAAACTGGTGTCCATTTCTTTTGTAGTTCTTCAGTCATATACATTTTTTGTTTTCCTTTGTTTGTATATTATTGGTTATTTAACCAAAGTTTGTGAAATTGTTTTTGCATATTGTTCAATGAGAGGATCGAAAGATTTTGTTTCTTTCTTTTCTTCTTCAATTTGAACTTCATCGTCTAGAGCGGAATTGTCTGCTACTTTAACATCAGCTTTGAAATATGATTCTTTCAAAGTAGACAGTTTTTCAACAAACTCTTCCTCAGTAGTAAATTCCACACCCTCTGCGAGTGATTTTAATTTTTCTACTTGGGTTTGCGTCAGGCCTTCACACGCTGTGTAGATAGCCTCAATTTTTTTCTGTTCGCTTAGTTCTTTCTTAAGCTCAATACCTTTATTGATTTGCTCGTTTAAAGAAGCTTCGAGTTCTTCAACACGGGTTGTGAGTTCTTCTACAACGTCAACCTTCTCTTGTGGAATGTCGATGTAGTGCTCAACGAATAGATTACGTAGACCGTCAATAAAATCTTCTACGATTTCAGCACGTAGGCCTTTTTCGATAGCGATTTCATTTTCTTTCATCCATTCTTCAACAACGTAGTTAAGATAGTCGTCAACTTTAGTTGCCAAATCTTCTTTAACTTCTTCGATAGCATTTTCGAACTGCTCGAGCATTTCGGCTTCAGCTTCAGCAATAACTTCTTCTGCACGTGCAATAACGGCAGCTTCAAAAATTGTAGTAGCTTTTTGTACAAATTCTTCAGAAAGATTTTCGCCAGACATCAACGCATCGATATCTTCTTTCATCTTTTCTTTATTGATCATTTTCTTGATTAAAGCTTTGTCTTGTTTCTCATCTTCATGGCCTTCTTCTTTTTCAGCTTCAGCAATAACTTCTTCTTCAGCTTCAGTTTCTTCGCCATAAGATTGGAATGTGGCACCAGGATTTTTAGCAAACTTTTGTGAAGCGGCTTTGCCTTCTGGTTGTTCTACAGAACCTTGCTCTTGTGGTTGCTTAGCCAGTTTCTTCATTGGCTCAGAACCTACAGGAGGCGTTGCACCAGGAGCAGTTGCTGTTGGAGCACCTTTAGTTGCGTCTGGACCAGCATCGGTTGTCTTGGTAATTTCTGTACCAATGTCGCCAACTTCTTTAGTACCGTAAGCAACATCGCCAGTTAATTTTTGTGGTTTATCTTGGCCAGACTTTTTGCTTGCTACAGATGCAGCAAGAATTTCTTTAGCGGCTTCAGACAGATTAAATTTTGCCATTTTGAAAATCTCCTTGATTTATATTGGATATTTATATTTAAAGTTTTTTCATGAAGTTCTCAAAAATGCGTAGACTTACTTCTTCGATATCCCTACGTGAAGCCTTCTTTACTTCATTGACGGCTTGAGAGTATTCTACTTCAGTCCAAACACCATTGACTAACATCCATTCTTTACCTTCCATAATGCCTTGGACAAACGCTCCAGGCGCAGAAGGGTCTGCTACTATATCTGCCGCTGTGGCTAGATAAAAATCGGGCTGAACGACATTAACTCCATTGACATTCTTTAATGAGCCCATGCCTCGGGAAGATACACCTAGTTGAGCACCGCCTTCAATAAGACTTCTGGCGATATTACCCATAGGAGTATCTAAAATCTTTGCTTTACCGATCCATTGTGTACCATCTTCTTTTAGTGAGGTGATCATATGAGATACACGATCCAAGTTAATGGATGGTGATTCTGGATGACCCAATTCACCAAAAGCACGATGTTTATTAATGTATTCTTCTGTATAACGAGCAACTTCTTTTTTCATTGTGTTATACTCATACAGACGACCATTACGATTCTTCTTCTCAGCAACAAGGAATGGACCTTCTATATGCAAACTTTTTTTACCATCAGAATCTTCTACAAGATAACTGACTGTTTCGGTTATTTCTTTAATTAACTTCATAATCCGTATGTTCCTCTTCTTCTGAGTGATATTCTTCTTTTTCTTAGAGCCTGTTGCATTTTGGCTCGTCTTTTAAATTTGGCTCGTCTGGCTGCCATTTTACGGTGTCTACGTTCCATCGGACTCATACGAACCATTTTACCACCACGAATGGTAAATCCTGGAACTGCAGACAACTTTTTACGTCTTTGTACTTTACCACCACGAATACGAATACGAACCATTTTGGTTCTACCCATCTTCATGATGTTGCCTTCAGATATTTCTTCTATCTCAAAATCTACTTCGGCACCACATTCTTCAAACATTTCCGCAGCTAAACGGAGTTTTATTTGGTTAATCTTGTTTTCGATTATACCTTTTAATTTTTCATCTAAAATGTTTCTAGCTTCTAAAACATTGTTAGAAAGAAGTTTTGAAACAAATCCACTCATTATGGTGCAGGTCTTATAGAATAGTCACCAAAATTGAATGCAGCAGGATCATTAAACTGACCACGCTGATAATATTCGTTATGTTTACGTATGTCTAATATGATTGTATAGGCACCATTTGCTGCCATATCTTTTGTAGACACACCAATGTTACCATTGCAACCTGCTGTGTTTTCAGCATTATTTGGAATAGTAGGCCAGTTTGAATTGCCGTCATACTCACCGTTACCAACAATGTTACAGATAGGTAAAGGTGTTGATGCTGTCCAATAAAGTTGCACCAAAGTTCCAGTAGGAACATTGTACCAAATACGGTTAACTGATAAACCATAAAAAGGTTTGGCGGTATTACTTTGACTTAGAGCAGACCGTAGAGGAACATTATTTGCATCAAGAGCACCATACAAAGTGTTGGCTTGAATACGAGCAGTATTATCTTCTTGGCCTGAACCATCAAAATTACCAGTAATTTTAATCACTGCACTTTCCGTAGTATCTTTTATTACTTGATATGTAAATGAATTTGGCATTTTTTATTCCTGTTTAAATTCTTCTGGTATTGTTAATGACCATTGTGAAGCGTTATATGGTATGGTAATGTATTTATTAATTTTATCCACATAATAAAGAGCCACTCTTTGTCCGTCACCAAACTGACGAATGGATTGTCTTTTCATAATCATAACCGCCGGCGGATCCGCTGGCAGTTTTGCTTCATTAATACGATGTTTTTGAAACTCTTTAAGTGTTTTCACTCTCTGTTTCCTGTGTTTCTTGTTGAACGATTGCTGTATCTTGTGCAGTGGCTTCTGCTGGTTCATCGTTCTGTGCAATTAAATTTTGTGCAATTTCTTGCTTTTTGGCTTCAATATGTGAAGTCACTCTATCGTGAATGGCTGCATATAAAGCATCTTTAAAATCAACACCATTACCTTGGTATGCGTAATCGATAATTTGTTTTGTATCCATTTTATTCTCCAAAAATATTTATAATATTCGCTTCAATTTTGTTATTGTGCTGACTTCTTCTTGTTGTTTTTTAGCTGCTTCCGCCTGTGCTTCTAAATCGTCTGGATGTGTTGGTTGTTGTGGTACATTAGACATCATTTGTGCCTGTGCCACATCATTAGTAACACCAACTGGCAATCCAAGGCCAGCTTCTTTTTCTTCATCCATTTCAATCTGCATTTCTTTGATCTCATCGTCAGTTAAACGCAATACGTTTCTTTGAATCCAAGACTGTGAAAAATAGCGACCTGTATATGGATCAACAGAACTTAACAAAGATAACCGTTCTTTCATTAACTCAGCATCTTTGAGTTCTGTAAAGTTATTGTCTTTAATAAAGTCATAATGAATGTATTCTTTAAACGAATCCCATTCATCAGCGGTACAAATACCTTTTAGTACACATTGTACTCGCATTGTTTGGTCGAACAAATCTGAAAACTTGTTACGTAAACGGTCAACAAATTTAGAAAACTTTAGTTCATCACGGGTAACTTCAGCTACACGACCAAGAGAAAACCCTTGGTTTGGTTCTAAACGAGAAATTGGTACGTTAAGTGATTTGTATAGTTTCTTTTCAAAATACTTAACATCTTCCAATTCACCTAAGTTTTGTCCGCCAGGCAGTGTAGAAATTTCGGTGCCTTTACCGCCTTCACGGCGTGGTAACCAGAAATCTTCCATCATCGATAAGAATTTACGGTCATCACGGATTTCACCGGTGTTGGCATCATAAACCAACTTATTTTTATACTTGACCATAATATCACGGAGATATTGTTCTGCCTTTAATTTTGGCAGATTACCTACGTCAATATAAAATATACGGCGTTCTGGTGCACGGCTAATACGATAGATAACTGTTGCATCTTCAATCATACGTAACTGATTGAGTGGTTTAATTGCTTTGTGTAAATACGATAACACAACAGCACGGCGACTGTCCATAAGACCAGAAACAACAGAAACAATAGAATCGGTAGTAATTCGAATACCAACAGGACCAAAATTAGAAGATGTTCCTGTGGTAACTTTATCGTTGAATATGTAATATTCGTTGATAACTTTCATTACTTCGACACCAGTTCTTGGGTCTTTTTCTTTTTTCATCTCACGAATCTTACGTAATTTTCGTGGATCAATATATCGTAATTCTTTAATGCCTTCCATTGGCTTTTCTTTATCAACAATCATGTGATAGTATAAACGACCATCAACATAATACCTACGGAAGATATCTTGTGCCATATTTTTATAATTTAATAGACGCATAACTGTTTCAAATTCGTCTTTTATGGCTTTTTTAATTTTGTCTGGTTGTCTTAAATCATCTAACACCAGTTTAATAATTTGTCCATCATCATCTTGACAAATGGCTTCTCCTACAATATCATCAATTGCAGACTCAATTTCTGGCTGCATTGACATCTCACGGTATCGAGAAATTAATTCAACATCATTTTTTGCTGTGCCGTCTAGATCAACATATGTACCATAATAAGCGGCTGAAGTAATAGTAAGAGCGCCATCCTCATTTGATGGAGGCGTGAAAGATTGTTGCACTTCTCTGGATTCTTCTTCCTTATTCCGTGCTATTGTAAAGCCAAAGAGTGAGAATTTATTTGCCATAGTATTTTATTCCAATTCAAAAAAACATAATGGAGAGAACCGAAATTCTCTCCGTATAATAATGTATATTAACTTGTTTGATCAGCTTCCCACCATTGATAGGCAAATGTTACCGCATATTCTTCGATAACATCATTCGAGCCCCAATCCAAATCGATTGGAGCAATATCAACAGGAAACATTCCAACAAACTTATATGATTTCAACGGATCGCCAGTTTTTCCATACTGAGTGACACTAGCATCAACAGAGTAACCTGATGGTGCTGCAGCTTGGTTATTACGTAGGTTACCAGCATGACTATTGATAGAATTCATCCAAGATTCTAAAGAATTACGGATGGTAAAATCTTCATCATTGATAACTTGCAATGTCCAGTCAGTAAATGTACGATTGCCAGCAAACTTTAATTCACGACCAAAGTAATACAGAGGTACGGTACCAATTGTTGCACCAGGTAATTGTGCCGACTTAGCTTGAAACGTGGCTTTTTGACCTGCTGCTGTACCACCAGCTGCAATTGTTGGAAATACGAGAGAGACCTGAAATAGATTTGGACGAGCACCGTCACCAATCATATTTGATCTAAATTCTGCTACATTAAATGCCATTTTTTTCTCCTATTCGTTGAATTATTTATTAAGTTCTACCAACGATTTCAGTAAAATCTACACCAGTTCTAACTGCTACGAAACTCAACTGAATGAAGTTGATGGCACGAGCAGGTTTGATATAGATGTCACCAACGAATTGATTGGAATCAATGACTTGTGGTGTATTATTTGTTGTATCACAAACAACACGGTAGTCATAGATACCACGGCGACCTTGAATATCACGGAGGAAAGGTGTAACTAATGCAACAAATTGGTTGCGTGTAAATTCATCATTGAATTCAAACAATGAGAACTTGGCAGCTGTAGAGATTGCTTTCTCTAGTACAATAAACAATCTGCGGACGTTGATTCTGTCAAATGCAGATGGTTTTGTTTGTAGGGTTTTGTCACCAAACAATACAGTACCTTGACCAGGGAATGTGCCAACTGGATTGATACCAATAGCATATAAAGAATCTCTCTGTGTCTTGGTTGGATTCCAAGCCAACTTAGTAACATTCTTTAGATTGCCACGGTTAAATCCTGCTGGTGAGTACCATGGATCACGGACCGAATCAGTATATACACAGGTACCAGCGATGTCACCATTTAATGGAACATAACGGTATGTGTTATTATACTTGTCGAACATATATTTCCAGCCAGAATCAGCTACGGCATACGATGTAGAACGTGCCAATGCTGTGTGCCATGTCTTAATATCATCAACTTCATCACCAGAGTTATTAACAACGGTTGAAGATGGTGGCGATATGAAAGCCATACAATCTTTACGAGCATTAGAAATATTGTCGATGATGTATTGTTGTGTTGAACTTCCAGCATCACCTGCCAATACTAACGAAATATCAACGGCATCTGGATTAACAAACAGAGCATATGCAGTTTGTAATTCAGAATCAGTCGGAGTAGATTCAACACCACCAGTTAAAGCGAGTGTAGTTGCTGTTGCTACTGTGGCATAATTTGTGTTAGCCAAAGCGTCACCCCAAGTTGCACTGGTTGTGGAATAGCTCACTGGATCGATAGCATAAACATACTGTGACTTATTGAAAATTACATTTTTGTAATAGTTTGAGTTACCTAAAGAATCGGTAGCATCAGAACCTTTTGAAAGGTATGAATAAACTTCCAAAACAGTATTTTTAACACCAGTGAATAGACCACCAGAGTCAACTACTACAACGTGAATTTCATCATTAGCGGCGCCAGCAGCAGAAGCTTGAGCTGATGTACCTGGAGCACTATTAAAATAAGAAGAAACACCAACAGAGTTTACGTTCCAGTTATCAAAATCACCGCCAGCATCAAGAACGGATACTGTTAATGAGTTTCCAAGAGCTCCTGGATAACGTGCCATGAAAGCACCATAAACGTTGCCATTGCTGTTGTTTAGATATGAAGCTTCAAAAGTATCTTCATTGTCAACAGCAACTTGTGTAGCACTAGAGTTTGCACTAGCATTTTTAGCGCTAGGACCAATAGCACGAGCTACTTTGAGATTATTGCCATATGCTAAAAAGCTGGCGGCTGTAAAGAATGAAGCATACGTATTTGCATCTGGCTTACCAAATGTTTTTACAAGATTGACTTCGTTCTCAACAGAAACTATTTTATTTCCTGGACCCCATACGAATTTTCCAGCAAATGCACCGGCCGTAGTAAGAACTGAAGGTACAACTGTCGTTAAATCGACTTCAGATACGTTTACGCCTGGAGAGATTTGAAATGCCATTTGTTATCTCCTTGATATTGTTTTTTGTTTTGGTTACTAAGATACCATGTTAATATTTATGAATAGTCACTTTTATAGATTTTTTAAAGTATCCCTAATGAATCCTGAATAAATCTCATCACCATTTGCAACTTCCCAAAGATCACCGTCCATCACTTCAAAATTATGTTTTCTACCATCGTCAATGATAGGTGCCGGTAAAATTTCTTCATCCAGCTGGTTCATATTCTCCAACTGAATTTGTTTTCTTATATCGTGGTTGACAATATCTTTAAAGTATTTTTGAGTGGCCACCCAAGCAAAAATAACTAAAGTCATTACCAAGTCATCGTTTTCACCATCTTCAGCAGCAAAAGATGTCTTGTTGGCCGTAAAGGTGGTTAACTCAGATATCGTATCAAAATCGGGTATTAATAGTTTGTTACCTTCGATTAATGTTTTTAGATTTGAACAACCAACTCGTTTGACAGCAACCGACATTTTGAGGCCCATTTGAATACCTCTACCAAAGCCGCTGTGTAATTGTTGTGGTTTTTTGTTTCCTGTAAATATCTTCCAAAGATTTTCATATTCAAAATCTTGGTGTATAATGTCCGCTACCTGTGGATTATTATTTATCTCCACTAAAATGTAGGCATCGTTATACATCTTTGCGGCATTGACGATAACGGTTGGAAACAATATTGGTGATATTGATGAACTCTTGTAGGTTGCAACCTGTCTGTATGGTGTGGTTGATATATCAAAGACTGAGAAAGCTGAAGAATCCAAATTTCGACCTTCTGAAACATCTACACAAATACAGTAAAGATGGTCTTTTGTTGCCTCATCATCACCTTTAATTGGATATTCATAGATTTTCATCTTGTCATGTTCAGCCATAGGATCTTTGTAAGTCATGGCTTGCAACTTAGTACCAGAAATAAGAGTGTTTGTAGAACCTAAGAACTCAGTTTCAAACTCTTGGCGGAACTGGTGTTCAGATGTGTTTCGAATCGTTTCTTCTTTCCATGCTTCGTCACGACCTGGTACCATCGACCAATGAACTTCAAATGGTACATAATTATTTTTCTTATTGATTGCATCCGTCCATATTTTGTAAAACAGATTCATACCATTAGGTGTAGAAACAATAATAATTTTAGTTTTAGTACCAGCGGTAATAACTGGATATACGGAAGTAAAGAACTCTGTGGCAATATTGGATGGTACGAAAGCAAACTCGTCTAAGAATACAATGTTAAACGAACCAGAACGAGCCGCTGAGGATGACGTGGAGGAGGCGATAATAACTGAACCGTTCTCTAGTTCTACTCGACCTTTATTCCACTCAACCACGCCTTGCTGTAACCACATTGGAAGGTTCTCATAGGCTAATTGTAACTTACCAAGGATTCCACGAGCTGTTTCACCACGGTTGGCCAGAACGGCAATTGATTGAGCGTCTTGAAATAGTATTGTCCAAAGAAGATATGCCACCGTAGTGGTAGTTTTACCAACCTGGCGTGGACATTTCATAATTGTAAAACGGTTCTTATGAAATGTCTGT
>JACCED011661350.1_pt1 | contig 14164 bp, 9 predicted proteins | sample 7455021 | NCBI WGS metagenome assembly JACCED01 (sample SAMN15323456, study PRJNA562643) | freshwater metagenome | isolation source: river surface water | place: USA:Blue River Watershed | collected 2017-08-19 | reverse complement strand
GATTTGTAGAAAATTTCCCTCCGATTAAAACCCATGAATACGTACTTGTTAATTTTCCATTGATTTGATACACATATCCATTCAAATTAGGAAAACAAATGACGCTATCACCCAATAATGGGGTATACAACGGTTTTGGATTTACAATAACTTTAGTATTAAACCAAGGCCCAACACAACCCCATTTCGAAATTTGACGTGCTTTAAAATCAAAACTTCCAAATGTGTTTATATCAACAGAAACTGTTTTTGTAACCAATCCTCCGGCAATTGAATTTGTTCTTACGTTATAATTCATTCCCGAAACAATCAATTCAATGGAATCACCATTGTCAATTGTCCATGCAAATAAATCAAGCCTACCAATGTTCTGACATATCTCAGGTTGAACCGGAACTTTAAATAACTGCTGTGTCGGAATAGGATGTTTCACCACAATTAATTGATGTACAGGACTCAAACAAGGCAATTTTGAGATCGAATCATAGGCGCGAGATTGAACGCCTATCCAACCGTTGCCTGCAGCGCCCCAATTAGCAATCACATTTGTAAGTGTATTTGCTGTGGTCAAATTACCACCGTTGATGGTCCATGTATAATCTTCACCACTCACCTTTTTAATTCTGTAAGGTACATTTGAAGTGAATTCGCATAAACTTGTGTCTCCAATTGGTGGCTGACCAATCAACGCATGGGTTTTCCGAATGGCTAACCTCGTGGTATCGATACAACCAAATCTATCTGTCATTGTCACTTGTACAAAACCGTTACCCAAAGCACCCCAATCAGCCAATGCCTGAGAGTCATTTTTTGCAACAATTTTTGTCCCTCCAAAAATCAACCAAGTATATTTCGCTTTCCAATCTAATTTGGAAATTGTGTATTCAATATTTTTGTTATTCGGACAAACTGAAATTGGCCCATCTAATTTTGGCTTAGCGGAAGGAGATTTTACCACGTAAACTGTATCGGAGGGACTATTACATCCAGCAGCATTTTGGGCATAAACCGATAAAAATCCTTTGGTATTTGTGGTCCAATAAATTTTAATTTTCTCAAAACTACCTGCAACAAGACCATTATTCACACCTCCGTTCACTTTCCAAATATATTTTTCATTGGGAACGCCCGCAATGTCATAAATCACTTCCGATTCGTAACAAATGGTATCTGGCCCTGTAATGTTAGGCTTTGCAGGTGCTAAAGTTAATGAAACTTTATAATCGATTGGAGGACCAACACAACCCCATCGACTCGATACATTCAATCTTACGGTTCCTTGACTCGAATTTCCCCAATTGATTGTTACAGTGGCACTTGTATTCGAACCAACAATCAATCCTCCGGTCACAGACCATGAATATCGATGTCCTGTATCATAATTTAAAATACTATATTTAACATTTTGCTGATTTTGACAAGCTGTATTTGGACCATTTATTTTTTCAGTAGGGACAAATGGCTTCACCTTGATCATGACGTTTTCATTGACAAATTTTGAAGGACAACCATTGTCGAAGGCTTCAAAAGTGACTCTAAAAGTGTCTTTCGTTGGGATGTTGCAATCTGGCTTCCAACAAAACTTGCTGGTCACCTTTTTCTTTCCAGCATTTTTGCTCGGATTTACGGTGGCTTTTGTAAATGAATATCCGTTTGTTCCCGCAATGATGTCGGAATATGCTTGAAGGGTAATAATTTGACCAGTATCGGTTAAATCGAGCGCCGAAACGTCGTAACAAAACGACTCACCGGCTTCAACAGTCCAGAACCGACTCCCAGTTTGATAATTTAATTTAGGTTTATTGTTAGGACTACAATTGATGACTAAAATTTGTAAATCCAATCGAACCGAAGAAATGGCAACACCGTTACGCCATTCTGTCACTTCAATTGCAACAGCGAAACGACCCGTCTGATTTGACATGTATGTGGTTAAACCATTAAACGCATCTATTTTAGCGATACCACTATTTCCAAACGGTTTTGTTGCCGAATAACCTGAATTATAATCTACATTTGGCGAATTGTACATAGTTGAATAACAAATATCCACTGTTGGATTTGTCATTGATGCACCTTGCCAAGGGGTCACAATTTTGTAGGAAAGGGAATCTCCATCTGGATCGATGGCCCTATTTCTGATTGTTGTGGTATCATTTTTACAGATAAAAGGAACCGGAATATCCTGAAAATATGGGGAACTATTTTGAATTTTGGTTGAAGGGATAAATCCGAAATACGTTTGCCCTTGGTATGCGCTACCACCTTGATCTTGAAGATTGTTTTGAGTATTTCTGCAACATCTTTCGTATTTCAAATAAAACCCTTGAGAAGAAACTGGCAATGAAATCACTGTTTCGTAAAGTCCTTGTTCCAAGCAAGCAGAAGCAACTTCAGGACAAGAGGTATTCCCAACGGGATCTACTTTCTTTCTACTCAAAATTTTAACAGAGTAGCTAGTGTAGATAGATTTATTTTCGTAGTAGACGCAAAGTGTAATTTTGTCGTCAAACAAACGTTCATCTTTTGTACCGTCTTTTGAACAATCACGGTAAGCGTATAGGTTCACGCGATACTGAGTGATAGAACCATTGGTACCAAGCCAGCGATAAGTCAAAAATCCACCTACCAAATGCGAAGCATTGGCATAATTCACCAAGAATAAAATGGTAAAAAAGGCTATTTTTTTAAATATCGACTTCAACTCTCTCAATTTCTCTACTAATATAGACAAAAAATGTGCCCAAAAAGTTACCTATAGTGAGGTTTTTTATAAAAAAAACTATTTTCGCAACATGATTTACAAATCCGATTGCCTTCACTTTCTGGGACATATTCCTTGCAAACCCCATAAAACACAAGGCTTTCACTGCGAAAACTGTCCTGCGTACACACAAATTGAAAAGAAAATACTCATCATAAAATTGGGTGCAATGGGTGATGTGATTCGAACAACGCCTTTAATTACTCGATATAAAGAACTTTATCCTTCTGCCAAATTTACATGGATTACGCTTTTTCCTGACATTTTGCCAAAAAATGAAATCCACGAAATTTATAAATTGAGCGTTGAAGCGGTACTTTATGTACAAAATACTGATTGGGACATTGCCATTAACCTCGATAAAGAAAAAGAAGCGAGTGGACTATTGAAAATGGTCAATGCCAAAGAAAAATTTGGTTACATTTTGAAGGACGGTGCTTCGCAACCAGTGAATGACCTAGCAAACCATAAATTCAGCACAGGTTTGTTTGACGATGTAAGCCAAGCAAATACAAAAAACTACTGTACCGAAATTTTTGAACTTTGCGGACTTGAATACGAAAACGAACCTTATTTACTTGACAATCATGCAGATAAAGGATTTATTTGGAACTTAGACCACAGCAAAAAAATCATTGGACTCAATACAGGCTGTGGTGATCGATGGACCACCAGATTATGGAGCATTGATAAATGGGTTGAATTGGTGAAAAAAATTCAAGCCGCTGGCTACTTCCCTCTACTTTTAGGAGGTGCTCAGGAGCATGAACGCAACTTAGAAATACAACAAAAAAGTGGTGCTGAATACCTAGGAAATTTCCCTCTCAATAAATTCATCAATTTAATTGATCAGTGTGATTTGGTTGTAACACAAGTGACCATGGGAATGCATTTAACCTTAGGGTTGGGCAAGAAAATTGTGTTAATGAACAACATTTTCAATCCACACGAGTTTGATTTATTTAACAAAGGAGAAATTGTACAACCGCCAAAACCATGTCAGTGTTTTTATTTGGGACAATGTAAAACTGGCATTACATGCATGGAAGACATTGATCCTCAAACAGTTTTCGAATCTGTTGAAAGGGTTTTAGGGAAGTAAAAATAAGGAAAGTTGATTTCTTCCGATTTTATTTGGAAAAATACCAAATTATAATTATTTTTGCACTCAATTTAGCGAGGTAGCTCAGGCGGTTAGAGCGCAGGATTCATAACCCTGAGGTCGGGGGTTCAATTCCCCCTTTCGCTACTCTAAAGCAAAGGCTATCTTTTCAGATAGCCTTTTTTTATTCTAAACTCATTCTTTATTTTCGCCGTTAAATGATGATTGAATCACCTCCCAAAACCAAATCTGTCCTTTTCGCATTTTCGTTTATCTTTTGTTTGCAACTTCTATCTCAAAATTTACCGCAAGTATCCACTGGTAAAATCGTTAGAATCGAAAATTTCAATTCGGAATTTGTAACTCCAAGACATATAGATGTATGGCTACCAAGCAATTACAGTTCAAATACGAAATACAGCGTATTGTATATGCACGATGGACAAGCACTTTTTGATTCATCAATAACTTGGAACCATCAAGCATGGGATGTAGATGATGTCCTTTCCAAAATAACCCCCGAAAACAATTTAAAAAATGTGATTGTTGTGGGCATATGGAATGGAGGCAAAACGCGTCACTCAGACTATTTCCCTCAAAAACCTTTTGAAAATTTAAAGCAATCAGAAAAAGATAGTATTTCTCAGAATTTAAAACAAGCAGGAAGAATCTCAGAAATTTTTACCCCTCAGTCAGATAATTATCTAAAATTCATTGTTTCTGAGTTAAAACCATATATCGACAAATCTTTTTCCGTTAATCCAAATCGAGAAAATACATTCATTGCCGGTAGCAGTATGGGGGGATTGATTTCTATGTATGCAATCTGTGAATACCCCAATATTTTCGGGGGTGCAGCGTGTCTTTCTACACATTGGATAGGAACATTTAATCAAAACAACAACCCAATTCCAGCGGCTTTTTTGAATTATTTGAAGGAAAAATTACCGGCGCCAGAGTCTCATTTGATTTATTTCGATTGTGGAGATCAAACATTAGACGCCTACTACCCTGCTATACAAAAGCAAGTTGATCAAATTCTATTAAAAAAAGGATATTCCGAAAAGAATTCAATGTCCCTCTATAAACTTGGCGCAGACCATAGCGAAAAGTCATGGAAAAGCAGATTGCACATACCCTTAACTTTTTTATTATCGAATTAAATTTATCCCCTCAAATCTCTCCAAGTAAACAATACTCTCTCTAACTAAACCAATCGAAAATCATCTCAATTGTCAATAACCTTTTTTATATCTTTGCCCTGTGCTATTTAATTCATTTGAGTTTTTACTCTTTTTGCCAATAGTCTTTTTACTGTATTGGTTCGTCTTTAATAAGTCCCTCAAAAATCAAAACATCTTGATTTTATTGGCGAGTTATTTTTTTTATGGATGGTGGAGCCTCACATTTTTATACCTACTCATTGGAATCACAATTTTAGATTATTATTTGGCGTTTGAAATTGAAAAACCGGCATTTCGAACTTCAAAATTTTGGCTCACACTCAGTGTGATTATAAATCTTGGCATTCTAGGAATCTTCAAATATTACAACTTTTTTATCGACCAATTTCAACTCGGATTCAATCAACTTGGCATTCATGCATCGCTTCCACTTCTAAAAATTGGTTTGCCCATTGGAATTTCCTTTTACATTTTCCATGGCCTGTCATATTTAATTGATGTATATCGAAAACAACAAACAACTGTAAAAAACCTGGTAGATTACGGTGTTTTTGTGAGTTTTTTCCCACTTTTAGTGGCAGGACCAATTGAACGAGCAAACCACCTTTTACCTCAAGTTCAAAAAAGCAGAACCTTTAATTACGCACAAGCTGTTGCAGGAAGCAGACTCATTTTATGGGGTTTATTTAAAAAAGTTGTGGTGGCCGATACCATTTCAAAAGTGGTGGATTCCATTTATTCGAATTATCAGAACCAAGATGCCTATACTTTAATTCTTTGTGCCGTTTTGTTCAGTTTTCAGATTTATGGGGACTTTAGTGGATATTCAGATATTGCGTTGGGTACGGCAAAATTGTTTGGATTTGAATTGTTGAGTAATTTCAAATTCCCATATTTCTCAAGGAATATCGCAGAGTTTTGGCGCCGATGGCACGTTTCACTGTCGTCGTGGTTCAGAGATTATTTATACATTCCTCTTGGGGGATCTAAACTTGGAAAATATATATCCATCAGGAATACTTTTATCATTTTCTTGGTCAGCGGGTTTTGGCACGGAGCGAATTGGACATTCATTGTATGGGGACTGATACATGCCTTAGGATTTCTACCCTCACTTTTATTGAATAGTAATCGAAAATTCACCACAACTGTGGTGGCACAAAATACTATTTTACCGAACTTTATTGAGTTCATTCAAATGATGCAAACATTTGTATTTGTGACCATCGCTTGGATTTATTTTAGAGCAAAAGATATTGAAACGGCCAACCAATACATCAAAAAAATCTTTACAAGTATCATTGAACAACCAGGTCAATTTCTATCAAAACCTGGATTAACAGACCCTTATGGCGTTTTGAATGCACTTTGGTATGTTGTTCCAGTGATTATTTTTGACTGGATTTTCCGAAAAAACGAACGTGAATTGTTTGCAAATATTCCAACTCAAACCCTTCGATGGATTCTTTATTTTATCATCGGATTGTTTATTACGTTTTATTTTGGAACTAAATCAAGTTTCATTTATTTTCAATTTTAAGCGCAATGCGAAAATTTGTCGTTCAATCGCTCATTTTCATTGTTTCGTTAATTCTAATTATAACAATATCATTTTCAGCCATTTATACGCACTTCTCTAAGCACCCGTTTAAAAAATACTACCAAACGGTATTTTTAGGTGATTCAAGAATTCAATATTTGTATAAAAACAATGCTAACTTCGCTTATAACAGCGAAAGCTTCAAATTCAACTATTACAAACTATTGTCCCTCAATAAAATAAAAAAGACGGACACTGTGTTTTTAGGCTGTTCTCACCATTCATTTAGTCATTATTTTGAGGGATATTTGAACAATCAGCAAGAGGTTTTGCCTAGGTATTTTGTGATTGAACCTGAACCAATAAAAATGATACAACAATTCAATTTTACCAACCTGCATTTTTTAATCAAAAAGCAGTTTGAATTGGCCAGTAACTCAATTTTCAAGAAGTATCATTTCGTTCCTTCGGGATATGCAATTCCATCTAGGAAAAAGGTAGATATAATCAAATTGAAAAAACGCATTCAGCAACAATTTTATGACCACCAACGGGTGATGAAATTCAGTACCCAACAAATAGCCTATTTCGATACCATTGTTCGATATTGTAAACAGCAAAAAATTGAATTAATTCTTATCAATTCGCCTGTTTACCCTACATACAAATCACTGATTCCCAAGGAATACCTCAATTTTTATGTAAACAAAACAAAGGGAATGCAAATGTTCGATTTGTCGGATAGTTTAAGCAATCCTGATGATTTCATGCCCGACGGAGACCATATTTCGAGAACGGCATTTGATAAAACCACGAAAATGATACAACGTTTTCGCTTATTGAATTCTAAAGTGAATCCTATCCCTCAAAAATAAAAACGCTTTTATAATTTAACGATAACGGATGAAAATACTCGACCAAACTGGATATGAATTGAATTTGGATTTGTTAAATTCAGTATCAAAAAACGAATTGAGAATTGTATCGGTTGTACCCTCTCAAACAGAATTATTGTATGATTTAGGGTTGAAAAATCAAATCGTAGGACTCACAAAATTTTGCATTGAGCCACAGGATTTAGTGGAATCTGGTCAAAAGTGGTTTGAACTTAAAACGAAAATTGGGGGAACTAAAAATATTGATATTGAAAAGGTTAGAAATTTAAATCCTCACATCATTTTTGCAAATAAAGAAGAAAACGACAAGGGGCAGATTGAAGCCTTACGAAGCGAATTCATGGTCTATACGAGTGATGTTTTTGATTTAGAATCGGCATTAGAAATGATTGATCACATAGGCTTGTTCACGCATTCAGTTGAAGAGGCAAAATCAATTTCTTCTCAGATCAATACGAACTTTTCTCAACTGCATCATTTCGATGTTGCAAAAAAAAGCGCAGCATATTTTATTTGGAAAAATCCATATATGACGGTTGGCGGTGATACATTTATTCATCAAATGATTGAAGCGGCGGGATTTATCAATGTTACATCAAATAAAAAGAGATATCCCGTGATTGAAATTGATGAAATTATGGAATTAAATCCTGAGGTCATTTTATTATCCTCAGAGCCCTTCCCTTTTAAGGAAAAACACATTGCTGAATTTCAAGAAATGCTACCAAAAGCAAGGATATATATTGTTGACGGACAAAAATTTAGTTGGTATGGAAGTCATTTAATTCAATCACCATTGTATTTCAATGATTTACAAAAAACCATGGCGAATGGTTTAAAATAAATAATACGGTTGTCCAATTATTTGCAAAAACTGCAAAAAATATTCACTTTGATTCTAGTTTGATACACCATTTGGTGGCTAAAAATGAATAAATTTGTGGAACAATGCAAAAATCTCCAACTTTAGTTAGCCATGGTGCCGCGGGCAGAGTCACAGGTTCTAAACACCTAATTACAACTGTAACAGGTGAAAAAATACTCTTAGACTGTGGTTTATTCCAAGGGGAAGGCAAAGAAGGTAATGAACTAAATCGAAATTGGGGATTTATTCCATCGGAAATTGATTATGTAATTTTATCACATGCACACATTGACCATACAGGTTTGTTGCCTAAACTGGTAAAAGATGGTTTTTCTGGAACTATTTTCAGTAATTCTGCAACAAGAGACCTGTGTGAAATTATGCTGGCCGACAGTGCGCACATCCAAGAATCTGATCTAAAGCGTGTAAATAAGCGTAGATTGGAGAAAGGATTAGAACCTTTAGATGCGCTTTATGATTTAGATGATGCAATGAGAGCGTTGGCCATGTTTCAAGTGGTTCAGGATAAACATGAATTTAATGTAGGGCAAAGTACAAAAGCATTGTATATTCCTAATGCGCATATCATTGGAAGCTCAGCCATACACCTGAAAATGTTTGATTTAGAAGGGAAAACAATTACCTTAACTTTTACTGGAGATATTGGCCGTCCAAACGATCAAATATTGGCTGGTCCTTTCCCTTTCCCTCAATCAGACTATATTATTTCTGAAAGCACCTATGGCGACAGGGTGCATGAGGAAATGGCAGATGCTAAGGAAGCATTTTATCAGTTAATTCATAGAATATGCGTTGAAAAACATGGAAAAATCATCATTCCGGCATTTTCTATCGATAGAACGCAAGAAATCATTTACATCTTAGACCAATTGGCTTTTGAAAAACGATTGCCTCATATTCCGGTATATGTAGATAGTCCTTTGAGCATCAAAGCGACTCAAATAATGTCGTTACACCGTGAAGAATTCAATCCTGAAATTTTAGAATACATCACAAAGGATGGAGATCCATTTTCATTTCCAAGTTTGCATTATGTGAGTAAAGTAGAAGATTCCAAGGCCATTAACGACATACATTCGGCTGCCATAATCATTTCCGCAAGTGGAATGGCGGAGGCAGGACGCATTAAACACCACATTGCAAACAATATTGAAAACCCATTAAACGCCATCTTAATTGTTGGGTATGCCACACCATTTAGTTTGGCTGGTCAACTCACTGCTGGAAATCAAGAAGTAAAGATTTTTGGAGAGAAATATCAAGTTTTTGCTGAAATACACAGAATGAATAATTTCAGTGCTCATGCAGATTGGAAAGAGATGGTTCAATATTTATCTTGCCAAGATGCGGCACACGTAAAAAAGATATTTTTAGTTCACGGAGAAGAAGACACTCTTGGAACATTTAAATCGCATATGATGGATGCTGGTTTTAAAAATGTTCAAATTGTTGAACAAGGTATTGAATACAGCTTAATTTAACTTAAAAAAAATGACATTTAAACCCTTTCACCGATTGGTTATTTACTTCTGCATTGTTGCAGGAATCTTACTCCGCTTTATATGGCTCGACGATATGGAATGGAAATGGGACGAACAATGGATGTGGTTGCATTCTTCCGATTGGGCCAAAAATAAAATATGGCCAGATTTAGGAGTGATGAGCGGCGGTGGCATTGTAAACACTGGAGTAAGCACTTGGCCGTTTATCATTTTCAGATATTTAAATTTAAGTCCGGTTGGAATGGTTTGGGCAGTAGCCATCATGAATGTTGTGGGTATTGGCATTTTTTATTTGTCACTCATACAATGGAATCCAAAATGGAAACATCTCATTCTTCCTGGAATTGCAATTGCATCAACACATTTACTTCATATAATTTTTAGTCGTAAAATTTGGGCTCAAGACTTATTGCCATTTTTCACAAGTATTGCATTTTGGGGATTTGTAAACCGTAAATCTTGGATAGGAATTTTTGCATGGGCACTGGGACTAGGTTTAGCCATGCAAGTTCATATGTCGGGGTTCTATTTGGCAGCAAGTATGATTCTAGCAGCCATCTGGTATGATGGTGGTGTTAAAACTTCATTCACTTGGGTTTGGAAACTTTCAATGTTCCTAGTTTGGGCGTTATTGCCAAGTTTAAATTGGGCGTTTCATGTAATTTCGCATGCTGGAAAATCATCTACTAGCATTCTGAATATCTTCAAGTTTGAATTTTTCATCCGATTTATCTCCGACGTGGTAGGTATCAACATTGTTTATTCACTCGGAAAAACAACGCCCGAATTTTTAAAGGCCCCCTACAGCTACTTAAACTTAATTTTCCTTTTAATACTCTGCGGAATTTTCCTATTTGTTGTATATAAACTATTTAAAGTTAAAACGCTGAGAACAACCATTTGGAACGATAAAGAATCAAAATTTCTTCTTTGGGCATATATCATTTTACCTGCATTCTTTTTTACAATTTCAGGGATTAATGTAAGAGATCATTACCTTATTGTGTTATTTCCAATGATTCAAATTTTATTTACAATTGTGGTGAATGAAATCAATCCGAAATTTATTTCCTGGATTTTAGTTTGTCAGTTTTGGGTAAGTTCTAATTTTTTAATGTTTGTTCACAACAATCCAAACATCAAAGGTGATTATGGGGTTCCATTCTCAGAACAAGCAAAACTTGGGAATCCTATTCCAGAAAAAATTGACGAATAGCTATTCAATCTCTTGTAGTTTCTTACATTCAAATAAAACTGCATTCGATGTTCGTTCATTTTTCGAACTAAATTGATCTTTAAATTGATATATCAAAATTGGGATGGCGGCCAATATTCCGTAAATCACCCCAATTGTTTTATAGATATAATTTGATTGCGACAAAAGCGTAATTGCGTTGCTTGTCCATTCCTGAGCTCGAATTCCATTTTGCCCGCAAGCGTATGTTGTTTTGGTAATCTCAAATCCAGTTTGCTTCAAAATGGATTGCAATTGAATCAAGGAATACACCTTTTTTCTGTTTTGCTTTGATTCATATGTTTCAAGTGAATGAAAAATAATCATATACAACCATCCAATTTTACGGTGATTGATGGGCACATACAATAAAAGATTGCTGGTTTCATGCATTACACGATGAATGTTTTTTAAAAAACCTATTTCATCCTGAGTATATTGCAATACGCTCAATGCCATAACCGTTTGAACAGTTTGAATTTGATTAGACATTAATTCTGTAGAAAAAACAACATCGTTTAAATGATATTTTCTGCGATATAATTCACAGAATTCAATGTTATCGACTGAAATATCGTTGCAAAAAACCCGAATTGTTTTAAATCTATTTTTTGCAAAAAACGCAAATTGCCCATCCCCACTGCCTACATCCAATAAATCAAACTGCATTTGATTTGATTTATCTATAAAGTCTGAATTCAACAAAACCTGATTGATTTCACGTTTCAGAAATCTAGTTCGTTGATAAAAGACATGCTTAAAAATCCAACTCAAGTGAATGAATTGTGGTTGTTTTTTCAACCAATTCGGATAAGTATGTCCTTGTAAATTCAATGGTTCAAAATTAGGGCTAACGATTTAATTTTTTGAAAGAATTGTATTGTTTTAGAAATAACCGAATTTTGTAAAATGATTCGAAAAGGTGCGGTTGCAATTCTATTACTTTTATGGATGCTTCCTTTGGAAGCTCAATTTTCTTTTCCAGGTAAATGGATCGGAACTCTAAAAATCCAAGGTCTTGAATTGGATATTCATTTTAATGTAAAGGAAACTCAAGTTTCATCTTCAGAAGTTTATTATTTAACCAAAGTAGATGTGCCTGCCCAAAGATTGAAGAATTATGCCATAGACCAAACATCCCTCAAAAAGAAAAATGTTGAATTTGAAATCACAAGTTTAGGTGCTAAATTCAGTGGCAAAGTGACAGATACGAACATCATTGAAGGACTTTTCACGCAACGAGGAAAATCTATCCCACTTAAGTTAATCAAACATTGGGGACCATTAAAAATTGACAAACCTCAAACTCCTAAAGGTCCATTTCCTTATTTGTCGGAAAATGTAACATTTTCGAATCAAGATGGAAAAATAAAATTCGCTGGAACAATCACCCTTCCCGAAACTGAAAAGAGCCAAAAATTTCCGGTTGTCATTTTATTTACTGGCAGTGGAAGCCAAGATAGAGATGAGAGCATCGGCAACCATAAACCGTTTGCTGTTATTGCCAATGAACTTACCAAAGCAGGGTTTGCCGTTTTACGCGTTGACGATAGAGGTGCTGGAGAAACCAAAATGAGTCCCGACAAAAACAATTTCACAACAGCAGATTTAATTCAAGACGGCCTATCCTATTTGAATTTTATTTTAAAAGATTCAAGAATCGACACGAATAAAATTTACCTATTCGGACACAGTGAAGGGGGAAGTGTTGCGATTGGCGTTGCCCGAAAATCCTCAAAAATTAAAGGCATCATTGGCATGGCTCCTGCCATAGCGAGTGGTATTGAAATCAATAAATATCAAAACTTTTGGAGTTTAAAAAACAATGGATCTCCTGCCGAAGAAATCGAATCTTTTCTTTTCCTCCATGAAATGATATTAAATGAATTTGTAAATCACGATACTTTCATGAACGATAATGAAATTTCATCTATTTTGAATCTTTGCATTGAATCATGGAAAACCACCACCAAATTACCGAAGAATCATTACAAAAAAGTGATTAAAACATTCAAAAAACTTTATAAATCTGAATTCCTACCAACGCTACTTGAAATATACAAACCTTTGCATCAAATGGATTGGATGCGTTTTTTCATCAAATCCAATGAAGCAACTGAATTGGTTCAAATTCGAATTCCAGTCTTAGTATTGATGGGAAAACTCGACCAGCAAATACCTTACGATAAAAACAAAGAAGCCATTGACCAATTAAAACTCATTGGTAGAGATATAGAGCTGATAGGATTCGATGGGTTGAATCACCTGATGCAACATTGTAAAACAGGCAATGTGAGTGAGTACCTTTCAAATGAAGAAACCATTTCTATTGAAGTCATTGAAACGATGATTCAATGGCTCAAGAAACACAATTAAAACTTAGAAGTCAATTCTAAATCTTTCTCTGCGAAGCTCAGCGTATGGTAGAGGGTTTTTATAATCATCTACAAACTGAAGTCTATTTTTTACAATTTTTACGGCGTCGAAAATTGCTGCTCTAAAACTTAAAGTTTCAGCAATTCCTTTTCCAACTAAATCATATGCCGTTCCGTGATCTGGACTCGTTCTTACAACTGGCAAACCTGCAGTGTAATTCACTCCATCGTAAAATGCAAATGTTTTAAATGGAATCAATCCTTGATCGTGATACATAGCCAATACGGCATCAAATGATTTATATTGACCGCTTCCAAAGAAACTATCTGCCGAATAAGGACCATAAACCAATTTTCCTTGATCAAAAATTGTTTTGATGGCTGGTTTGATAATTTCAATTTCCTCTTTTCCAAGTAACCCATTATCGCCAGCGTGAGGATTCAATCCTAAGACAGCAATTCTTGGTTTTGTAATGCCAAAATCTTCACGCAATGAATTGTACATTACATGGAGTTTATTGATAATGATATCTGCATTTAAAGATTTCCCTAAAGCAGCAACAGGAACATGTTCAGTAGCCAAGGCAACTCTTAGTTCGTCACTCACTAAAAACATTGCATAATTTTCTGCTTTCAAATAGTTTGCGATATAACCAGTATGACCTGTAAAATTGGGTGCAT
>JACCED010248946.1_pt1 | contig 14165 bp, 13 predicted proteins | sample 7455021 | NCBI WGS metagenome assembly JACCED01 (sample SAMN15323456, study PRJNA562643) | freshwater metagenome | isolation source: river surface water | place: USA:Blue River Watershed | collected 2017-08-19 | reverse complement strand
TGCCTAGAATCCTTTCAAGCCGTAGCAGCCTCTTGCAAGGCCCGAACGATCGATCAGCCCCAAGTATGGCCGCTGCCGTGGGGCCCGGGCGCACAGCGGGCCTGAACACGCTCCTCCCGGCGCCACCGTCGGCACCCAAGGTCACCTGACATGAACCCTCAACGCGCGCTCGAACTGGCCCACCGAACCCTGGACATCGAGGCAGCGGCCTTGCGAGACCTCAAGGCCCGCCTGGGCCCGTCTTTTGCCGGCTGCGTGGCGCGCATCCTGCGCTGCCCCGGGCGGGTCGTGGTGATGGGCATGGGCAAGAGCGGGCATGTGGGCCGCAAGATCGCCGCCACGCTGGCCTCCACCGGCACGCCTGCCCTGTTCGTGCATCCGGCCGAAGCCAGCCACGGCGACCTCGGCATGGTCACGCCACAGGACGTGGTGCTGGCCATCAGCAATTCCGGCGAGAGTGATGAACTCAACGTCATCCTGCCGGTGCTCAAGCGCTTGATGGTCCCGCTGTTGGCCATCACCGGCCAGGCCGATTCCACCTTGGCCCGCCACGCCGACGAGGTCTTGAGCTGTGCAGTCGAGCAGGAGGCGTGCCCCCTGAACCTGGCCCCCACGGCCAGCACCACGGCGCAAATGGCCCTGGGCGATGCGCTGGCGGTGGCCCTGCTGGACGCCCGTGGGTTCAAGCCCGAAGATTTCGCGCGCTCCCACCCCGGGGGTTCGCTCGGGCGCAAACTGCTCATCCACGTGCGCGACCTCATGCGCCAGGGCCCGGCCCTGCCCCTGGTGGAGCCCCACACCGGCTTCAGCGAGTTGCTGCGCACCATGAGCGCCAAAGGCCTGGGTTTTGCCGCGGTGGTGGATGGTCAGCGCCGCGTCCAGGGCATCTTCACCGACGGTGACCTGCGCCGGCTCATTGAGTCGGGGCATCAGGGGCGTGACCTGCTGAGCCTGTGCGCGGTCGATGTCATGCGGACCCAGCCGCGCCTGGTCCCCGACTCCGCCCTGGCCGTCGAGGCCGCTGACCTGATGGAAGCCCACCGCATCACCAGCGTGCTGGTGGTCGATGCCGATGGCGCGCTTGTAGGGGCCATCAACACCAACGACCTCATGCAAGCCAAGGTGATCTGATGGCACAAGCTGGCCCAAGCCCCAACCCCGTCACAAGCCCCCCCGTGGCGCCGCTTCGGCCAGCCCTGCGCTTTGCGCCGGAAACCCTCCTGGCCGCGCAGGGCTCGGGCGAGACGATGGGCCTGAAGCTGTGTTTCTTTGACGTGGACGGCGTGCTCACCGATGGGCGGCTGTGGATCGGCGCTGAGGGCGAGTCGGTCAAGGCCTTCCATGCCTTGGACGGCCATGGTCTGAAGCTGCTGTCCCAGGGCGGGATCACCCCGGTGGTGATCACGGGCCGAGACTCGCCTGCGGTGCGCCGCCGGGTGACCGACCTGGGCCTGGTGCACGCCCACTACGGGGTGCAGGACAAGGCCGAGGTGGCCCAGGCCGTGCTTCGCACGCTCGGCTTGACCTGGGGCGACGCAGCGGCCATGGGAGACGATTGGCCAGACCTGCCCTTGCTGCAGCGCGTGGCCTTTGCCTGTGTGCCGCCAGGGGCCCACGCTGAGGTGCGGGCCATCGCCCACCACACCACGGCAGCGGCCGCCGGAATGGGCGCGGTGCGAGAGTGCTGTGACCTGTTGCTGATGGCCAAAGGGGCCTACGCAGCCCTGCTCAACGGCCACCTCACCACACTGGACGCGCGCTGAGGTGCAGCCCGGCCTGTCCCCACCCTCGCGCGCGAGCGCCGCTGTGGCCGAGCATTGGTCGATACGGCTGCGAGACCTGCTCTCGACCTACCTGCCCCTGCTGCTGGTGCTGGTGCTGGCGGCACTGACCTGGTGGTTGGTGCGCATCACGCCCGTGCCCCCGGCCCTGCGTCTGGCAGAGCCGCCGTCGCAGTCGCCCGACTACGTGCTCAGCGATGTGCAGTTGGTGCGGTTTCGCAGCGACGGATCGCTGATGGCGCGCATCCGCGCCCGCGAACTGCGCCACTATCCCGTGGGCGATCGCGTGGAGTTGGACGGGGCCTGGGTGTTGGCCGACCATCCTGACGGCGCCGTCTTGGCCCAGGCCGAGCGCGCGGTGCTCACCGAAGATGGCCAGCGCCTGCGCCTGCAGGGCGATGTGCGCTTGAGCCGGGAGGCTTCCCCGTCACACGCCGCCTTCGATGCCCGCACCTCGGTGCTGGACCTCGACCTTCAGGCCGGCCGCGCCTGGACCCGCGAACCGGTGCACTGGGACCAGGGCGACCTTCGGGCACAGGCCGCAGGCTTTGAGTACGAGCAGGCCGGCTCGCGCCTTCAACTGGAGGGCCCCGTGAAGGCCCAAATCAACACCGCATCGCAGCGCGGCCGCTAGAATCATCGCAGCAAGTTTCGTGCCTTCCACGGAAGCCGTCTGCCGATGACCCCCACGCGTGCCCACCAGCCTCCCCTGCCACACCTGCCCCGCTTGAGCGGGCGGGCTGCAGCGCTGCTGCGTTCGGCGATACGGGCTTGTGGCGGGGCCCGGCGCACGGTTCTGTGGGGGGTGATGGGCCTGGTCTGCGCCACAAGCGGCAACCTCGCGCAGGCGGAAAAGGCCGACCGGCAACAGCCGCTGAACATCGAAGCGGATCAGAGCAGCACCGTCGACATGGCGCGCCGCGTGGTGGTCTTCAATGGGCGCGTGGTGCTCACGCAGGGCACGCTGCGCATCCTGGCCGACCGCGTAGAGCTGGCCGAGGTGGGCGACAACCACCGCACCGCGGTGGCCCGCGGCCGACCCGAGCAGCCCGCACAGTTCCGCGAGAAGCGCGACGGCGTGGAAGAGTTCGTGGAGGGCCGTGCCGACCTGATCGAGTACGACAGCCGCGAATCGCTGATACGCCTGAGCGGCAAGGCGGTGGTGCGCCGCTTGCGGGGCACGCAGTTGGCCGAAGAGGTCCAGGGCGACACCATCGTGTGGAACGGCAGCCGCGAAACCTTCAGCGTGGCGCCGGCCGAGCGCACCGGTACCGATGCCCGCAGCGACCGGGTGCGCGGGGTGTTCATCCCTGCACCTGCACCCGCTCCTGCCTCCGCACCCGCACCCGCACCTGCACCTGCACCTGCACCTGCGCGCCGATGAACGCAGCCCAGCGCCCACCCACCGGCCTTGACACCCGATCTGGCCTGGAAGCCACGGGCCTGGTCAAGCGCTACGGCACCCGCACCGTCGTCGATGGGGGCCATCTGCGGGTGTGCCCCGGCGAAGTGGTGGGCCTGCTGGGCCCCAACGGCGCGGGCAAGACCACCACCTTCTACATGGTCGTGGGCCTGGTGCGCGCCGACGCCGGCACCATCCTCATCGATGGTCAAGCGGTGCAGGACCGGCCCATCCACCAGCGCTCGCGGCTGGGCTTGAGCTACCTGCCGCAGGAAGCCTCGATCTTTCGTCGGCTCAACGTGGAAGACAACATCCGCGCCGTTCTGGAGCTGCAGCGCGGTGCGGACGGCAAGCCCTTGTCCGAAGATGACATCGAACGCCGGCTCGACAGCCTGCTCGACGACCTGTCGATCCAGCGCATTCGCCATGTGGCCGCACCGGCCCTGTCCGGCGGTGAGCGCCGCCGTGTGGAGATCGCCCGTGCACTGGCCACGCAGCCGCGCTTCATCCTGCTCGACGAGCCCTTTGCCGGCGTGGACCCCATTGCGGTGCTGGAGATCCAACGCATCATTGGCTTCCTCAAGGACCGCGGCATCGGCGTGCTCATCACCGACCACAACGTCCGCGAGACCTTGGGCATCTGCGACCGCGCCTACATCGTCAGCGAAGGGCGTGTGTTGGCCGAGGGCACGCCGGCCGACATCGTGGCCAACCCACAGGTGCGCAAGGTGTACCTGGGCGAGCACTTCCGCTTGTGATGCTGCGATGAGCACCCCATGAAGACCTCCCTGCAGGTTCGGCTGTCGCAGCACCTGGCGCTGACGCCCCAGCTGCAGCAGTCCATCCGCCTGTTGCAGCTCTCAACGCTGGAGCTTCAGCAGGAAGTGGGGCAGATGCTCGAGGCCAACCCCTTCCTCGAGATGGAAGACGAGGCCCCTTCGGCCTTTGAGGCCTCGCTTGACGCAGCCGCGCGCGCCGACGCCGCAGCCCCGGAACGCCTGCGCGATCGCAACGACTCCACCTTGGGTGGCGACGACGCCGGCAGCGCAGCGGCAGCAGACACCCCCAGCGACGCCTCCGGCGATTGGGAGCCCGGTGAATCCGCCGCACTGGCCGATGCAGACTTCGGCACCACCGCCCAGGCCGACTGGGAAAACGGCACTGAAGGCGACGATTTCGACGGCATTCGAGAACTGCCCAGCTTGGCCGGCGCCGGCAGCGCCGCCAACCGCGATGACGATGACAGCCCCAGCGATCAAGACCGCGGCCTCATCACCCTGGCCGAGCACTTGCAATCCCAGTTGGCGGGCATGCGGCTGTCGCCGGCCGACCGTGCGGCCCTGCAGGTGCTCATCGATTCGCTCAACGAAGACGGCTGGCTCGAAGACCCGGTCGAGGAGATCGCCCGCTCGCTGTTGGGCTTGCCTTCTGCACCTGCTTTGCAGGACGGCGACGACCCTGCGGATGAAGCCGAATCGGCGGCCCTTGAGGAGTTGATCGAGCGCCTGAACTGCGCACGCAAGTGGCTTCAGGCCCTGGACCCCGTGGGCGTGGGTGCGCGCGACCTGCCCGAGTGCCTGACGCTGCAGCTGCGCGCCATGACACCCAACCCCGAGCGTGAGCTGGCCTTGCTCATCGTGGAGCGCCACCTCGACCTGCTGGCCAAGCGCGACACCAAGAAAATCATGGCGGCCACCGGCTGCGACGAACAGGACCTGCGCTGGGCCCAACAGCTCATCCGCCAGTGCGACCCCAAGCCCGGCCGCGCCTTCGCTTCGGATGTGGGCGCCATTGTCATTCCCGATGTGATCGTGCAGCGCGCGGGCCGCGGATTCCGGGTGGTGCTCAACCCCGATGTGATGCCCAAGTTGCGCATCAACGAGCTTTATGCGGGCGCACTCAAGGGCCGAGGCAAGAATGCCTCACCGCTGTCCAGCCACCTGCAGGAAGCGCGCTGGTTCATGAAGAACATTCAGCAGCGTTTTGACACCATCTTGCGCGTGTCCTCGGCCATCGCCGAGCGGCAAAAAAACTTTTTCACCCACGGCGAAATCGCCATGAAGCCCTTGGTGCTGCGCGAGATCGCCGATGAGCTCGGCCTGCACGAGAGCACCATCTCCCGCGTGACCACGGCCAAGTACATGGCCACCCCCTTCGGCACCTACGAGCTCAAGTATTTCTTTGGCTCGTCGCTCAACACCGAAGCCGGCGGCAACGCCTCCAGCACCGCGGTTCGCGCCCTCATCAAGCAATTCATCGCCGCCGAAGACCCGAAGAAGCCCTTGTCCGACAACCACCTCTCGGACATGTTGGCCGAGCAGGGCATTCAGGTGGCGCGCCGCACCGTGGCCAAGTACCGCGAGGCCCTGAAGATCGCGCCGGCCAGCTTGCGCAAGACGATCTGAGATGACGCTCGACACCCAGGCCCCCATCTTTCTGCCCTGCGCCCAGGGGGTGGAGCCCCTGCTGGCCGCCGAATGCCGCGAGCTGCTGGCTGAGGGCGCCTCGGGCGGTGCCGTCAGCGCATCGGCCCCGCTGTCGGTTCAAGAGCGGCGCGGTGGCGTGTGCGTGATGGCGGGGCCCCTGGCGGCCATGCGGCTGAACCTTCACAGCCGCCTGGCCCAGCGCGTGCTGTGGCCCCTGCGCGGCGACGCCTACCGCGACGAGCACGACCTGTATCGCGCCGCCTGCGAGGTGGACTGGGCCGCCTGGATCACGCCCGAGCAGACCCTTCGCGTGGACACGAGCGCCTGGCGCAGTCCGCTCAAGAGCTTGAACTTCGCCACCCTGCGCATCAAGGATGCCGTGTGCGATGTGCTGCGCGACCAAACCGGCGCGCGCCCGAGCGTGGACACCCAGCGCCCCCACCTGCCGCTGGTGCTGCACCTGGGCCCTGAAGACTTCATGCTCTATGTGGATCTGAGCGGCGAGGCCTTGTTCAAGCGCGGCTGGCGCGACGCGCGCGGCGGCCGTGTCGATGTGAAGGGCGAGGCACCGCTGAAGGAAACCCTGGCCGCGGCCATGCTGGCGGCGGCCGGTTGGCAGGGGCGTGAAGCAGACGGCCCCTTGCTCGACCCCTGTTGCGGCGCCGGCACCATCGCCATCGAAGCCGCGCAGATGGCCTGTGGCATGGCCCCGGGCCTGCAGCGCGCCTTCGCCTTTGAAAAGCTCGCGCCGTTTCGGCCCCACCTGCCCGATTGGCAACGCCTCAAAGCGCAGGCGCGCGCGGCCATCCATGCCCCGCGCGTGGCGGTACATGCGGGCGATGTCAGCTTTCGCATGACCGACTTTGCCCAGCGCAACGCCGAGCGCGCGGGCGTGGCCCACGCCATCCAATTCAAGACGGCTGACGCGCTTCAACGGCCTGCGCCGGCGGACCACGGCGTGATCGTGATGAACCCGCCGTACGGGGAGCGGATCGCCCCCAAGGGCAGCAGCCGCGCGCCGGATGCCGGGCGCGCCTTGGCCCACGGGTCGTGGGACGAGGCCTTCGAGCAGCAAGCCGCTTCCAGCCCCGCATCGCTGAGCAGCCGCGAGCACTTTGAGGACGGCCAGGCCACCGCCTTCTACGAGCGCCTGGCCGCGCACTGGAAGCGCCAGTACGCCGGCTGGTCGGCCTGGGTGCTCACACCGGAGCTCAAGCTGCCCAGCCTGATGCGCCTGAAGGAAAGCCGCCGCGTGCCGATGATCAACGGCGCCATCGAGTGCCGCCTGTTCCGCTTCGACATGGTGGCGGGCTCGGCGCGCTGAAGACGCGCCTTGAGGGTCAGCGCTGAAGGCCACAAGAAACGGGTCGCCGCCGCCGGTGGGGTGGCGGCACACTAGCGCACATGGATCACCCCCCTGTGTCCTCGCTGCATCACTATGGCCTGGTGGCGCGCGCCATCGGCCTGATCTGCGAGGCCGCTGCCACCCGAAGCCGGCAGGGCTTGAATGCCCAGCTGTCCTTGTCCGAACTCGCCCATGGTCTTGGCCTGAGCGAGTTCCATGTTCAGCGGGTGTTTCAGGAGTGGGCGGGTGTGTCCCCCAAGCGCTTCGCCCAGTTTCTGACCAAGGAGCGCGCCATGGCCGAGCTGCGCGAAGGCGCTACGGTGCTGGAGGCCGCCCATGCCGCGGGGCTGAGCGGCGGCGGCCGGCTGCACGACCTGATGCTGACCTGGGAAGCGATGACGCCCGGTGAGGCCCAACAGGGCGGTGCAGGTCTGAAGCTGCAATGGGCCTGGGCCGCCACGCCCGTGGGCTGGGGCCTGGCCGCCCTCAGCCCGCGCGGCCTGTGCCACTTGAGCTTGAGCGACCAGCCCAACCCTGCGCATGAACAAGAGATGCGCAGCTTGTGGCCCCGGGCCCATTGGGCGCACGACGAAGCCGCCATCGCGGCAACCCTGGCCGCAGCCTTCGGCTCAGGGCCTCGCGCCCACTTGCTGCTGCGCGGCTCACCGTTCCAACTCAAGGTCTGGGAGGCCCTCATCCGCACCGAACCCGGGCGGGTGCTGTCCTATTCCGATCTGGCGCGACGCTGCGGCCATCCCAAAGCCGCGCGTGCCGTTGGGACCGCCATGGCCGCCAACACGGTGGCCGTGCTCGTGCCCTGCCACCGTGTCATCCGCGAGTCCGCCGAGATCGGCCACTACCGCTGGGGCCCGGTGCGCAAGCAAGCGCTGCAAGCCTGGGAGGCACGGGCGCGTCTTCAGGCCGATACCGGAGCCGTCGACTGCTGAACCCGGCGCAACCACAGCAGCGCCGCGGCCATCAGGCCCAGCGGCAGCAGTGCCCCCAGGTTCATTGACGTCCAGCCCCCGGTGGTCACCAGTGCACCGGAGCTGAACGAGGTCAGCGTCATCGTGCTGTAGACACAGAAGTCCAGCGCGGCCTGTGCACGGGTCTTCTCTTCGGGCCTCCAGGCCTGGGTGGCCAGCGTGCTGCCGCCGATGTAGAGAAAGTTCCAACCCACGCCCAGCGCCAGCAGGGCCCAGAAGAAGTGCATCACGTCGTCGCCCGACAGCGCAAAGGCCACGCAAAAGAGGTTGAGTGCCAGGCCCGCCGACATGATGGGCAGCACGCCGTAGCGCTTGATCAGCTTGCCGGTGAAGAAGCTGGGCAGGAACATGCCCAACACATGCCACTCCAGCACGAAGGCCGCGTCCTTGAAGGGGTGCGAGCACTGCGACATGGCAATCGGGGTGGCCGCCATCAGCAGGTTCATCACCCCATAGCCGATCGCGCAGCCCGTGGCTGCGATGACGAACAGCGGCTGCCGCACGATCTCCCGCAACGGCCGCCCCTGCGGCGTGGACTGCCCCTGGCCGGGCAGCGGTGGAAACGGTATGCGCCACATCACCAAGCGCCCCATCAGGCCCACACCCATGAGCGCCACATAGGCCCCGGCAAAGGGCGCGCCCTCCAGGGCGTCGCGTGCGCCCGAGGCCAGGTTCGGGCCGGCCACCGCACCCAGCACGCCGCCGGCCAGGACCCAGGAGATCGCTTTCTCCTTGCCCGCGTCCTCCACCAGTTCCACCGCCGCAAAGCGGTACAGCGCGCCGTTGGCGTTGTAGTAGCCCGCGGCCAAGGTGGCCAGGTTCAAGAGCCAGAAGTCGCGCGTCATGGCGGCCCAGGCGCAAGCGCCAGCGCTCAGGATGGCCACCACCAAGCCGATCATGAAGGTCTTCTGCCGTCCGTATTGCCGCTGGTGTCGCCCCACCAGGCCCGTGGCCAGGGCGCCGCCGGCCACATAGCCCGTCACCGGCAGCGTGGCCATCCAGGCCACCGGGGCCAGGGCAAAACCGACCAGGCCATTGATGGCAATGAAGGTGACGTTGTTCGTCATGAACAGGCCTTGGCACAAGACCAGCAGGCCCAGGCGGGTGTTCATCGCAGGTCCTTTGGCGGCACCATGCAGGCGCCGATCACGGCCAGGGCGGCCAGGGGGGCGGTGTCGGCGCGCAGGGTGCGCGGGCCCAGGCTGACGGGGGCGTATCCGGCCTGCTGCGCGCGTGCCTGCTCACCCGGGGACAGCCCCCCTTCGGGCCCGCTGAGCAGAAAGATGTGCGCGCCCACTTCGTTGGAAAACGTTCTGGAAGAACCCGCAAAGGCTTGGCCCAAGGGCAGCGCCTGCGCAGCCAGGCTCAGCTGCCAGCGGGTGCCACCACCACCGTTGGGGGCCTGGCCGTCGGCCAAGAAGGCCTCCAAACCCTGTACCGCCAGAACCTGCGTCACCCGGTTGCGCCCGCACTGCTCACTGGCGGCCACCGCCACCGCCTGCCAATGGGCCTGCCGCTTGGCCGCGCGCTCACCGGACAAGCGCAGCACCGAGCGTTCACTGACCAAGGGCACGATGGCCGCGGCACCCAGCTCGGTGGCTTTCTCCACCAGGTCGTCCATGCGGTCGTTGGCCGGCATGCAGATGGCCAACGTCACCGCCACGGGCAGCTCGCGCTCCACGGCCTCGTGGCCGATCAAGCGCACCCCCACCGCCTGCCGGCCCATGTGCAAGACCTCGGCCTGCCACTGGCCGCCGTGGCCGTTGAACAGGGTCAGGGCCATGCCCGGCTGCAAGCGCAGCACCTGCACATGGCGGGCCGCCACCGCAGGCAGCTCAAACTCGTCGCCGGGGCGCCACGCGGGCGCGTCGCTGGCCGCAACGTACAGCCGGGCGCTCACCGCATCAGGCCCAGTGCGTGCCACACAATGGCCCGGCTCATGGGCGAAGCGACCTCGGCCAAAAAGCGGTGGAAGTCCACATGCGCCTGGTCGTCTGCACGGTCGGACACCAAGCGCAGCACGGCATAGGGCAGCCGATAGGCCGTGCACACCTGCGCCAAGGCAGCGCCTTCCATTTCCACCGCCAAGGCGTGGGGCAGTTGTGTTTGCAAGGCCGCAGCCTCGGCCGACGAGGCGATGAATCGGTCCCCGCTGATCACCATGCCTTCGTGCACCGCAGCCGGCCCCAGTCCGAAGGAAGCCGCCGCCGCAGGCGGGTCCTGAACCACCGCCTGCGCGGCCGTCTTCAGGGCCTGCCGCAGCGCAGGGTCGGCCATCAGTTCGGCCACGCCCAACTCGGGCACCTGGTAGCGTGGGCACAGCGGCGAGGCGTCCAGGTCATGCTGCACCAGGGTCTGAGCTACGACCACATCACCCACCTTCACGCCCGGGCCCAGCCCACCGGCCACACCCGTAAACAGCAGGCCTTGTACGCCGCAGCGCTCGATCAGCAAGGTGGTGGTCAGGGCAGCCGCCACCTTGCCCATGCCGCTGAGCGTGAGCACCACGTCATGGCCGTTCAGGCGGCCCTGGTGCAGGCGCCGGCCGGCGGCTTGCAAGGTCTGGCACGACTCCAGCCGCTCCAGCAGGGCGGACAGCTCTTCAGGCAAGGCGCTGACGATGCCCAGGGGCCCCGCCCTCATCGCACCCACTCCCCTTGCCGAAGCGCCTGCGCCGTCAAGCTCAGCCTCGCAACTCGCGCCGCAAGATCTTGCCCACCGGGGTCTTGGGCAATTCCTGGCGGAACTCCACCACCTTGGGGCGCTTGTAGCCGGTCAGGTTCGTTTCGCACCACTGGCGCACGCTGTCTTCGGTCAGCGCTGGGTCGCGCTTGACCACCACCACCTTCACCGCCTCGCCCGAGTGTTCGTCGGCCACGCCGATGGCTGCGGCTTCCAGCACGCCGGGGTGCTGGCTGAGCACATCTTCAATCTCGTTGGGGTACACATTGAAGCCGCTGACCAGGATCATGTCCTTCTTGCGGTCCACGATCTTGAAGTAACCCCGCGTGTCGACCATGCCGATGTCGCCACTGCGGAAGTAGCCGTCAGCCGTCATCACCTTGGCGGTTTCATCTGGGCGCTGCCAGTAGCCGGCCATCACCTGCGGCCCGCGGATGCAGATCTCGCCGGGCTCGCCCGGGGGCACCGGCCGGCCCTCATCGTCCAGCAGGGTGATGTCGGTGTTGGGCATGGGCAGGCCGATGCTGCCGGTCCAGGCCGTGGCGTCCACGGGGTTGCAGGTGGCCGCCGGTGAGGTTTCCGACAGGCCGTAGGCCTCCACGATGGGGCAGCCGGTTTTCTCCAGCCACAGCTGGGCCGTGCCGCTTTGCACCGCCATGCCGCCGCCCACGCTGATCTTCAGCGAGCCCCAGTTCACCGTTGAAAAGTCGGGGTGGTTGGCAATCGCGTTGAACAGGGTGTTGACCGCTGGGAAGCTGTGGAAGCGCTCGGTCGACAAGGCCTTGAGCAGGGCCGGGATGTCCCGCGCATTGGGAATCAAGATGTTGCAGCCGCCCATGTGCAGGGCCAGCAGCATGTTCGCGTTGAAAGCGAAGATGTGATACAGCGGCAGCGCGCACACCGTCACGATCTGCTCGCCTTCGGGGATCTTTTTGAGCGCCGGCTGGTACCAGGCTTCGGCCTGCAACAGGTTGGCCACCAGGTTGCGGTGCAGCAGCACCGCCCCCTTGCTCACGCCCGTGGTGCCGCCGGTGTACTGCAGCACCGCCACATCGTCCGGGCCCACCGCGGTCGGGCGCACCGGGCGCACCTGGCCTTGTTTGAGGGCCGCCTTGAAACCCACGGCTTGCGGCAGCGAAAACGCCGGCACCAGCTTGCGCTTGTTGCGCACCACGTAGTTCACCAGGGTTCCCTTGACCAGGCCCAGCAGGTCGCCCATGGCCGCCAGCACGATGTGGCGTGTGGGTACCCGTTCCAGCACTTGCTGCAGCGTGGCCGCAAAGTTCTCCAGGATGATGATGGCCTTTGCACCGGAGTCCTTGAGTTGGTGCTCCAACTCACGCGGGGTGTACAAAGGGTTCACGTTCACGACCACATAGCCGGCCCGCAGGATGCCGGCCACGGCCACCGGGTACTGCGGCACATTGGGCAGCATCACCGCCACGCGGTCACCGGCGGCCAGCCCCAAGGACTGAAGATAAGCGGCCATGGCGCGCGACCACGCATCGATTTGGGCGAAGCTGTAGCGCTTGCCCATGAACACATAGGCGTCCTTGTCGGCGTGGGTGCTCAGGGCATGGTCCACCAACTGGACCAGCGAGGGATAAAGGTCGGTTTGCACCTCCGCCGGAACACCGGCGGGGTATTGGCTCAGCCAAGGCTTGTTCATGTTCGCCGTACTCCTGCTTGTGGCGCGCAAATCCGGCGAATTCTGTGGTGGGAGCGCCCCCCCACGCATCAGGGGAATCTCCCGGTTCGGGGCGCCTGCCCGATTTCAGTGGGCCAGCAGCTCAGTGGGCGCTCACTCCACTGCCTTGACCATGTCTTCCACGACCTTCGTGGCGTCCCCGAACACCATCATGGTCTTGTCAATGTAGAAGAGCTCGTTGTCCAAGCCCGCATAGCCCGCGGCCATGGAGCGCTTGTTCACGATCACGGTCTTGGCCTTGTAGGCCTCCAGGATGGGCATGCCGTAAATGGGCGAGCCCTTTTGCAGCGCGGCCGGGTTCACCACGTCGTTGGCGCCCAGGATGATGGCCACATCGGCCTGGCCGAATTCGGAGTTGATGTCCTCCATCTCGAAGACCTGGTCATAGGGCACCTCGGCTTCGGCCAGGAGCACGTTCATGTGGCCCGGCATGCGGCCGGCCACGGGGTGAATGGCGTACTTCACCGTTACACCCTTGTGGATCAGCTTCTCGGCCAGCTCCTTGACCGCGTGCTCCGCGCGCGCCACCGCCCGGCCGTAGCCCGGCACGATGATCACGGTCTCGGCGTTGCCCAAAATGAAGGCCGCGTCGTCCGCGCTGCCGCTCTTCACAGGACGCTGCTCTGTGCTGCCCGTCGCGGCTGAACCAGCCTCGCCGCCAAAGCCACCCAAGATGACGCTGAAGAATGAGCGGTTCATGGCCTTGCACATGATGTAGCTCAGAATGGCGCCCGACGAGCCCACCAAGGAGCCGGCAATGATCAGCATGCTGTTGTTCAGCGAGAAGCCAATGCCTGCAGCGGCCCAGCCTGAGTAGCTGTTGAGCATGGACACGACCACCGGCATGTCGGCGCCGCCGATCGGGATGATGATCAACACGCCCAATACAAAGGACAGGGCCAACATGACCAGGAACGCATCCCAGTTGCCGGTGAACATGAAGTACACGCCCAAGCCGACCGTGGCCAAACCCATCACCAAGTTGAGCATGTGCTGACCCGCAAACACCACGGGCGCACCTTGGAACAAACGGAATTTGTATTTGCCTGAAAGCTTGCCAAAAGCAATGACCGAACCGCTGAAGGTGATCGCACCAATGGCCGCACCCAAGAACAACTCAAGGCGGTTGCCGTGAGGGATGTCCAATGTGCCCAAGCCTTGCGCCACGATGCCAAAAGCCGCAGGTTCCACCACGGCCGCAATGGCGATGAACACCGCCGCCAAGCCGATCATGCTGTGCATGAAAGCGACAAGTTCGGGCATCTTGGTCATTTCGACCCGCTGCGCCATGATGGCCCCAGCACCACCGCCCACGACCAGGCCAAGCAAGACCCAACCCAAGCCTTGGAGCGGATCGATCTGGCCCAGCACGGTGGCTTGGTTGAAGATCAAGGCACCGGTGGTCAACACCGCGATGGCCATGCCGGTCATGCCGAACAGGTTGCCACGGATCGAGGTGGTGGGATGGCTCAAGCCCTTGAGGGCTTGGATGAAACAAATACTGGCCACCAAATACAGCAGCACAACCAGGTTCATGCTCATTTGTCAGCTCCTGCCTTGGGGGCTTTTTTCTTGAACATCTCCAGCATGCGCCGGGTGACCAAAAAGCCCCCGAACACATTGACGGCGGCCAAGGCCACGGCCAAAACACCCATGGTTTTGCCCAAGGGCGTGACGGTCAAGGCCGCAGCCAACATGGCGCCGACGATGATGATGGCCGAGACCGCGTTGGTCACCGCCATGAGCGGTGTGTGCAATGCAGGGGTGACGTTCCAAACCACGTGGTAGCCGACATAAATTGCCAGCACGAAGATGATGAGGTTGGTGATGGTGTG
>JACCED010253303.1_pt1 | contig 14171 bp, 8 predicted proteins | sample 7455021 | NCBI WGS metagenome assembly JACCED01 (sample SAMN15323456, study PRJNA562643) | freshwater metagenome | isolation source: river surface water | place: USA:Blue River Watershed | collected 2017-08-19 | reverse complement strand
TGTATAAACAGTTACTTTAGGTTGTACTACAGTTCCGCGAAGTTCGTCGCCAATTAGAGCAGTATTATCTGCGACTACAATTGGTAATTCTTCTGAATATGTTCCTGTCTTAATCATAATAGAAGTCGTTTGACCTTGATTAATTAAAGGCACATTTTCTGTGCTGGCGTTTTCTACAGCATTAATTACAATGTTCATCAGGCTGGTAATTTCAAGGTATGCGCCAGACTCTAAAGTTAAGCCATTGTTGATATACTGTTGTACTGTTGGATCTGCTATCACTTCCCAATTTTGATTTCCAACAGTTTCTGGATTGTTATCGATGTTGTCATCTATTAAACTCTTATAAAAAACTTCGTTCCAATAAACGATATCGTCAGTAACATAAGTTTCTGTAGCGTCCCAAACAATATTTTCAACTTGATAGTTAACGTCTGGGATAGAGTTTTGATAAACATATCCAATCAATACTAATAATCGCTCAAGTGCGGCAACAATATACGGTTGTGCCGCATCTGTTTCTGTGTTAAAGAAAGTAGTAGTGCTTCCTTCAGCAAAGAATGCCTTGGTAGCAATTACTGTTCTACTGTTACTAGCTCTAGTAATATCATAAGAAAGAGCATCGATAATTAATTCTGCATCTCGTCTAGTTGAATATTCTTGAAATTCCGATGTTGGGCTAAATGGAGAATTGCTATTTGCTTTTTGATATAGCATCCATTGATACATTTCTTCAACTAAGAAATTTTTATTTTGTGTTAAAAGTGTATTAGCATTCTGGAAATAAAAACCATTCTCAACTTGCTGACAAGCGTAGGCAATAGTTCTCCAAGGTTTATCCCAGGTTTGTCCATGATCTGCATCGTCTACTCCATCGTTAGACACATAGTACAAATCTGGAATAACAAACATTTTTTTCCAGTTTGGCTGTCCGTTGGAAATATGGAAGTGATAATCTTCTGTGTCTCCTGCTGTGCCGTTAAGTGGAATAATAGGAACTGCAACTGTTGAAGTCCCGTCAAATGTAACAATGTCACCTTGTGTGTTACCTGCATTTTCTTTTGCATGAACAACATACACTACCCAGAATGCGTTAGCAACATCTAGGTCTGGTCTAAAGAAAGAACTAGATGTATGATTTCTAATACAACGGTATGTACAGTTTTCCCAGATTACTAAGTCGCCAATAATATAATTTGTAGTATTAGACCAGAAATTAGTCCATTTAATTGATGGTACAACTAGTCTCCAGTTAAGGTAATTAACACCTACAAAGTCAATGTTATCTCCGTTAGTCAATGAACCATTAGGAACTTCGCTAATAATCAATGTTGTACTATCATTTACAGATACTACAGTCTGACCTTGTGTAAATGATGGATTAACTAAGACCATACCTTTTGTAATACCAGCACTTGAAACAACTTTTAAAGTTGTTCCAGAACTGCCAGTGTCTACATAAGAACCAGTTACTGCATAACTTGTTGGGTCTTGTCCGGCGCTGTCTACTACTGCTGTGAATAATTGTCCGCCTCTGCGTACAACATCGCCAACTCTATATTGAGAACCCGAACTCCATTCGTTCATCATTCTATAACCTTGGGTTACTAGTTCCCAAGCAGATGATGAATCAACAGCATTAACTGAAGGAATAATATTAAAGTTATTATTGATTAAACTTACATAAGTGTAACCACCATAGATAACAATATCACCTTTTTGATACAATGCTGAATCAGTCCAACCGTTTTCAAATTGTGTACCTGGTAGCCAAACATTAAATGTAGTTGTATCAAATGTACTAGTAGAAGTGTGTCCTTCTGTACAAATATAAACATCTGCACCTAGTTTAACAAGATCGTTTAACTTGTATCTTGTTGTTGCAGTCCAAGCACCTTTGTATTCGATGCCGTTGTTTACTACTTCCCATTTATAGTTGTCTGCTTCGCGACCGTCTGTGATATTGTCAGCAGATGTATGATCCTCAACACAACGATAAACTATACCGCCATATTTTACAATGTCTCCAAAACCATAAACAGTAGAAATAGCCCAAGCAGTATTCCAGTTATCAAACTGTGCGTATGTGTCCCACTTGGTTAAGTCAATAGTTGTTAATCCGCTGGTATGTGCTTCAGTACAGATATAAACGACACCGCCGAATCTAATGATATTACCGATTGAATAAAATGTGCTTGGAGTCCATTCTTCTTTCCATGCTCTACCATCAATCATTAATTCCCAACGAGGTGTACTTGCGCCACCGCCTGTTACATAATATAAGTCGTCGTAGAAATTACTAGAGGATGTGTGCGGCTCTTTACATACGTAAGTTTTACCTTCGTATTGAGATACAGCGTCTCTGTTGTAGAACACGCCATCATTCCATTGTCCTTTCCAGGTATATCTTAATCTACCAATTTTAAATTCTGCCGCCATTTTTAATCCTTAAATTATCATTAAACTCATGTACTTATCACACTATAGAATCGACTGGATAAACATATTCTTTGTTTAGGCGTACAACAAATTCGCCGTTGTCGTTGATATAGTAAAACATACTTCTGCTGTCCCATCTATACTGATCCCATTCTAAATTACTAAATGGTCTACTATGATCCAGTTCCAATCTGCCTTCAAAGAAATCGACCCCGTATTGAAAATCTGTAAAGTCGTTTTCTGTTAGACCAGGATTGTTGATAGTAATATCGTCTTCGTCTTTTAAACCGTCAACTTTAATAAAATACAGCATTCCGTTGTCATCTCTTCTTAGCCCGTAGAAAAAACGTATGCTAAGGTCACCTGCTAGGTCTGATGGTTGTGTTCCAATATAGTATGTCATTGTCTATTCCTTATGATATTTCAACATAACTCATGATGCAGTCTAGTGCCGCTTCTTGGCTAGCAGAAATATGAATTGCGTTGTTTGGTGCTAAAATTAATTTTTCACCACCGTTAACAACACGTAAACTTGAATTTGGTGCTATAATAATATCTTTAATAAAATAACCTACAGTACTAGCATCGTCTGTAACAGTAATACTGGCTAAAATATTACTGCCTGTTAAATTTGCTAGACTTAAACCAATAACTGTACCTCTGGTACTTGGTCCAAATTCTAAAACTTGTATAGGAGTTGTTCCTATTTCGTTAACTACTTTGTTCTTAAAAAAGTTTGCCATGTTCTTATCCTAATATCAGTGCGTAGGTGATTGCGATGTCTTCAGCAGTGGCCGCATTAATACCACCTCCTGCACCTGCGGCAGAGTCCCAAGTAGTTCCGTTAAAAATTTCTAACTGTTTTAGTTCTGAGTTGTAACGTGTCATACCTGTCACAGCGTATGCTGGACGTTCTGAACTGACGCCTGTTGGAACTACGAAACCGTTTGTACCTGCAATTTTAAAATATCCAGTCCCAGACTGAGTAATTGTTGTTACTGCTCCTGAAACTGTGTTTGTTATGGTATTATCTTTAACAGCAAAGTTGGCTAGTTTAATGCTACCTGTTCCTGTGGCATTAAAGATAATATCTGTGTTTGTTGTACTGCTAATTGTATTGCCGTCAATAATAATATTATCGACTTCGACACGCGGCACTTGCAATCTTGCACTGGTCAAGTCTGCTGTTAATACGTTGTTGTTATAAAATCTAATTGTATCGTCGTTGGCGCCAGGAGTTAATTCTGCTGTAATATATGTTGTTTCATCTAGGTCGCCAACGCCACTTAGTTTGATCCAGTTAACTCCGTCATAGCCTTCATAACGACCCATCTGGCTATTGAAACGAATCATACCAGACTGTGCTGTTGGACGTTCTGCTGTATTACCTACAGGAATAATTAAACTTTGATTTGAACTGATAGTAACAACTTTGCCTGTACCGGGTTGAAGTACAACGTCACTGCTGGAATTTGAACTGATTACATTAGCATTAACATTAAATTCTTCTAAAACAATATAACCTGTACCATTAGCACGTAGTTCTAAATTACTGTTAGATACTGTTGTGGCAATGTAATTGTCTTTGACAATTACGTCACCTGTGTAAAATTCTTCTGCTGTAACTCTGTTTGTAGCCAGTGCATTTGTTGAACTAACATTTCCGCCAACAGTTAAATTCTGTCCCAATGAAACGTTGTTGTATGGCATTGTTATAATGCCAGTACCTGCCGCGCTTAATTCTAAGTTACTGTTAGACTGTGTTGTTTTAATTGTGTTGCCAGCAATTTTAATATTTTGAAATTGTGCATCACTGCCAACTGTTAGTGTACCAGAAACGCTGTAGTTACCAGTCTGTGTTACATTACCAGTTTGAATAATATCGCCAGTGTAGGTAACAGTTCCTGTAATATTTGTATTACCTAGTGTAGATGTTCCTAGTACTGTTAGGTTGTTGTCAATTAAAACGTTATCGTTAGGAACGTAAATTCTACCTGTGCCGTTAGCACGTAGTTCCAAATCTGCATTTGAGTCAACAGTTTTAATTACATTGCCGTCAATGTTAATACTGTCAATATGCAAATTACCAGTGTATAAGTTTGCCCACTGTAATCCGTTTGTTCCTAGTGTATAAGTTTCTGTTACACCTGGAGTAATATTGCTAGTAATACCAGCAACAATGCTAATAGTGTCGGTAGGCTGATCACCTAGTGTAATATTTCCGCCAACTGTTACGTTACCAGTGACATCTAAATTACCAGTAATGTTTACGTTATTTTGTAGATTAATTTCATCGCTGGCGCTTAGAACGTTAACTACACCCGTGGTGCTTTCAATGGTATTGCCACTAATTTTAATATTACCAGTACTAACTTCTGTACCATCAATGTAAGTTGTGTTTACACCGTCGGTAAATGTAACACCAGTTAATGAACTAATATTAAAACTTGTTGTGGTAAATTCTACTGTACCAGCGGCTTGGTTAACATAAAACAAGTCGCCAACTCTAAAGTCACCTTTATGGTCAACGCTAGAATAGTAAATCTTTGCGCCATTTAGTTCAACAACTTCATTGGCCTGTACTACATACGTTACATCATTATCTGTTCTGTGTAGTACACCAATATAGGCTAAGTTCTGTCCAATTAGGTATGCAACAACACCAAGGCCATCACCATAGATACCGTAGTTTCCGTATACTGCGGCTGAACCAATACTGCGAACTTCAGCACCAAAGTCTGAATAGTCAACTAGACTAAATGCTGTAGCAGTTCCGCCTGCATCAGTTCTAATGTCTTGTGGTAATAGAACATCGTCTACAAAAACTGTAGAAGTGTCTGCACCATCAAAGTGTGCTAATAATACACAATCGGCATCATTTGTCAGTGCAGATGTTGGAACTGAGAAGTTTGAAGCGTATCTTCCTGCACCGTTACTAACTCGTAAGTCATCTACATAGCCTGTAAGAGCATAGTTTCCGTTTGGGTCTGCTCCTACTCTCAACGGTCTTGTTCCGTAGTTATTTGTATCTACGTATGTCGAACCTACTTGAGTTCCGTTAACAAATGCTCGTGTATTTCCTGACACTCTTGATAATGCAATATGTGTCCATGTATTTTGTGCTACAGTTCCTACAGGTCCAACTCTATAGTTAAAATTATAATAAAAATATAATTGATTAGTATCGGTTAGTCCTAAAATAATTCCGCCACCGTCTGCGGGTGCGGCTGTTCTTAGGTCAAATAAAGTTCTATAAGTTCCTGTGCTTGTAGGATATACCCACATTTCTAAGCAGAAGTCGTCTGTGCCAAATGCAAAATCTGCACTACTAGCGATATTTGCATAATCGCCTGTGCCGTCTAGATATAAACTTGCTGTACCAAATTTCTTTTGTGCTGTGCTAAGTTGAGCATTGCCACCTGCGGTAATTGTTTTTCCGCCACGTTCTGCTTGTGTTTCTAAACCTGTAACTTTACCTGTTAGATAAATTTTACCGTCTGTGCCAACTTCGTCGATTGTACCAGATCCTAGAACAGTAACTCCGTCGGTGTCGTAGTAACTTAGTATATTGCCTGCGGCAAATGTTCCAGTGTCTCCTGAAACTCTAACTTCTGTTCTACCTTGTCCGGCAAAGCCTTCGCTACCGCTGTACAAGTACATACCTTTATCTGCAAAGTATGTAAATGAGTTTAACCACTCAATTCTTGCTCCGTTGGTAGCGATTAATGTCTCGGCAGCGGGTGTAATAAATGTTACTGCATGGAATAACATGGCTGCTTCGATACTATTTGCATTAACTAAACTGCCATCTAAGAACGCACCATGGCCTGCATCACCTGCGGCATATCCGCGAGGATCATCCGCTGTGGCTGTGCCTAATCTTACACTACTGCCAAATGTTAAGACTGTAATATTTTTTACATAAGGACTGCGTGTACTAACAGTCATGCCTGGAGCAAATGTAAATGCGTGTCCAGTGTTGCCAATCGGTTCGTGTTCAAACCCTGTAATTGTAAAGTCTTGAATGGTTGTTTCGCCATTCATTTTGAAACAGTCTAGTGTACGTGTTGCCGCTGTCGGGCGAATAGTTACGGAACGTAGATTAGCACCTACTATAGCAACACCCTGTGGAACTGTTAGTGGAAATATTTCTTCGTAATCTCCTGGGTATACATAAACTGTATCGCCAGTAGTTGCTTGGCTAAGAGCGTGTTTAATTGTTAAGAACGGATCGTTTTGGTGTGTTCCGCTGTAAGTATCGCTGCCGTTTACAGCAACGTACCAAATATTTCCTTGACGTAAATTTAAATTAATACTATCTACAACCAAGTCGCCAGTATCAATTACATCAGCAAATAAGTTGTTAGTCCACACGTCTGCCCAACGCTTGCCACTTTCACCCAATGTGTAAGTATCGTCTGCATCTGGAACGATGTTGCTGGCTACATCTGCGGCAAATGTAATATTATCTGTATTAGCATCACCTAGTGTGATATTACCATCTGCTGTGATATTGCCAGTAGCATGAATATTACCGTAAACATTAGTGTCAGCAAATACTTCTACTGTACCTGTGCCGTTTGGACGTAGTTCAAGATTAGTATTTGTGCTGTTTGTGCTGATAACATTATTTTCAATGTCGATGTCGTCAACACGTAATTTTGCTTGATATACTACTGGACTTGCGCCGCTTGGTAGCAAGGATAATACATCTTGTGTTGTGGAAATTGTTGTAGCAGAAATGCTAATGTCTGCAATTTCTGCTAGAGTATCTACTAGTAAGTTGGTAGTTTTAGTTGTACCATTTACGTGTAGAGTATGTGTGGGGTCGTTAGTCTTTATACCAACTCTGTGGTTGGCGGAGTCTGGATCAGTAACTTTTAAGTAAACAAGGTCTGTCTCAAAGGCTAGGTCCACACCTTGGCGTAGAAGGTTTGCCTTTAAGAGCGGACCGGAAATTCGACCAACGGCCATATATCACTCCTGATAACCCCGTGTTTCACGGTTAACCAAGTTCTCATCCCTTAAGGGCTCTTTGCTGGTTTACCACAGTTTAATCATACAAGAAATTGGTCGTTCCTTGTAATCAGTAGTATTTAGCCGTTTATATTTTTAACCTAGTATTAGGTTCCAAAGATAGGAAGTGTCTTCCATATATTGCTGGGTAACTGTTTCGCCTTCACCGCCGGCATTGCCCCATTGTGTGCCATCCCATACTTCGACGAAACCTTCTTCTATATTGTATCTAGTTTCACCAACTTCGGGTGTCAGTGACTGCTCTGCTGTTGTACCATAAGGGATTACTAAACCGTTAGTTCCAGTAAATCTAGTATAACCGAGTCCTGTAGAAGTTAATGTTATTACTGAATTTAACTCATTTCTAATGTCGGATCCGTCGGTAGTAATATTTTCAATTCTATTAAGTCCAGTACCGTTAGGTGCAAATGTTAAGTCGTTATTAGTTGTTGTAACTGTATTGACATCAAATAATGTATTGTCAACTAGAAGTCCATTTGTACGCAATCTTACGGCAGTAATGTCCATAGTTAAGATATTATTTGCTGTAAAGTTTAGATTTTCCGTGGATCCTGCTACTACAGAAGTTTGTCTATCTAAAGAATATACGCCGCCGAAGGCTGCGCCAAAACCTTCAAAAATTCCAGTACCAGTATTAAATCTAATATCGCCTTGTTGGAATGTTGGGCGGTCTGATGTAGTACCTTTTGGCAGAACTACAGCCGCTGTTGAATTTATTTTTAAGTTTTTACCAGTATTAGGTTGTAAAACAATGTCGTCGACATTAGAAATTGTACTACCAGTAAATTTTGTAGTTTCTAAAAATACTCCGCCGGCAGAATTTCCTCTTAATTCTAGATTTGAATTGCTAACTGTTGTAGCAATATAGTTGTCTTTGATCAGTATATCGGCATTATAAAATTCTTCAGCAGTATATCTATTGCTGGCTGTAATGTTAGTTGTGTAGTAGTCGCTTGAAATTGCAAGACTCTGAGTGATACTAACATTATCCACAGGCATTTCAACGATACCTGAAGCGTGTGCGCTTAGTTCTAAATCACTGTTTGAATCGCTGGTGAAAATTCTATTATTAACTATTTGAACGTTGTCAAAATATGCACTGGACCCAACAGTTAGTGTTCCACTAATATCTAAAAATCCTGTGTTAGATTTGTTACCAGCAAGTATTACTGCACCAAGGTGTGTTAGTGTTCCCGTGATGTTTACAGATTGTGTTGTGGTTAATCCGTTGACTGTTAATGCTTGATCAAACTTGACTGAATCTTTTAAATTTACTATGCCTGCAGAGTTAGCACGTAGTTCTAAATCGCTGTTCGATACAGTAGTTTCAATTACATTTCCTCTAATTCTAATATCGTTGATGTTTGCTTCTGAAGTATATGTGTCTTTCCATACTTTAGAACTCGAACCTAAATCGTAAGTTTCATTCACATCAGGCTCAAAGTTTTGATTTAGTGTTTGACCAAATGTTACTGTATCTGCGGTTTGATTGCCTAAAATTAACTGTCCACTTAGACTAAAATCTCCGGTGATATCTAAATTCTTAGCGATATTAACATCTAAGGTTAAATTAGTTTCGCTGCCGGCTGATAAGATGTTTACTTCGCCAAACAACGATTCAATTGTATTTCCAGCAATTTTTAAATTACCAGTAGTTACAAAGTCTTTGGTGATTGTTGTTACATCTGCGCCTGTGGTAATAGTTAATCCTGAAGCACCTGTAGAATCTAGACTACTAGCATCAAAACTAACAGTTCCGTTTTCAAAGTCAACGTAGAATAAATCGCCAACACGGAAAGTACCCTTGTGGTCTTGACTTTGATAGTAAACTCTACCACTGTTTAGTTCCACAGTTTCGTTAGACTGTATGACTAATGTGTCATCATTACTAGCATCTTTACTTGTACCGATGTAGGCAAAGTTGTGCTGGATTAGATACATTAGTGTATCTGCACCGTCTGCTACTGCACCATAGTTACCGTATACGTTTGCAGATCCAATACTGCGAATCTCTGCACCATAAGCCAGTGTACTACCGTCTTCGGTTAATCTACCTGTGCCCTGTGTAGCATAAATGGCTCTGTTAGCAAAGTATGTAAAACTGTTTAACCATTCCACACGCACACCGTTGGTCATTGTTAGTGCATCTACACCAGGTGTAATAAATGTCACAGCATGGAACAGCATACTTGCTTCTTTGGTTAGATAGTTTGTTTCACTACCATCTACTAAAGCGCCTTTACCGGCATCGCCGCTGGCAAATCCTCTTGGATCATCGGGTGTCGTTGTTGTACCCTGTGTTATAACTGATATATTTTGAATATAAGGACTGCGACTAGTTACCTGTGCATTTGGAGCGAACCGGAAAGCATAACCCTTGTCGTTAATGCTGTCATAGTAAAAGTCTTTGATTGTTAAGTTGTTAACTGTAGTTTCGCCATTTAGATGAAATACGTCTTCGCTTTGACTGGCTGTGTCTGGAACAATAGTAACACTTCTTAGTTCTAAACCGCTTACAGACACACCTGCTGGAACTACTAAAGGTAGTAATTCTGCGTATGTACCCGGATATATTTTAACGGTGTCGCCAGCAGTGGCTACACTCAATGCTTTTTCAATTGTGGCAAACGGACTGTTTTCGTGATTACCTTGATTTAAATTATCACCATTTTCTGCAACAAACCACGACTTACCAGGACGCAGAGCATAGTTAACTCCGCTAGGAGTTGATAAACTACTGGTAGTAACGGCTTGTCCATTTACTAAATTTGTGTATAAGCCATTCCATCGACTAGTAGAAGATCCACCTAACTTGTAAAAATTATCAGTGTCTGGTAATATGTTACTGTGTATATCTGCATTAAAGTCTACCGAGTCGTTGTTGTTCGATCCAAATGTGATAGTACCTTCTAAGGTAATGTCTCCGGTGGAGTGTAAATTACCTGAGATATTAAATTCATTATAGACTTCTAACACACCTAATCCGTTAGGCCTAATTTCTAAATTAGTGTTAGAAGCGCCAGCAGATAATACAGCATCGCCTAAATCGATAACATCGTCAAATGTTGTTGTAGATGCTAGTCCTAAGTCTAAGAAGAAATCTTGACCGCCACTGGCTGGGCCACCATCTAATTGATCTAATAAAATACTGCTAGTAGTAGCAATAATATTATTGTTAATAAAGATATCGTCTGTAGATATAGCAGTTGCTTCTACACGATTAACTGCGGTAATGTTTAACGACCCTATCGCTGTAGTAATTCTAGAAAAATCTACAGTAATGTCGTTATTAGTAAAATTTGTTGATAGTGTATTAGTACTTCTCGATGTTCCTAATACTTCAAGTTCAGTGCTAGGAGAATTAGTTTTGATGCCTAGACGGCTAGTGTTAACATCGAAGTATATTAAATCAGTTTCGAAAGAAAGATCAACACCGTCTCGCAACAGGTTGTCTTTAAGCATTCCACCGGAAATTCGGCCAATATCTACAGGCATGTGATTAAGTCTCCAACAATATTTATTGGATTATGAAGTATTAAAACTGTGGGTAGTTAACGGTCGAAGCCGTGAATGACAGTAACTGGTTTACCGTAAGGTACAGCACTAGTGAACTCTACAAAACGTCCAACTCTTGTTACAGTAACACTAACAGTTCCTGATCCAGTTGCGTTTGTGTTTAGCGTTAAACTTACACCTGGACTTACGCCTGTTACAGTTCCAGAAATGCCTGTTCCAGACACAGTTGCACCTACCATACTATCAGTGGCTTCTGATGTAATTAGTGTTGGATTGCCGTCTGTTTTTGCTACAGAAATAGTGCTCGCAGGAGCATCTACTAGTGTGTAGTTTGTTGTAGAAATTTGATAAACGTTTTCGATTAATACAAATAAGTTTTGTGGATTTGTTAGTTCTGGGTAAGGATAATCCGCATAGCCTGAATTTAAGGGCCCAAAATAAACTTCGGCAGCATCTCCGTTGCCTAAGTTTTGCTGTGTAATTAATGCCGGTTCTTTGAATCTAAATTTACGCCACGCATCTGGTGTTCCTTGTCGGCCTTCAAATTCATGATCAGTTGTGTTATAACGAATATGCCCTTCTACTGGACTAGTCAATGTGCCGGATTCGCCAGGACGGCTTGTAGTAGGTCCGTTAGGAATCAATAATACATTTTGAGTATCTAACTTAACTTCGTCTGTAATTTCAACCGCAACACGATTGTCTTTTACATTACGACTGTTTAATTGATTACGTTTTAAAAACTTCATTAACTTACTCTCATCGAAGTTAGAGATACACTTAATCGTGTATTTGCATCTGCTGTTGCCCAAATTCTTTCTTCCGAGCCTAGTACAATCTTTTCTGTATCAAACGTAAATGTTTCGCCTGCCGGAATTGTTAAGTTATGAATAACTTTGGTAGTGTTAGATATAGTTGCTGGTAGTGGTGCCAATAGCCATAAATTTAAAACAACATCGTCTGCTGAATAATTACAAAACATCATGCAGGTCACAGCATATTCTCTGTCGTCGGATCCAACAGTTCCAGGGGCAGTATAAATTGCTGATGCTGGTAAATTACTTACTAATGTGCTTGTGATTGCCATGTTTTATCCTTAAAATATCATACTGTAAACGATTGCTTTACGTTTACTTATTAATTCATCTTGCTTGTTCTCTGAGTTTACAAAGAACAATCCTGTGCCGCCTTGGGCTTCATTCTTAGCATAAAGTTTTACACCATTGGCTACACTTCCTGGATCTTCTGTTTGTAGGTATAATTTAAAATGATCGTCAACACCTACGCAACCTGTACCGTCACTGCGTAAAACTAAATCTTCGTTACTTAATCTACTTTCAATAGTAGCATTATAAAACTTTAAATTCTGTACTTCAAATCTATCTACAAACCAAGCGGCATTGATAACATTATCTAAAGTTAATGTTAAATTACTTGGGCCGCCGTCTGCTTCAAAATCACTAATTTCCAAATAAGAATCATACAATACTGTTACGCCGCCGATCTTTGCACTATCTTGTAATTTGTAAGGCGGATTTAATGTAAAGTAACTACCTACATAATCTGTAACTGCTTGAATGTTGGGAATAATATCTGGATCAATTGGAGGAAGGCCCGGTGCTGTATAATCTAAAACTTGTTCTTCATAGTTTACTGTACCAGTAACGTTAACTACTGCCGTTCCTGTTCCTAGCAAATTTAAATTATATCCGGCAGTGGTAATTGAATTAGTTTGTATTCCAATTAAATCATCGTTTTCATTTTTAGCAATAAACAAACCGCTACGTGTTGTACCAGATTGAGTATCTAACCAGTTTTTTGATTCATCAAAAATTAAAAACGCATCAGGTCTCGATCCGCGAGATATCTGAATACCTGCTTCTCCTAGTCCCGTTGGGCTAATACCTGCTCCGCTTTCGCCTCTGTTTAATAGAATAATTTTATCTTCTATTTCAACGTTGACTGTTTGTATGGATGTTGTATTACCTAATACAGTTAAATCACCAGTGACAAGAACCGTACCAATTTGATCACCAGTATTCAGCGTAATTGTTCCGCCAGAATTAACTGATATCTTATAATCGGTGTCTTGTACTTTAACTATTCTTGCCATGTGTAATCCTTAATAAGGGACCTAAGTCCCTTATATTAAACTGCAATCAATACTAATACGTCTGCTGACGAATCGTTGTCCAAATACCACTTGTATTTGTTACCGCTGAAGTCATAAGCAAGACGCTTAGTCAACTTAGCAATAGCAGTAGTACCTGGAGTTTGTCCAGTTGTAGAACCTAAAATACGAATTTCACCATTGGCTGCTGGTGTTCCAGAAACTAGTTTACCAACTTTTAAGTTAGTACCTGTAATAGAACTGATGCTTTCTGCTTCTGTAAAATTATCTGTAGATTGTTTTAAAACAACATACGTGCTTTTACCGCGTTGTTTAACAATTTGATAGTCACTGGCTAATGAACCGCCAAAGTAACCTTGAACTAGAATACCTGAATCTGATACAAATGTACGTGTAACTTTAGTACCGTACACATCTTTCTTTAATGGACGTCCCATTTGTTTTCTCCTTATGTTGACGTTTTAGGTCTACGCAGAGGGATTCTGCATAAGTTCGCTAATGCGAATATAATTTAGACATTGTATTTAGCCATAAAAGAAAAAGGACTCCGAAGAGTCCTTTTCTTGTTACACTTGTTAAGTGTTGATTACTGGAATGTAGCGTTATTGATACTAACTGTACCCAAGTAATCAGCCGCATTACCAAGAGATGATGCTGTGTTGTTCAACTCAACATATCCGTAACGAGTCATAAATGATACGACTGGTTCGAATGATGTTGGGTCTAATACAACGCCAGAGCTCATCAATGGAACGTATGGGCAGTAGAAAGCGGCTGCGTCAGATTCGCTAGAACCTTTGTAACCAACTAATACTGATGCGCTGTCAGATGCGTATGTGTTAACATAGATCTTCATAGCATTGTTCAATGTACCAACAAACTTAGTGTTTGTAGGTGCTTCGAAAGTACCTTCTGTTGTTCTTGCGAACGCAGAAGTTGTTGCACTTTGAAGGATTGTCAATGCGTATGGGCTAACAACGGCCCAGTTACCAGCACCACGACGTGTACGTTGTGCGATAACGTTAGCGGCACGGTTGATTAGAACTGC
>JACCED010667492.1_pt1 | contig 14174 bp, 7 predicted proteins | sample 7455021 | NCBI WGS metagenome assembly JACCED01 (sample SAMN15323456, study PRJNA562643) | freshwater metagenome | isolation source: river surface water | place: USA:Blue River Watershed | collected 2017-08-19 | reverse complement strand
CCAACAGAGCCAAAGGGGCTTACTGGGAGCCACAATTCGAACAAGAAAAAAAAATCAAAAACAGTGAAGGGGTCTTTCCCCGTCAATGCAAGTGGAGGTGTTCAAAAGACGGTCGCAAAAAGTTCAGTTCCAGTGCCAAAGGGGTGGCTGGAGGCCAATGCGAGGTGCTTGGTGAAGTTGTCCACTAACCATTCAAGTCGACTGCTGGATCTTGACTTGGCTGTGGGCTGCAAAGACAGCATTGAACAGCTGGGCAACCCTGACGTTCATGAAATGGCGCTTGGGCTGGATTTCGGAACTTCATCGGTAAAAGTGGTTATCGGTGACTTGGCATCAGACAAATCCTATGCGGTCCCGTTTTTGATGGATGAAGGTATTGATGCCTATTTGCTGCCGAGCAGGGTGTTCGAATCAAATGCAGCTGGTTCAGCTGATGGGGGCGGTTCTTTCAGTCTCAGTCATGGAGCGTATGCCTACCGAGATCTCAAGCTCAGCTTGCTCGGAAACCCCGATTCTGTAGACCGACAGGTTGAAGTCATTGCCTTTTTGGCGCTAGTGATCCAGCGCTCCCGTGCTTGGCTCTTTCATACCCACAATGCTGTGTACAAGCGCGTCAAGTGCATTTGGCAGTTACGCATTGGGTTACCTGCTGCCTCAGCGCTTGACAACAAATATGTTCCCTTGTTGGAACGAGTAGTGCGTGCCGCTTGGACGGTTGCTGAAATGGAATCTGGACTTGAGAGAGTGCTTGTCCAGAGGGTTCGTGACCGGATATTTGATTCGGCTCACCAAGATGATGAACTTGAGGTGCGCGTCATACCTGAGATTGCAGCTCAGATTTTTGGTTTTGTTGTTTCCAATTCATTCGACAGAAACGCTGCCAATCGCTATCTCATGGTGGATGTCGGTGCCGGCACAGTGGATTCGTCCTTGTTCCGAGTCTTTCCCGAGCGCGGTGGACAGTGGAACTTCGAGTTCTATACCGCTGTTGTACAACCCCACGGAGTTTCGAATTTGCACGCTTACCGGGTGGATTGGTGGACTCCAAGGCTGAGAGAAATTCACGATGCTAGAGGCTTGCTCCAAGAGCTTGAAGTCACAAAGTACGCAACTGATCTTAGCGTGTTTGTCCCATACCGAAATCGTGACTACTTTGAGGGTGTTCACTTGGTTTCTGAAACCGCCGACAAGGCTGACTTGGAGTTCTTCGATAAAAGATTGATGTCACAGGTCCAAGGCTCGACCCTTTGGAGGGCAGAGCATGATGGATTTTTGACCAAAAATCAGGTTAAAAATATCCCAATGTTCCTTTGTGGTGGAGGGGCAAGAATTCCTTTTTATTCACAGCTTGGTAGTAAGTTGATGCATTTCCCGGGGATGTCTTGGCTATCAGTCGAGCCATGGCAACTCAGCTTCCCGAAAGATTTAGATGCAGAGAAGATTGATGCAAGAGACTTTGATCGTCTGTCCGTTGCTTATGGACTGAGCAAACTGAATGTCGGGGAAATTACTCAAGCAGATCGGTTGCCAAAAGTTTCGATTGGTATTTCGACGCCTTTCACTGACCGCTACATCGATAAAGATCAGACTTAAAAACATCAGGGAATATTGACATGCTTCCATCATTGCTAGCGCGAGACATTCAGCAGGGATTGCGCCAGTTCCTGCTTACGGGTTTCGAGGCTTCGGACGAATTCATGTCTGGAGTGATGGAGCGTTTTGTCAAAGACCCCTCGGGGTGGCTCAAAGGACCTTATTTGCAATTGGGCTTGCCTTTCACGCAAGGAAAGGCCGGCAAGACCTTTTTTCAAGGATTTGAGACAGAATTCCCCGGGTTTTCACACCAAGAGGCGGCTTGGCAGCGTTTGTCGTCCAAACATGGTGCATCCAGCACGCTGGTAGCCACGGGTACCGGTAGTGGTAAGACGGAGTGTTTTGTATACCCGGTTCTTGATCACTGTGCTCGTGAGCGGCGCGCAGGAATTAAGGGTGTAAAAGCGCTGGTGATCTACCCCATGAATGCGTTGGCCACGGATCAGGCCCGGCGTTTTGCGGAACTCGTAAGCACCATAGCTGCATTCAATGGCCTCCGTGTGGGCCTGTATGTAGGAGGGAACTCTGCAGGTAACGGGCAAGGCACGGTGATGACCCCCAGCAGTGTGATTACTGATCGTGACACGCTGCGTAAGAATCCGCCGGACATCTTGTTGACCAACTACAAGATGCTTGACTACCTCATGCTGCGTCCAAAGGATCGCCAGCTATGGGATGAAAACCAGCCCGATACGCTGCGTTATGTGGTGGTCGATGAGCTCCACACATTTGATGGCGCACAGGGCACTGATCTTGCATTGTTGTTGCGCCGCTTGCGTGCACGGCTTAAGACTCCAGCTGACCATTTGATCTGTGCTGGAACCTCAGCCACATTAGGGGGAGCAGCAGATTCCGCACCATTGCGTGACTATGCAAGACAAATCTTTGGCGTGAACTTTGCACCTGAGGCGGTCATCACGGAAAGTCGTCAGTCTGTAGGGGCGTTTCTGGAAGACGCGACGGTAGATTATTTTGCGGGCCCCGGTGCCAATGCGCAGGAGATCCTGAACCCAGCCCGCTTTAAATCCATCGAAGAGGCGGTGCGGGGCTGGTTTGGCGTTTTCTTTCCAGAACTACCAGCGCCTGAAGATGTGTCTGCTCTCGAATGGCGGATCACTCTTGGTAAAGCACTCAAGCGACATGTACTTTTTGCCAACTTACTTAAGTTGGTCAAAGGGCAAGTGGTGGCGTATGAGGAGCTGATGACTCAATTGCAGCGCGGTCTCCCCGAAGCTGCTCGGCCTTGGGTAGGTGAGGCGCTAGATGCCCTGTTGGTTCTGGTGGCTTGGGCGCGAGAGCAAGGAGGGGCCAAGGGGCGGCCACTGGTCAATGTGCGTGTGCAAGTGTGGTTGCGTGAGCTTCGTCGAATGGTGGCCAATCTGGCTAGCCTGCCAGACCAAATAAAGCTGCGCAGCAGTGCGGATGTTCCTGCTAATCCTGACGGCGTTTATTTGCCCTTGATTCAGTGCGTTGGATGTCGGACCACGGGCTGGCTGTCGCGGAAGGTGGAGAGCAGCAGTAAGCTGTCTACGCAGTTGGATGAAATCTACAACACTTGGTTTTCGGAGCGACCTGAAGCTGCGCGACTCTATGCAGCTAGCAGTATTCGTCGTCCGCAAGTGGACGGTGTGGTTCAGCAGGTCTGTACTGCATGCGGCACGTTGCAGCAGACTGGGCACACAGCTTGTCTGGCTTGTAGCCAAGAGACTTTGTTTAGCGTGTTTCATGTCACGGCCAAGCGGAGTTTCACGCGTAATGAGGTGCAATACACCCGGCACGACAAGACCTGTCCCGCTTGTGGAGAAGATGACCGGTTGCTGTTGGTAGGTGTCCGTAATTCCACTCTCGGCTCTCAAGTGGTGGAACACACATGGGCCAGCCCATTCAATGATGACAAGAAACTGATTGCGTTTTCTGACTCGGTTCAAGATGCTGCGCACCGCGCTGGCTTCTTCGGCGCTCGCACTTACCGAAACAACATTCGTACGGCGTTGGCCAGAGCAATAGATGAAGTTGCGGCGCCAAATATGTCTTGGATGCAATTTCAAGAACAGCTAAGTGCCAGCTTCGATAGGCCGGGCTCGATATTGCACATGCCGGTCGAGAGACTCGTGTCAGAGTTCATTGGCCCGAACATGACATGGCAACCTGACTGGGCTATTGAGTTGCTCCAGCATGGGGCGTTGCCTGCCAATAGCCGATTGCCTCAGCGGGTCAAGAACCGTTTGCTTTGGGAGGCCTTCAGTGAGCTGACTTATTTGAGTCACCGTGGACGAACGCTAGAGCGCATTGGTAAGGCGGTATTGACGGTTCCTATGGCTCGGCTAGTGCCTGTTGCAGCCGTTCTGCGTTCGCAGTTCGAGGAGAAGTTTGGTCTGCGCGGGTTGGAAGAGGCAACCGTAGTGCGATGGCTCTGGGGCGTGTTGACGCATATGCGCCGTCGTGGCGCAGTCATGCACCCAGAGATGGGGCAATACGCACAGGATGGAAAAGTGTTTGTCCTGTCGCAGTTGGGTGGCCGGCGCGATTGGCTTCCCCCTATGAGCGAGTACACCCCACACCCTGTGCTGGTGACCATGGGAAAACATGCGGCCTTCGACAAAGTGGCGGGTGAGCGCAAGTCGACATGGTTTGACCGCTGGGCAGACGCTGTGTTTGTGGGGGAAGGGCATTTGATGGCCCCCAAGCTGGCCGGAGAATTGTTCCGGGAGGCTGCCCAAGAGTTGGTTGGCCAGAAGGTGTTTGTGCAGACCGACAGCCATTTGGGCTCAAGCTTGGCGATTTCGCCAGAGGCTTTGCAGATTCATACCGAATTGCAGTGTTTGGCTACGCCACAGGGTAAACGGCAAATGCTCGTACCTGCGACCGATGTCGATGTGCTCTTGGGGATGCCATGTCTGGATGCGCTGGATGAGCGTTATGAAAATGTTCTGCTGAGCGATAACTGGTTGGCACGCAGACTCAGCCAAGGAGATTTACGTCGTGTGATTGCCGCTGAGCACACAGGCTTGTTGGAGCGTCAGACACGCGAAGACCTTGAAAATCGTTTCAAGGCCAAAGAGCCAAAAGATTGGTACGAAAACCTGCTGTCGGCTACGCCTACACTGGAGATGGGGGTGGACATCGGCGATTTGTCGTCGGTGCTGCTGTGTTCCGTGCCTCCCAATCAGGCCAGTTTCCTGCAACGCTTGGGTCGTGCTGGTCGCCGCGATGGCAATGCCATCACGACCACGCTGGCGGACGGTGCCAGTCCGCACGATCTGTATTTCTTTGAGGAAACACTCGAGATGATGGCGGGCGATGTAGCTCCGCCCGGGGTGTTCTTGCGGGCGGCTGAAGTGTTACGCAGGCAGTTGTTTGCTTATTGCATGGACGATTGGGTGGCAGGCCTCAAATCCATGACGGCCTTGCCAGAAAAGACCTCGGTTGCATTGGATGCGGTAGATGGTGCCAACAAAGATCGATTCCCGTACACATTCACAGACCATGTACTGGCCAACGAGCCTCGACTGATGGACGGTTTTTTGGCTCTGCTGGGTTCTGAGATTGATGAGCCAGTAAAGCAGCGTCTGCGTGATTTCATGCAAGGTCAAGGCGAAAAAGATGGTTTGAGTACAAAGTTGCTCAAGGCATTGAGCGAACTATTGGAAGAGCGTAAAGGCTACAAGAAACGCAAAGATGCCATTGATCTTCAGGTCAAAAACCTGAAGCAAAAACCGCAAGATGACGCGATACGGGAGGAGATTGATAGTCTCTTGCGTGAGCGCAGCAAGATGATGGAGTTGATGGCAGAGATCAACGGTCGCGACTTGCTGGGAACATTGACCGATGCGGGGCTGATACCGAATTACGCATTCCCGGAAGCTGGCATTGAACTTAAATCAGTACTGTGGCGTAAGCGTCGGGATGACGAGTCAGCGCATGGAGAGGGCAAATACATCACGGTCGCCACGCTGAAGTATGAGCGGCCAGCAAATTCAGCTTTGTCGGAATTTGCGCCCGAAAATCGGTTTTACGCCAACCAGCGCCGTGTTGAGGTCGACCAGATCAACATGCAATTGGCCAGCACGGAATCGTGGCGGTTTTGCCCTTCCTGCCACCACATGCAGAACCTTGAGGTCAGCCAAGACGTCCATCCCGTTTGCCCTCGCTGTGGCGATGGAATGTGGTCGGATTCGGCTCAAAAGCGCACATTACTTCGTTTCCGGCAGGCGATTGCCAACAGCGATGACACGCAGGTTCGAATTGACGACAGTGCCGATGATCGTGAACCAAGGTTTTATGTGCGGCAACTGATGGCCGACTTTGAGGCCAAGGACATTCGCAGTGCATGGCAGATCAAGGCGGGTGGAATTCCGTTCGGGTTTGAGTTTGTTTCTCGTGTCACCTTCCGGGATGTGAATTTCGGTGAGCTGTCCAAGCCGGGTGACCAGTTCAAGGTAGCCGACAAAGAATCTGTGCGTCCGGGCTTCAAGGTATGCAGACACTGTGGCAAGGTGCAAAAGCCGCCAAGGCGCAGAGATGACCCGCCGGGCCAACTCCATACCTTTGACTGCCCGGCCCATGGCTCAGAAGACCCCAGTAACCTGATTGATTGCCTCTACCTTTACAGGGAATTTGAGTCAGAGGCACTGCGCATTCTGGTTCCGTTTACCCGTTCAGGGGTGGATGAGGAGGTGGTTCAGTCCTTCATGGCGGCCTTGCAACTGGGACTCAAAAAGCGTTTTGGTGGCAAGGTCGACCACTTGCGCATGGTCTTGCAAGATGAGCCGGGCAAAGATGGTGGACCACGCCGCTTTTTTGTGATGCTCTATGACTCGGTGCCCGGGGGAACCGGATATCTTGACCAGCTGCTGGCCAAAGATGCGGGTACGCTGGCAGATGTGCTTCGCATGGCATTGCAAGCCATGAATGACTGCAGTTGCAATCAAGATCCAGAGAAAGATGGCTGTTACCGCTGCGTGTATCAGTATCGTCTTGGGCGCAGCATGGCGCTGGTCTCGCGCGACCGGGGTAAGCAGGTGCTGGGTGAGCTGGTGGAGTCTCTCGATCAGCTGGAGTCTGTACCCACTATTTCCGACATCTACATCAATCCGAACTTTGACTCTGTCTTGGAAGCTCGCTTTGTTGAGGCACTTAAACGCATGGGTGGTATTGGTGGGCTGCCCAAGGTTCAGATTGCTCAGGATATTGTCAATGGAAAAGCTGGCTACTTGCTTGTGGTGGATGGACAAAAGTATCGCATCGAGCCTCAGGTTGAACTAGGACCGGATTGTGGCGTCGTTGTCCCGTGCAAGCCAGACTTTGTGATCTGGCCATGGCAAAGTCAATCGTTGCGAAAACCAGTGGCTGTGTTCTGCGATGGCTGGGAATTCCACAAAGACAAGTTGGCTGACGACGCGGCCAAGCGCAGCGCAATTTTGCGTAGTGACAAGTTCTGGGTTTGGTCGGTTACCCACGATGATGTGAAGGCTGCTTTGGCCCAAAACACGCATACTGACTTGGATTCACCTTTGGCCACGCATGGGCGCCACGATGGGAAAAAAGCGCCCCCGAGCGTGCAGCGTCCCACAAATACACCATTTGGGCTGCATGCCGTAGCCCAGTTGCTGGCGTTCTTGGGCATACCCGCCGGTGACGCCGGGCTTGATGCCGGGTTGCTTGGCGTACGCCGAAATGTGCTTTGGCTCAATTGGCTGATGGTCCCTCCTAATCCCGAACAAAAAACCTTGGTCGAAAGCAAGATCGCCAATTGGGCGACTCTGCTGCCTGTGGAGATGCAGCCGACCGTGGTCGACGCTGCTCCTGCTTTGTCGGCAGGCCCTGCCAGTCCAGTTGTTTTGAATTGGTGGCCTGTACCCTATGCGCGAGGAATCAAGGAGGGTTGGCGGTCGCCGGGTCTGGTTCTGATAGATGACATCGCAGACATGGATGAGTCTGTTCGCCGGTTGCAATGGCGCCGTTGGTTGGCCCTATGCAATCACCAGCAGGTCTTACCCGGCATGTTGATGGCCACTATGAGTGCTATGCAGGCGGGGGAGTGCGCTGGATGGGTCAGCATGGCAACAGACGCCGGTTCTAATAACGCCTTGCCGGAGCAACCTTTGACTGCAGCATGGCTGCAAGCGATAGACCAAACACTGGCCGCCCTGCAAGCAGGTGCACGGGCTTTAGCCCTGTTGCATGCTCCATTGCCATGTGTGGGCCATGAACTGGCGGACGATCGGGGTGATGTGTTGGCAGAAGCTGAGATGGCATGGCCTGATCAGCGTCTGGCAGTATTGACCCCGGGGCAGGAGGATATGGCCACCTGTTGGAAAGAAGAGGGTTGGCGAGTTTTGCTATTGACAGATGATTTGCAAAGCGTCGCAAATCAACCTTGGTGGCAAGCCGTGGCTCAAGAGTTGAATGTGGATATTCAGGGAGCAAAAGCATGAGTCTCAAACCCAAAGTCGCCTTGTCGCAGGACTTCTTGTTGAACCTGTCGCGCTTGCCATCGGGTATTCAGACCAAAGTGATGCGATGGGCCGTCAAGTTTCAGGCTGACCCCACAAGCTCTGGCATCAATTACGAGAAGATTCATTCGGCGTCGGACCCGGGAATGCGCTCTGTCCGCATTGAGGGTGATTGGCGAGGAATTATTTTCAAGCCAGATCAGGGGGATGTATATGTGCTGCTGCACGTCAACAAGCATGACGAGGCTTACCGCTGGGCAGAGCGCCGAAAACTGATCATCAACCCAGTGACAGGGGCGATGCAGATGGTGTTTGTGGATGAGTCTGCAGCTGAACCACCGTCTGCCTCGACTGCAGTAGCTGCTGCTGCTTTAAACGCGCAGTCCGATCAGGCTGTAGTAACTGAAGCGATGCCATTCACTCAAGGGGCTACTGATCACGAGTTGATGGGCTTGGGTGTTCCTCCGGAAATGCTGGAGCGTGTCAAGAGGCTGCGGTCTGAGGCTGATCTGGATGCTCTTCAACCGATGCTGCCGGTAGAGGCTTACGAAGGCCTGTTCCTCATGGCGGCAGGTGATACGGCAAGTCAGGTGTTGAGTGACCGAGAGACCCGTGTAGATCGGCGGGTGGATATCTCTGATTTTGCTGCTGCCATTGAGACACCTGAGTCGCGTTCTCGATTTGTGGTGGTGGACGACGAGGCCCTCATCGCCATCATGAATGCACCCTTGGCACAGTGGCGAGTGTTTTTGCACCCGTCACAGCAAAAGCTTGCCACAGGTAAACGATCTGGACCGGTGAGAGTTCTAGGGGGCGCTGGAACGGGGAAAACGGTTGTGGCCATGCACCGTGCCAAATGGTTGGCTGAAAACGCGACCACATCGGGCAAGAAAGTGTTGTTCACCACTTTCACTCGAAATCTGGCCATTGACATTGAAGACAACCTCAAAACCCTTTGCAGTGCCGAGACACTTTCCAGAATTGAGGTCAAAAATCTGGATGCATGGGTGCATGTGTTCATGCGTTCACGCAAGTTGGAGCACCGTATCGTCTACAGCCGGAGTGAGGATGGTGCGCAACAGGCTTGGCAGCTTGCGTTGTCGGTCAAGGATGGCTCACTGGATTTGACCGAGAAGTTTTATGAGGAAGAGCTGGAGCAAGTGGTTCTGGCTCAGGGGGTGCGTAGCCGTGATGATTACCGAGTTGCACGGCGTACAGGTCGGGGTGTGGTTCTGAGCCGATCCAAGCGGGATGCTATTTGGCCAGTGTTTGAGGAGTACCGAGCCCAGTTGGCTGTGCGCAAGCTCAAAGAGGTTGATGACGCATACGCTGAGGTTGCTGAATTGATCCTCAAGGAACGCGATGACGCCACCAAAGCCATGGCCAGCTATAGCGCCATCGTGATCGATGAGACACAGGATTTTGGACCGCAAGCACTGCGTCTGATCCGTGCCATAGTCGAGCCCGGAGAAAACGATCTGTTTTTCGTTGGCGATGGGCATCAACGGATTTACAGCCGCAACAAGGCTGCCATGAGCAAATGCGGTATTGATATCCGTGGTCGCTCCAAGAAGCTTTACCTCAATTACCGGACTACGGATGAGATTCGTCGTCAAGCTGTTGCCATGCTTGAAGGTTGCGATGTTGATGATCTGGATGATGGCCATGACGAGACCAAGCGTTACAAGTCTCTCTCTCATGGACCGGTACCGGACATCCTGAATGTGGGATCAATGGATGAGGTTCTGCCGATATTGCTTGATAAGCTAAGAAGTTGGAGTTCACAGGCTATTCCTGATGTTCATGAAACGGCCTGTGTGATCGCACCTTCCAAAAAACAACGAGATGCGATTGGGAACTTTCTTGAGCGTAACGGTCTGCAGACTCAGACCATCGATGAGAACCAGAATGCTGGTGTAGCACCAGATCGAATTTTTATTGCAACGATGCATCGTGCAAAGGGTCTTGAATTTGATCGCGTGGCTGTTGTCGCGCCAAAAAGCTATCTGGGTGATTTGCGTGACACCGAAAATCATCGCAAGCTCATGTATGTCGCCGTGAGCCGTGCAAAAAGGGAGTCAGCCATCCTTTTGAGCTAGCACTCGGCTTGCAAATAAAAGAAAAACAAACAAAAAGAAAAAATAAAAGGGTCAAAGGGATGCCCTGAGCAACTCCATGCGCGAGCGTCGGACAGCTTTAACGGGGCATCCTGCTTCAATCTGCATCACGCGCTGCTCGATTGGAATAACATGAGTGACCGGCAGGCGCATGTGTTCAGGGGCTAGCCTTGGCATCGGTAGCCAAAATCCGATCAGCAAAAGAAAAGTCACCATAGAGTGATCTTTGCCGACGAAAGGCTCACCGAGTGAGCCTATCAAGATGCATCATGAGGTCTGTTAGGAGGCAACATGAAGCTCGAAATCGTCGTCGGAAATATCGTCAAGCAGCCAGACCTTGAAGCAGTGGTGAACAGTGCAAATGCAAATTTGCGACTGGGCTCAGGGGTGGCAGGTGCAATCCATGCGGCCGCAGGCCCGCGTTTGGAGGAGTATTGCAAGCCGTATGCGCCGTTGGCCTACGGGAACTTTCTTGTGACGCCCGGTTTCAAATTGTCCAACCCATGGGTGATCCATGTTCGGGCGGCCTCCTACATTAACCACGATGACGCGCCGCTCATCTTGGAGCAAGCGTTAGTAGCCATGCTCAAGGCGTCAGACGACAACCACCTCCGCAGCATTGGTTTTCCTGCGATTGGTACCGGTGTTTTCGCATTTCCAGCTGAGCTGGCGGCCAGTATCACTGCCCGAGTTCTGTCCCGGTATGTGGACATCGCGCCTCACCTTCAGTTGGCACGGCTATGCGTGAGTGATGCCAATTTATTGGCGATTTACCAGCTTGCCTTTGAGGATGCAGGACTTGATATACATGTGCTGACGTCAGAGACCGTACAGTCCGATCATCTCTGAAAGCTTCGCTGCAACCAGCTTTCGCAGATGCAATGGTTGCACTACTTCTACATCTGCTCCAAACCGAAGAATGTCGCCAAGCAGTTCCCGCTCATCAGCATAGGGAAGTCGGAGTGTGTAGCTGCCATCAGGATTGAAGGATGCCACTTGTTCAGGATGCCAAATTTCATGTTGAACCCAACCGGATCTGGCTTGACTGAACTTCAGTTCAGCCCAGTCCTTGGGTGGACCTGCAAAGATCCCATACCCGGCATCAAGGTACTTTCGCATTGCTTCCAAATCGATATCCTTGGCGGACTCGGTTTGAATTTCGGCAGCCTGAATCGCATCTACAGAAAAGCTTCGAACGCCTCCGCGCAGGTGACACCATGCATCTATGTACCAGTTGTCACGGTAGTGAATAAGCTGTTGGGGCGAAATAGTCCTTTGCAGCGTCTCACCCGTCAATCGGTTGTGATGCCGAATTTGAACTTTTTTGCGCTCAAAGGTCGCCTTGGCGATGACCTCAAAAGCCGCAAGCGGGAGTCGGCGCTTTCCTGCACTGACCGCACGAATTCTCTGGGTGAGTTGCTGTGGGTCCAAGCCTTGATTGCTGAGAATGTCATCAAGCCGTTTGCGCAACGGCCTCAGTTTCGGGCCCAACAATCCGGGGTCGAGTTGCTCAATCATGCTCTGGATTGTCATCAGCGCGAGCAATTCGTCCTGTGTAAACCAAAAGCCGGGCAGTTCCGTCGAGTCTTGAGGTGCGTCGAGTCGATAGCCGCCAAGATCACGGTCAAAAACTATGGGAGTGCCAAGCCTATCCCGCAGCTTTGCAATATCTCGCTTAAATGTGGCCGGGGAAATTTCAAGGGCGGCCAGTATGTCCTCACGGGAAATCGCCCGGCGGTGGCTAAGCAAGGTCTTGTAACGGTATAGGCGGTCAATTTCAGACATAAAAACTTCAAATACAGGACAGCGGAGGAGAGGTGTCAGTCACTGGGTAACTAGTAGCAGTGTGTCTTGCCAGTCAAGCCTACGATCTATGCCAAGGCGCATTGATGGGAGTTTTTCAGATTGCTTTGGTTCCAAAATTAGTTTTATGGTTGACAAAATGTTTTTCTAAGAATTTGTGAAATACTTTGCTTGTTCAGACATCCCCTAGATCTTATGAATCGTAGTTCTGATAATAATGAGATCAAACGACGGTGTAACGCTTGTGCAACAGTCATCACTCAATTTGTGGATATGTTGCGCATGGCACGGATAAAAATTAACTTGTGAGTTAACATAGGTGAAGGCTAAGATTCTTGTAGAAAGTCGCTTCAGGGTTGTTGCCGTCATGGATGGCGATGACTGCCCTGTTGAAGATTTCCTCACGGAAGGTGAAAAAAACACAGAAGCTCACCGTGCTGGCCTCTATGTGCTCATGGAGCGAGCTGCAAATGAGGGGCTTCAAGCTTTGTCGACCGCTCAATTTCATGAAGTCGATAAGAACAATGGCATCTACGAGTTTATTAAAGGTCCTCTGAGACTTTTTTGCTTTAAGGGAAGTGATGGAGTCGTCGCTGTTTGTACGGACGGAGCAAGGAAGCAAGGGCGCAAGGTAGACAAAGCAGCTGTTCAGTCAGCTATACGGGCAAAAGCTGACTACATGTCAGCACAACAGAATGAAGCCTTAGAGTTCGTTCGGGAAGAAGATGATCAAGATGAAACTCAGTAAAGCTCTCAAGGAATTTGTCGCAAAGGTCGCTCAAGAAGATCACTACTGGGTCGAGCGTGCGAAGCTGGAGTTTTCTGCAGACCTAGAGAGGCACCGGCGTCTACAAAATCTGTCCGGCAAAGATCTTGCTGAAAAAATAGGCACCTCTCCTGCCTACATCTCTAAGGTTTTCAGGGGTGATTCGAATTTCACCATTGAAACTATGGTCAAGCTTGCAAGGGCTGTTGGTGGTCGCTTGGAGATGAAAATAACAGAAGAGGCTGAGTCCACTGCCCTGTGGCAGAAGGCTTACAGGGCGCGTCCACTTGTTAGCACCAGTTCTGCAAAAGCCACTGGGCAGTCTGTCATCTTTGCAGAGTTCGGAGCGGCGAACAATGACAAGTACACGGAGAAGAGGGTTTGCGCATGAGCAATCCTGCCGATTTTCCGATTTCCGTAGAGCAGGTCGTATTTCTCCGGACCGTTGTGTTGGCTGTGCCAACGCATCAGCCAACAGCAGATGCACTTCCGAGCAAGTTCAGCCCCCAAAATAGAATTGACATCCGTCAAGATGAGCTGGATGGCAAGAGGTACTTCGTCACTATGAACTGCAAGTTCAACGAAGAACAAAGCCCAGAAGTACCTTACTCATTGGACATTGAATGCATGGGTGTATTCCGTGTCGATGAGACGCTAGAAGCCGACGCTGCCAAAAGGGCTGTCGCAATCACTGGCCATGGAGTGGTTTTTGGCGCAATCCGCGAGGCTATCGCGTGGATTACGTCCCGCCATGTTTTTGGTCCCTTGACGCTTGGACTTTCAGTGCTGAATTTTCAGCCTCCCCCCGTAGAGACGAAATCCTAGACTTGCAGAGCAGATCTGCTCTTTACTGGTGGTGGTATCTCGTACTGAAGGTCATCTTGACTGATATCTTTTGCTGAGCCGTCTGTATCGCTTATAGTGCAGGTCCGTGCTCAACGCCCATTGCTACCATTGGTAGCGAATCAGGGCGTAGAGTGAAGATAGAGTGAAATGCTGCTGTTTCTAGCATTCATGCGGCCTGTAGAAGGTTTTTGGTTGGGTCCCGTCCACTCCGCCAAAAGCATGAAAAAACGCACCTTCGGGTGCGTTTTTCATTTCTACGGCCGCATTTCAATTGACCGCATTGCTTTCAATGAATCTGGGAGGTCACTGATTCGCTCCTGAGCGATGCGGACTGATGGCAGGGGCACGCCAGGGCGGCTACATGCACGACTGACCAAGCGTGCTCTCTATCGCACCATGCCTACGAATTTGTTGATTTTCTGGTATTTGTCGAGTTAAGCGCGAAAACGCATAGAACTTATAAGCGCAAACCATGAAAATTTTTCCCTTCAAAGGGAAATATGAACGACTTGTATGCGGTGGTTGAAGGCCGATTTGGAGCCGTGGAAGTTCGCACGATCACTCACAATCTTTCCAACCATGCCCATGCCAATT
>JACCED010049150.1_pt1 | contig 14174 bp, 12 predicted proteins | sample 7455021 | NCBI WGS metagenome assembly JACCED01 (sample SAMN15323456, study PRJNA562643) | freshwater metagenome | isolation source: river surface water | place: USA:Blue River Watershed | collected 2017-08-19 | reverse complement strand
TTGCGGGCGGCGAGATCGGCAGTGCGCAGTACTTCCAGGCGCTGGCCGCCGGCGCCGAACCCGACGTGCGCATGAACCCGGTGCTTCTCAAGCCCGAGGGCGACACGCACAGCCAGGTGGTGATGCTTGGCGAGGTGGATGCGGCGCTCACCGCCATGCCCTGGCGCGAGCGCAGCGCCCACGCCTGGCCCCGGGTGGCACAGGCGCTGGACGCGCTGCGCGCCGACCACGACGTGGTGGTCATCGAGGGGGCAGGTTCCCCCGCCGAAATCAACCTGCGCGCATCGGACTTCGTCAACCTGGCCACCGCCCGCCACGCACAGGCGAGGGCCCTGCTGGTGACCGACATTGACCGCGGCGGCGCCTTCGCCCACCTGTACGGCACCTGGGCACTGCTGGAGCTGCAGGACCGGGCGCGGCTGGCGGGCTTCGTGCTGAACCGCTTCCGTGGCGACCCGGCGCTGCTGGAGCCTGGCCCCTCGCAGCTGGAGGCCCTGACTGGCGTGCCGACGGTGGGCGTGGTGCCGATGTGGCGCGAGCACGGCCTGCCGGAGGAAGACGGCCTGCTCGAGGGGTGGAACGCCGGCGCCCCGTGGAAGGGCGACGGACGCCTGTGCATCGCGGTGGTCGCCGCGCCCCGCATCAGTAACCTGGACGAGTTCCAGCCCCTGCGGCGCCTGCCGGCCGTGGACCTGCGCTGGGCCCGCGCGCCGGAGGACCTCGCCGGCGCCGACTGGGTGATCCTGCCCGGCTCCAAGCACACCAGCAGCGACCTCGCGTGGCTGCGGGCGCGCGGGCTGGATGCGGCCATCGCCGCCCATGCCGGCGCGGGCGGCCGCGTGCTGGGCATCTGTGGCGGCCTGCAGATGCTGGGGGAGGCGCTGGTCGATCCGCACGGCATCGACGGCAATGCGCCAGGCCTCGGTCTGCTGCCGCTGGTCACCGTCTTCGAGCCGCGCAAGACCGTGCGGCGTGCGCGGCAGGTATTCGGTCCGGTGGTCGGCGCCTGGTCGGCCCTGTCGGGATGCGCGGTCGACGGCTACGAGATCCACCACGGCCAGACCCGGCCCCATCCGGCCATGGCCGCCCCGCGTGAGGTCCTGCCCGCCGGGCTGGGATGGCAGGACGCCTCGGGCCGGGTGCTGGGCCTCTACCTCCACGGCCTGTTCGAACAGCCCGAGGTGCTGCAGGCGCTGTTCGGCGTCACCGTGCCCGGGCTGGACACGGTGTTCGATGGCCTGGCCGATTGTGTCGAGGCCCATCTCGAGCCGGGCCTGCTGGAGCGCCTGCTGGCGTGAAGCGCGGGGCCGCCCCCCGGGGCCGCCCCTGTTGCCCCGGCGCGCCCGCAGGTCTATGCTGGACCCGACCCCACTCTGTGTTGGAGCGACGCGATGTACAAGCGAATCCTGATGGCCTATGACGGCAGCGAGGCCGGCCAGCGCGCCCTGCTGGAATGCCGGGAACTCGCCCAATGGAGCCAGTCCGAAGTGGTGCTGGTGGCGGTGATGCCCTCGATGCTGGCGTTCGTCGGCCTGGAGGGGGGCGTCTATGACGCCGAACTCGAGGCGCGCGAGAAGCAGAAGTTCGATTCGGTGCTGCGCGATGGCCTGGCGCGCCTGCAGACGGCCGGATTCACCGCCCGTGGCGAGGTGGTGACCGGCGAGGCGATCGAGGAAATCACCCGCTATGCGCGCAAGGTCCAGGCCGACCTGATCGTGGTGGGCCACAAGCACTTGGACAGCTGGGCTGCGCGCTGGTGGCGCGGGTCGGTTTCGGGGGCCCTGATCGAGCACGCCCCGTGCAGCGTGCTGTGCGTCATCCTGTCCTGAAAGGGGCGGGTGCCGGACGCCTCAAGTTCCGGCTGGCGGCGCCGGTGTCTTGGGTCTGAAGTCGCACCAGCGGGCCACCGCGCAGTCCCAGCAACGGGGCTTGCGCGCCTGGCATACGTAGCGGCCATGCAGGATCAGCCAGTGGTGTGAGTCCACCGCGTAGGCGGGCGGCACCCGCCGTTCGAGCGCGAGTTCCACCTGCAGGGGGTTGGCCCCCGGCGCCAGGCCGGTGCGGTTGCTCACGCGGAAGATGTGCGTGTCCACCGCCATGGTCGGCTGCCCGAAGGCGACGTTGAGGACCACGTTGGCCGTCTTGCGGCCCACGCCCGGCAGGGCGACCAGCTCCTCCCGCGTCCGTGGGACCTCGCCCCCGTGCTGCTCGATCAGGATCCGGCAGGTGGCCAGCAGGTTCTTCGCCTTGTCGCGGTAGAGGCCGATGGTCTTGATGTAGCCCTCCAGCCCCGCCTGGCCGAGCGCCAGGATGGCCTGCGGCGTGTTGGCTACCGGGAAGAGGCGCCGCGTGGCCTTGTTCACGCCCACGTCGGTGGCCTGGGCGGACAGCAGTACCGCAGCCAGCAATTCGAAGACGCTGGTGTATTCCAGCTCCGTGAGCGGCTGGGGGTTGGCCGCCCGCAGGGTGGCGAAGAAGGGCTCGATGTCGTGCTGTTTCATGGACGCAGGCTGGGGCGGATGTCACCCCGCCAGGGCACCGCCTGGGCGTGACAGGTAAAGGGGCAGGTCCGTGGAACCTGACTGGACGCCACGCCAACTCATCCGCTTAATTTTTGAGAGGGTAGCATGAGCGTTTCTCCCAGCCATTCCACTTTTGCCAGCCGGCCTGGCAGTGTCGGGGGCACCACGCCGTCGGCGTCCGCCCCTGCACGGGCCGAGAGGGACGGACGTCCCCTGGTTCGCGAGTTCAACGCCTACAAGGAGCAGTTCCTTCCCACGCTCGGGATGCGGATTGCGCAAAGCCTGTTCTGCGTTCGCAACAAGCCATTGAACAAGAAGCCGTTGTCGTCGCTGCAGGCGGTGGTGGTGCCGCGCGCCAGGTCCTCCAGCCCCCTGGGGATCGATCCGCGAGGGTGTGCGCAAGCAGGGGCGCAGCCTGCCGATTCCGATGCGGCGCAGCCCTCGGGCGTTGACGTGGGTCCGCTGCCTGACTGCGAAACGGCGCCTTGCGCCCAGGCTGCCGCGTCGGCCGGTGAGTGGGTTCCCGCCCGGCAGGAGGCCTCCTACTGGACCTGGAACCCGCCCACCTGGAACTACCCGCAGTTCTTTGACGCCGCGCCGGACGTCCGGCTCGTCGCCCGCAACCCCGTCGAGCTTCCGGCCGCGGCGGTGACCGACCACTGTTTGCCGCTCCCCTCGCAACCGACCCTGGGTACGGGAGGTCATGTGGCCCGTGGAGAGGGGAGCGAAGCCCTTCCAATCGTCGTGACCCTGCGAGAAAGCGCCCCCGAGGTCCTCGTGCCTCCCGGCCCACAGCGGCTCCTGCCGCAGCCCTTGCCCTCCGAGGAAGCACTGCCGGGTGTCGGCGTGTCGTATGCCGACTTCGAGCCCGTCGTGGCTGTCGGTCCGCGTCGCGATTCCAAGGCCGCCGGCCTGGCAGCCTTCAATCTGCAAGCCATGGATCCCAGGGCCCGTTCGCTCCTCGAGGAGATCAAGAAGATCATCCGGCGCAATGACTCGATCCGGCATGCCGGCCGCGAAATGCACGTCAAGCATGCAGATATCGGCAAGCTGATCACCGGCGCCTTGCAGGGCGAAGGCGGCTACGCCATCGATGACGCGGTGGTGCGGGATGTCCTGCTGCTCGTGTCCCACGATCACGAGATCGACGACGCGATGCGCATGCACTTGTTCCAGCAGGTGATCCGCCCCAGCATCGGCCTGACCCGCTGCCTGAGCCTGCGCAGCCTGCAGACGGTCTCCGCCAGCCTGCGGGCAAGCCAGTCCCTGTGGCAGGACACCCTGTCCTTCGGTCGGGTGGTCTCCAACCTGTATGACGTCCATGGCGGCCTGCTGCGGGGCAACTCCGAGGCGTTGAAGCAGGAGGTCGCGGCCTTCGCACATTTCGCGCAGGAGCTTGGCGAGGGACGCCGCGGGGATGCCCTGCGCTATGCCCTTCGCATCTGGATCAAACCGTCGCTGGGCCAGGCGCCGGTCCGAGCAAGCAGCGCGGCGACGCCGGGCGCCGCTGCCGGGCCGGGTTTCCGGTCCCCGTCGCCAGCGGTGGCTGTCCCCGGCCGGTCGTCCACGCCTGCGCGGAAAAAGCCCTGATGTCACAGGAGGAGACGGGCCCCGGACCCGTCTCATGTCCCTAGCAACACCCGGGGTCCCGCAGCTGCCCATAATCGTTGGCTGTCTCGACCCCCGGTGTTTCCATGCATTTCGATTTCCGCAACCCGTATCCCACCGCCCGCCTGCCAGTCTTTGCCCGCAACGCGGTGGCCACCTCGCATCCGCTGGCGGCCCAGGCGGGCCTGCGCATGCTCTGGAAGGGTGGCAATGCGGTCGACGCCGCGGTGGCTGCCGCCGCCGCCATGACCATCGTCGAGCCCGTGAGCAACGGTCTGGGCAGCGATGCGTTCGCCATCCTGTGGGACGGGCAGCAGCTGCACGGCCTCAATGCCTCGGGCCGTGCGCCGGCGGGCTGGACGCCCGACTACTTCCGTAGCAAGTACGGCGCGGACGCCAAGGCCCCGCCCAAGCGCGGCATCGACTCCGTCACCGTCCCGGGCGCCGTGGCCAGCTGGGTCGCGATGTCCGAGCGTTTCGGCAAGCTGCCATTCGCCGACCTGATGGAGCCGGCCATCGAGATCGCCGAGCGCGGCTACCTGCTGCCGGTGGTGGTGCAGCAGAAGTGGGCCGCCGCCACGCCTGAACTGGGCGGCCAGCCCGGCTTCGCCCAGGCTTTCCTGCCTTGGGGGCGCGCGCCGAAGGTGGGCGAGTTGTTCCGTTTCGGCGCGGCGGCCCGGGGCCTGCGCGCCATCGCGCAGACCCGTGGCCAGGCCTTCTACGGAGGCGCCATCGCCGAGGCGGTGGCGCGTTTCGCGCGGGAGCAGGGCGGCTGCCTGTGCGCCAGCGACTTCGCGGCTTACCGGCCGGAGTGGGTGACCCCGCTGGCCCAGGATTACCGCGGGTACACCCTGCACGAGATTCCGCCCAACGGCCAGGGCATCGCGGCCCAGATCGCCCTGGGCATCCTGCAGCAGTTCGACCTGGCCGGCCTGCCGGTCGACGGACCGGATTCGCAGCACCTGCAGATCGAGGCGATGAAGCTCGCTTTCGCCGACGTCTACCGCTACGTGGCCGAGCCTGCCTCCATGGAGGTCACCCCCGCGCAGATGCTCGACGACGCCTACCTCGCCAGCCGCGCCCGCCTCATCGACATGAAGCGCGCGCAGGACTTCGGCGCCGGCAACCCGGTCAAGGGCGGCACCATCTACCTCACCGCCGCCGACGAGGACGGCATGATGGTGAGCTTCATCCAGAGCAACTACATGGGCTTCGGCTCCGGGTGCGTGGAGCCCACCTATGGCATCAGCCTGCAGAACCGGGGCCACGCCTTCGGGCTGGGCACCGGGCCCAACCAGGTCGCGCCGGGCAAGCGTCCCTTCCACACCATCATTCCGGCCTTCCTCACGAAGGACGGCCAGCCTGTCATGAGCTTCGGCGTCATGGGCGCCAACATGCAGCCCCAGGGCCACATGCAGACCGTGGTGCGCATGGTCGACTATGGCCAGAACCCGCAGGCGGCCTGCGATGCCCCGCGCTGGCGCTACAACGTCGGCCTGGAGATCAACGTGGAGCAGCAGATGGCCGCAGCGACCGTGCAGGCCCTCGTGGACCGCGGCCACCGGGTGGACGTGATCAACGACAGCTACCAGGACTTCGGCGCCGGCCAGTTCATCTGGCGCGCCGGTGACCCGAAGGTCGAGGGCTATGTCTGCGCCAGCGACCCGCGGCGCGACGGACTGGTGGCGGGTTACTGAGGCGCCGCCGCCCCCGGGCCGCGTAGTAGATCCGCGCCAGTAGCACCATCAGCGAGCCGGCGACGGCGAACGATTCGGTCACGTCGCTGCGGCCCAGGTACAGGCCGATCAGCAGCTTGTAGATCATCGCGAACAGGCCGGTGAACACGGCCCAGCGTCCCCAGCGCCCACAGGCCGGAAGGCTGGCACCGCGTCGCGGCCGAACAGCGCTCCGGCGCGCGGGCTGCGGCGGGGGGCGGGCGGGCCGGTCATGGCGGCCACTCTAGGCACCGATTCATCGGCGGCGTTGTCGGCGCACGACGCGGGGCAGGGCAGAATCGCGCGCTCCGGGCCGTGCATGCAGCGCGGCCCCCACCGGCCCCCACCGTCTCCCGCTTCCCTGCCCCATGCCGCTTTTCAAGAATTTCATTGCCTACCGCATCGGTCCCGAGTGGACGCCGCCCGAACCCCACCACCTGGAGGACGCCCTGCAGCGGGGTGCCTTCGTCCCCTGCGGGCCGACCCAGCCCCTGTCTGTCGGCTGGGTGCCCCCGCGCGGGCAGGAGCATGGCGCGATGCTCGAGTCCATCGACGGCCACTGGATCCTGCGCTTGGCGACCGAGCGACGCGCGGTGCCCGCCGGCACGGTGCGCACCGAGCTGGAGGCGCGTTGCAAGGCCATCGAGGCTGCGCAGGGCCGCAAGCCCGGGCGCAAAGAGCGCAGCGAGCTCAAGGACGAGATCGTCCAGACCTTGATGCCCCGCGCCTTCAGCAAGCGCGCCGCACACTGGCTGTGGCTGGACCCGGCCCAGCGCCTGCTGGTGGTGGGCGTGGGCAGCGCCCGCGCCGGCGAGTCGGTGCTGCAGCCCCTGGTCGACGTCATGGCCGACCTGCGGCACGTGATGCCGCTGTCGCTGGTCAACACCGCGATGTCGCCGGCGGCCGCCATGGCGCAGTGGTTGTCCGCGCAGGAGCCGCCGGCGGGCTTCACCATCGACCGCGACCTGGAGCTCAAGGACCCGGGCGAGGCGCGCGCGGTGGTGCGCTATGCCCGCCACCACCTGGGGCTGGAGGAGATCGTGCAGCACATTCGCGAGGGCAAGATGCCCACGCGCCTGGGCCTGACCTGGCAGGACCGTGTGTCCTTCGAGCTGACCGAGGCCCTGGCCCTGCGCCGCGTGGCGATGGAAGGCGCCGAGGCGCCGCCCTCGGGCGAGGACGCCTTCGACGCCGACGTGGCCATCGCCACCGGCGAGCTGTCCGGCCTGCTGCCGGAGCTGCTCGAGGCCCTGGGCGGGGAGCTCGCGCCGGGGCAGGCCGCCGCATTGGCTACGATGGCGGACTGAACCGACCCTGAGACCCGCCACGCCATGACCCTGCCCTTCGCGCGCCGCCTCGACAACGTCGAGACCTCCGCCATCCGGGAGCTGTTCAAGCTCCTGGGCAAGCCCGGCATCATCAGCTTCGCCGGCGGCTTTCCCGACAGCGCCATGTTCGACGTCGACGGCCTGCGCCAGGCCTCGCAGCAGGCCCTGGCGGAGAACCCCGGTGCCGCGCTCCAGTACGGTGCCACCGAAGGCCACGAACCCCTCCGGGCGCAGCTGGCCGCCTTCATGCAGGCCAAGGGCGTGCAGGACCTCGCGGCCAGCGACCTGATCGTCACCACCGGCAGCCAGCAGGCGCTGGACCTCCTGGGCAAGACCCTGGTGGACCCGGGCGACAAGGTCCTGGTCGAGGGGCCGACCTTCCTGGCCACCATCCAGTGCTTCCGCCTGTACGGCGCCCAGGTGGTGGGCGCGCCGATCGACGGCGAGGGCGTGCAGGTCGACCGGCTCGAGGCGCTGCTGGCCGAACACCGGCCCAAGTTCATCTACCTCATTCCCACCTTCGGCAACCCCAGCGGCGCGCTGCTCTCGCTGCAGCGCCGCCTGCGCATTCTCGAGCTGGCGGTGAAGTACCGCACCCTGATCGTCGAGGACGACCCGTACGGCGACCTGTACTTCGACCAGGCCCCACCGCCCAGCCTGCTGGCCCTGTCGGCGCAGGTGCCTGGCAGCCGCGAACTCGTGGCCTACTGCGGCAGCCTGAGCAAGGTGCTGAGCCCCGGCCTTCGCGTGGGCTGGCTGGCGGGCCCCGCGGCGCTGCTGGCCAAGGCCACCATGTGCAAGCAGTTCAGCGATGCGCACACCAGCACCTTCGCGCAGGCCACCGCCGCGGCCTACCTGACCGCCGGCCGCATGCCGGCGACGCTGGACGAGGTACGCCGCGTCTACGCGCGCCGCGCCCGCACCATGGTCGAGGCCCTGCGCCGCGAGCTGGGCGATGCCATCGCGTTCACCCCGCCGCAGGGCGGCCTGTTCGTCTGGGCGCGGCTGACCGGCGCCGGCGGCGCGTTGGCCGACGCCGGCGAGCTGGCCCGCCGCGCGATCGAGCAGGGCGTGGCCTTCGTGCCGGGCACGCCCTTCTTCGCCACCGATGCCGACCCGGCGAGCCTGCGCCTGAGTTTCGCCACTGCCGATGAAGACAAGATCCGCGAGGGCGTCGCGCGCCTGGCGCGGGCCCTGCGCTGAGACCCATGCCCCTGCCGCCCCCCGTTCCCCGAGAGCACCTGCACACCCGTTCGGTCACCTACCGCGGCTACGAGCGCGCGGATGGCCTGTGGGAGATCGAAGCCGAACTGGTCGACACCAAGACCTACCCGATCGGCATGTTCGAGCGCGGCGAGCTGCCGCCCCAGACCCCCATCCATCACATGACGGTGCGCGTGGCGGTGGATGACGACTTCGTGGTCCGCGAAATCGCTACCAGCATGGACGACACCCCGCTGGCCGAGTGCCAGCAGGCCGTGCCGCCGATGCAGGGCGTGCTGGGCGCCGCCCTGGGTCGCGGCTGGCGGCAGGCGGTGGACGGCGCGCTGGGTGGCGTGCAGGGCTGCACCCACCTGCGCGAGTTGCTGATCAACCTGGCCACGGCCGCCTGGCAGACCATTCCCGCGGGCCAGCAACGCCGCCGGGGTGGCGGCCGCATTCCGGATGCGCCCGGCGGGCAGCCGCCGTTTCACCTGGGGCGCTGCATCACCTGGGACGTGGATGGCCCCGTCGTGGCCCGTCACTACCCGCAGTTCGTGGGCTGGCAGCCGCTGCGCCGCAAGGACCCGCCGCGCGAGCCGTCGGCCGAGGGCGGGCCCCAGGCATGACGCAACCGGTTCGTCCCGCCGGCCTGAGTCGCCGGACCCTGGTGGGGGCGGCGGGTTCGGCCGGCCTGGCGGGCTGGGCCCCGGCAGTCGCCGGCATGCTGGGTGGATCGGTCGGCGGCGCACAGGCCGGTGACGATCCAGCCTGGACCGCGCTGCAGCAACCCGGCGCCATCTTCCTGATGCGCCACGCCCATGCGCCGGGCGTGGGCGACCCGCCGGAGTTTCGGCTGGGCGCCTGCGGCACGCAGCGGAACCTCGACGAGCAGGGCCGGCAGGAAGCGCGGCGACTGGGGGAGATGTTCCGCGAGCGCGGCATCCGCGTGGGCGCGGTGCTCACCTCGCAGTGGTGCCGTGCCCGCGACACTGCGCGGCTGGCTTTTGGCACGCTGGCGCCAGGCGGCGTGCGCGACGAGCCGGTGTTCAACTCCTTCTTCGCCGGGCGCGGGCACCCGCAACGCCAGACAGCCACCGCGCGCGCGCTGCTGCGCCGGTGGCAGGGCAGCGGGGTCCTGGTGGTGGTGACGCACCAGGTCAACGCGCAGGCGCTGACCGATCTGTTCCTCGCGCCGGCCGAAGGCCTGGTGGTGCGGCCCCCCGAGGGCGACGGGCCGCTGGCGGTGCTGGCGCGCCTTCGGCCCTGAGGTGAGTGGCCTGCACGCCGCTCACGCCACCTGGTGCGGGCCGGGGTCCGCGTCGGTGATGCGGAACCGCCCGTCCCCCTCGTAAAACATGTCCAGCCAGCCGCCCGGGCCGCCGCTGATCGAGCCAGCCGGCCCGTAGCGGGTGCGGTTGCCGACAGACACCCGTATCCCGCCCGCAGCCCCCCCTGCGGACCCGTCCGTGTCCGGGCCGGCATGCGCCGCGAGCAGCGTGCGCCCGTCGCCGGAGATCGCGGCGGCCATCCACGTGCGGTCGTCAAGCTGGGCCTGCCAGGTGAGGCCGCCGTCCAGGGACAGGTGGGGCCGGCCGTCCGGCAGGCCGGGCTGGGCCGGCACGGTAAGCAGCAGGCGCCGTCCGTCGGACGACATGGCCAACGCGGACACCGGGCCCTCGCGGAACACCGGCGTCCAGCTTTCGCCGGCGTCGGTGGAGAGCTGGACGAAGCTGCCCCAGGTGGCGGCGGCCAGGATCTGCCCGTCCTGGGACAGGGCCGTGCGGGACCAGGGTTGCTGCACGCCGAGCGGCTGCCACCGGCTGCCGAAGTGCGCCGAGGACCACAGCGCGCCGTCGCTTGCGCCAGCCAGCAGGTGCGCGCCGCTGGGGGTGGCCGCCAGCGACTGCCAGCGCTGCGGGCCGGTGCTGCGGACGGTCCAGATCTCCCCGCCGTCGTCGGAGCTGTGGATGCCGCCGTCCTTGGTCAGGGCGACCACCTTGTAGCCGTCCTCGGAGATGGCCACCGACACCCAGTCCCTGGGCTCGCTGCAGGCGCGCCAGCTGGCGCCCTCGTCGCGCGAGATCCAGAGGCGGCCGCCGAAGCTGGCCGCGGCCATGTGCAGGCCGGTCGGCGCGAGGGCCACCGAGGTCCAGTGCGCCTCGCCCACCGCCGGTTGCCGCTGCCAGGTCTGCCCTTCGTCGCCGGAGAGGAACAGGGGGCCGTGGTTGGCGGCCAGCATCAGCCAGCGGCCGTCGTGGGAGGCCGCGGCGGTGCTCCAGGCGCCGTGGAGCGGGATGTCCACCCAGCGCTCGCCCGGTTGCACGTCGCCCGACAGGCCGTCGGTGAGGATCGCCTGACCGGGGTTGGGCACCAGGCGCCAGTGCGCGCCAGGCTCTGCGCCCAGCGAGAAGCGCTCGCCGGGTTGCGGATCCGCCGGCAGGTAGATGACCGTCACCGGATGCGGCGTGCCGCCGTGGGACGCCTCGGCGGGCGGCGGGTCACCGCCGTACGGCGCGGGCTCGCGCGTCGTGCCGCCGGGGTCTGTGGGGGCTGGCGCGGTACCCCCTCTCGCCGACCCGCCGCAGCCGGGGAGCGCGCCGGCCAGGGTGGCCGCGGCCAGTGTGGCGATCATGCGGCGGCGGGAGGCGCGGTTGGCCGGCGGGGCCGACGGGATCGACGCGGGGGCGACCCACGCCGCTGGCAGGGCCCGTTGGCGTGGCGTGCGGGGAAGGACGGGTGACAGGACGGGTGGAAGGTGCAGGGGCATGGCGTTTTCGAGACAGGGCTGGATCGGGCCGCGATCCTGACGAGCCACACGGGGCGCCCGCCGCCGGGTTTGCAGCGTCGGCGCGTAGGAAAGCTCAGCGCCGGCCCGTCCGCCACGCCCTGCCAGCCGGCGCCGGGCCCGGCGCAGTCGCCTTCGCGGCACGGACCGGCTCCACCGATTGCCTAGACTGGAGCCCTTCCACGGAGACACCCATGACACTCACCCTGCACGGCTTTGCGGTTTCGAACTACTACAACAAGGTCAAGATGGCCCTGCTCGAAAAGGGCGTGCCCTTCGAGGAGGTCTACACGCCTACGCGCAGCACCGATCCGGCGGTGCAGGCCGCCTCGCCGCTGCGCAAGATTCCCTATCTCATGACGCCGCAGGGCCCGCTGGCGGAAAGCCAGGTCATCGTCGACTGGATCGAGCAGGCCTACCCGCAACCGCCGCTGATGCCGGCAGATCCGTTCCAGGCCGCCAAGGTGCGCGAATTGACCACCTTCATCGACTGGCACCTGGAGATGGCCGCCCGCCAGGTGTACGGCATGGTGTTCTTCGGCGGCGAGCGTCTGTCCGACGCCAGCCTGGCGCGCATCCGCGGGCAGGTCGAGCAGGCCGTGGCGGCGCTGAAGCAGCTGGTGCGATTCGAGCCCTGGGTCGCCGGCGCCGAGTTCACGCAGGCGGACCTGTCGGCCTTCGTCAACCTGCCGCTGGTCGGCATGGCCACCAAGGCGGCCTATGGCGAAGACCTGCTGCTGGCTGGCGGGGTGGACTACAAGCCCTATCTGCAGAAGGTGGGCGAGCGCGCCTCGGCCCAGAAGGTGGTGGCCGACCGCAAGGCGGCCCAGGCCGCGATGGCGGCCCGTCCGAAGACCTGACGGCCCCCGGGCGCCTGACCCGGGTGGCGGACCCGCGCCCGCGACCCGCGACCCGCGTCCGCGACCCGCGCCCATAATCGGCGCGATGCGTGCACCCGTCTTCCGCCCCGACCGACGCCAACTCCTTCGCCTGGCCCTCGCGGCCGCGGCCGGACAGGGCCTCCCGCTCGAAGCCCTGTCGCAGCCCCGCTGGTCCTTCGACCCGTTCGGCCTGGGCGTGGCCAGCGGCTCGCCCGCGCCCGACGGCATGGTGCTGTGGACCCGCCTGGTGGCCCCGGGCGCCTTCGACAGCCTGGGCGCCGCGCCGGTGCCGGTCCGCTGGGAGCTGGCGCATGACGAGGCGTTCGCCCGCATCGCCCGCCGCGGCGAGACCCTGGCCAGCGCCGACCTGGCGCACAGCGTCCACGTGGAGGTGCAGGGGCTGGAGCCGGACCGCTGGTATTTCTACCGCTTCATCGCCGGCGGCGTGGCCAGCCCGGTGGGGCGCACCCGCACGCTGCCCGCGCCCGATGCCGCGGCGGGGCGCCTGCGCCTGGCCTACGCCTCCTGCCAGCGCTGGGAGCACGGCTACTACGCCGCCTATCGCCACATGCGTGCCGAGGACGTCGACCTGGTGCTGTTCCTGGGCGACTACATCTACGAATACCCCAATGCCACCGCCGCGGTGCGCAACTTCCCGACGCTGGCCACCGTCATCACGCTGGCCGACTACCGGGACCGCCATGCCATGCACCGCAGCGACCCCTCGCTGCAGGCCATGCACGCCACCTGCCCCTGGATCCTCACCTGGGACGACCACGAAGTGCAGAACGACTACGCCAGCCTGCTTCCTGGTACCGGCGGGCCGATGGACATCGGCGGCGCGCCCGACTTCGCCGCACGGCGTAACGCGGCTTACCAGGCCTACTACGAGCACATGCCGCTGCGCGCGTCGGCCTTCGTGCGCGCGATGTCACCCGGCGTGAGCCACGAGGTGCGGCTGTACGAGCAGTACCGCTGGGGTCGGCTGGCCGACGTGCTGATGCTGGACTCCCGCCAGTTCCGCGACGCGCAGGTGTGCGGCCATCCGCAGCACCGTAGCGGCCTGGTGGACCCGGCCACCTGCGAGGCGCTGATCGACCCGGCGCGCACCTACCTGGGCGCCGGCCAGGAGCGGTGGCTCGACGGCGCGCTGGCGCGTGGCGCGGGCGCCTGGTCGGTGATCGGGCAGCAGACCCTGTTCGGCCGACGCGACAACCGGCCCGGGCCTGGCGCGCGGCTGTGGAACGACGGCTGGGACGGCTATGGTGCGGCGCGCCGCCGGGTCACCGATTCGCTGCAGAAGCACCGCGTGCGCAACCCGGTGATGCTGGGGGGCGACGTGCACGAGAACTGGGTCGGCCACATCAAGGCCGACTACGACCGCCCGGACAGCCCCAGCCTGGGCACCGAGTTCTGCGGCACCAGCATCTCCTCGCGCTCGGCCTACGGCGCCACCGCGCCGCAGCGGCTGGCGGACAACCCGCACTTCGTCTTTGCCGAAGGCACGCGCCGCGGCTACGGGGTGTGCGAGTTCACGCCCTCGGGTCTGACCACCACATTGCGGGTGCTCGATGACGCCACCCGTCAGGACGCCCGCGTCGAGACGCTGGCGCGCTTCGTGGTGCAGCCGGGGCGGCCGGTGGTGGAAAAGGCCTGAGGAGGCCTGGGGTGAAGCCTCAGGCCTTTACCACTTCCAGCAGGCGGTCCAGCCCGCCGCTGTGGATCGCCACCATCGCCTGCTCGCGCACCCTGGGCTTGGCGTGATAGGCCACCGAGAGGCCGGCCACGCCCATCATCGGCAGGTCGTTGGCGCCGTCGCCCATCGCGATGGCCTGCTTCGGGGTCAGGCCGTAGCGGGCGCAGGTGGCCTCGAGCATGCGGCGCTTTTCCTCGCCGTCGCAGATGTCGCCCCAGGGCTGGTCGACCATGCGGCCGGTGAGGCGCCCGTCGTGCACCTCCAGCACGTTCGAGCGGGTGTCGTCGATGCCCAGGCGGTCGCGGATGCGGTCGGTGAAGAAGGTGAAGCCGCCGGAGACCAGCAGCACCTTCAGACCGGCCTGCTTGCAGGCAGCCACCAGTTTGGCCGCGCCGGGATTGAGCTGCAGGCGGCGGTCGTACACCTCCTGCATGGC
>JACCED010805266.1_pt1 | contig 14178 bp, 10 predicted proteins | sample 7455021 | NCBI WGS metagenome assembly JACCED01 (sample SAMN15323456, study PRJNA562643) | freshwater metagenome | isolation source: river surface water | place: USA:Blue River Watershed | collected 2017-08-19 | reverse complement strand
CGCGGATCTCGGCGGCCATGCGCAGGATCTCGGCGATGGTGGCGGGGGAGGCAGAGATCGCCTCCATCATGGCCATCAGGCCGCCCTCGATGCGCTTGGCGATCTCGATCTCGCCCTCGCGGGTGAGCAGTTCGACCGAGCCCATCTCGCGCATGTACATGCGCACCGGGTCGGTGGTGCGGCCGAATTCGCTGTCCACGGTGGACAGGGCGGCTTCGGCTTCCTCTTCGGCTTCCTCTTCCGTCGCGGCGGTGGGGCCGGTGTTGGTCAGCAGCAGCGTCTCGGCATCCGGGGTCTGCTCGTAGACGGCCACGCCCATGTCGTTGAGCATGGAGACCACGACTTCCAGGGTCTCGGCCTCGACCAGCTTCTCGGGCAGGTGGTCGGTGATCTCGGCGTGGGTGAGGTAGCCGCGGGTCTTGCCCAGCTTGATCAGCGTCTTCAGGCGCTGGCGGCGCTTGAGCATTTCCTCTTCGGTGAGGACGGTCTCGTCCAGGCCGAATTCCTTCATCAAGGCCCGTTCCTTGGCCTTGCTGATCTTCATGCGCAGCGGCTTGGCCTTCTCGGTCGTCTCGGCAGCAGGTTCTTCAGCGAACTCGGCTTCGATGTCGGACAGGTCTTCTTCCTCGACCTCGGGCTTGGCAGTGGCCTTGGGCTTGCGGCCCCGCTTGGCCGCGGCCTTCGGGGGCGCGTCGGATTCCGCGGCGGCGGCCTTGGGCGGACGGCCCGGTTTCTTCTTCACCACCTCTTCGGTGGCAGCGCCCTTGGCGGGCTTCTTGGTCTCTTCCGCGGCGGCGGCCTTGGCAGGGGTCTTGGCGGGCGTGGCCTTGGCGGCCTTGGCAGGGGTCTTGTCGGCCGGCTTCGCGGCGGACTTGGCAGCAGTTTTCGTCGGGGCTTTCGTAGCGGACACGGATGGGGCTTTCGTTGCAGGCTTGGCGGCCGCCTTCGGGGCGGCCTTGACGACCTTCAGCGCCGGCTTCTTGGCAGCGGCGATGGGTTTGATCGCATTCTTCGCAACGGGTTTCGCGGCGGTTTTGCTCGGCTTGGCGGACTTCTTCTGAGCAGGCATGCGGATGACTCCGAATTCCAAAAAAATCAGGAACACAAGCGCGCCACGTGACCCGGCGCGAGGAGACGAGCACCCGCGGAGAAAACCGGGGCGCTCAGGGGCAAGATGGGAGGGCGAACATTTGGTGTGCAGTCCTTGCGGTAGGGATGGCTCATCGTGCGCGGAGGGCACTGTTGGCCGGGCCCGGAGGTGCTGCTGTCGCTCTTGCCGGTTGCAAACCTTACATTATACCGGCGGGTGCGGATTTCAAGGACTTTTTCAGGCCCCGGGGCGGGTTTGCGCGACCAGTTCCTTCAGTCTTTCGTATGCGTGCGGGTCGGTGGCCGCCCGGCGGGACAGGTCCTGCATTTCCTCGGCCCGGCGGCGCTGCCGCTCCCGATCCAGGATGTGCGCCAGCTCGGTGGGGTCGGCCTCGATGCGGGTGGGCAGGCGGGCCATGAGGCCCTGGGCGAAGTCCCCATGCTCATGGGCACGCAGCGCTTCGCGCAGTTCGGCCCAGGGCTGGGGGCCGGCGTCGTGCAGGCGGGCGTCGATCCAGGCGAAGAGCGGCCCGTGCGGGGCGTCGAGTTCGCAGAGCAGGTGGTGGTCGTCGTGGGACAGGCGCTCCCAGGCGGCCGCATCGGCCAGGACGATCTGCAAGGCCCGGTCCGCCCGCCCTGGTGGTAGCTGGCGGCCGGGGGTGCGCCGGGTACCGGCCGACCAGCCGGTGCCGCTCCCACTCCCGCTTGCCCCTTTGCGGCGGGCGCTGCCCGAGGGCCAGTCGCCTCCGTCATTGCCGGACTTGCCCCGGTCTCCCCGCGTATCGCCGGCGCCACCACGGCCTGCGCCCGTGCGACGGTCGGTCCACAGGCCGCCCAGTTCGCGCGCGTCCAGCTGGCCGAGGTCGGCCAGCTCGGCCAGCAGCTGCCGCTTGAGGGCGCCGTCGGGCAGCAGGCCCCACAGCGGCTGGGCATTCGCGAGCATGCGTGCCCGGCCTTCGGCGGTGGACAGGTCGCAGCCCTCGCGCGCGCTCTCGACCAGAAAGCGGGAGAGGGGGGTGGCCTCACCCAGGTAGCGCGAGAAGGCATCGGCACCGTGTTCGCGGATGTAGCTGTCGGGATCGTGCTCCGGGGGCAGGAAGAGGAACTTCACCGTCCGCACGTCGGTGGCGTAAGGCAGGGCGCCGTCCAGGGCCTTGCGGGCGGCACGACGGCCGGCGGCGTCGCCGTCGAAGCTGAAGACGACGTTGTCGGTGAAACGGAACAGCTTCTGCACATGGTCGGTGGTGCAGGCGGTGCCCAGCGTGGCCACCGCATTCGGAAAGCCCAGCTGCGCAAGCGCGACCACGTCCATGTAGCCCTCGGTCACCAGCACGAAGCCCTTCTCGCGCAGGGCCTGGCGGGCCTCGAACAGGCCGTAGAGCTCCCGCCCCTTGCTGAACACCGGGGTTTCGGGGGAGTTGAGGTACTTGGGCTTTTCGTCGCCCAGCACCCGGCCACCGAAGCCGATGCACTCGCCCTTCACGTTGCGGATGGGGAACATCACCCGGTCGCGGAAGCGGTCGTAGCGCTTGTCGTCGTCCTCGTGGACGATGACCAGGCCGCTTTCCACCAGCAGCGGGTCGTCGTAGTCGGGGAACACGCTGGCCAGGCTGCGCCAGCCCTCCGGTGCGTAGCCCAGGCCGAAGCGCTTGGCGATTTCGCCGGACAGGCCGCGGCCCTTGAGGTACTCGACCGCGCGGGGCGAGGTCTTGAGGTGCTTGCGGTAGGCCTCGCCGGCCTTTTCCAGCACGTCGGAGAGCGTGGCCTGCTTCTCGCGCTGCTGCGCGGCCAGGGCCCGGTCCTGCGGGGAGCGGTCGTCCTCGGGGACCTGCATGCCGTACTCGCCGGCCAGATCCTTGACCGCCTCGACGAAGCCCATCCCGGTGTGCTCCATCAGGAAGCCGATGGCGTTGCCATGCTTGCCGCAGCCGAAGCAGTGGAAGAACTGCTTGGTGGGCGAGACGGTGAAGGAGGGCGACTTCTCCGCATGGAAGGGGCACAGGCCCGAGTAGTTGGCCCCGGTCTTCTTCAGCTGCACATGGCGGCCGACGATCTCGACGACGTCGGCGCGGGCAAGCAGCTCCTGCAGGAAGGATTCGGGGATGGCCATGGGGGGTCAGAACTCCGGGAGGCTATTGTGCCCCTCGCGGGTGTCCCGTCCCGGCCCCCGGCCTGGGCTCAGTCGCCCATCACGATGCCCTCGCGCCGCGGGTCGGCCCCGCCGAACCAGCCGTCCGGCACCCGTGTGATGGCCTGCAGGCCGCTGGTGAGGGGCTGCTCGCGGACCTCGGCGCCCCGGGCGCGCAGGGCGTCGACCGTGGCGGCGGGAAAGCGCCCCTCCTCGAGCAGGGTGGGGCCGTTGTTCGATGCGAAATTGGGCAGGTTGATCGCCTGCTGGGCATTGAGCCCCCAGGCCAGCGCGCCCCACAGGGTCTTGGCGGTGAAATGGATGATGAGCGCGCCGCCGGGACTGCCCGCGCTGGCCACCAGCTGCCCGGTCGCCTTGTCGAAGACCAGCGTGGGGGCCATGGACGAGCGGGGACGCTTGCCGGCCTCGACCCGGTTGGCGACCGGACGGCCCTGCGCGTCCGTTGGCGCGAAGCTGAAGTCGGTGAGTTCGTTGTTCAGCAGGAAGCCACCAGGGCGACCGGGGTCGGTCGTCACCATCTGGCGCGAACCGAACTGGTCTTCGATCGTGGTGGTCATCGCCAGCGCGCGTCCCCAGCCGTCGACGATGCTGATGTGCGACGTGCCGTACTCCAGCTGGTCGGGCATGGGCGCCAGGCCGCTGCGGACGCCGCCCGGCTGGCCGGGGGTGGCGACCTTCATGCTCTGCGGGCCGATCAGGCGCGCGCGCTCGGCCAGGTAGGCGGGGTCGAGCAGGCTCATCCAGCTGCCGGCAGGCGGCGCGACGAAGTCGGGGTCGCCGAGGTACTGGGCGCGGTCGGCGAACGCGAGGCGGGCGGCCTCGGTGTAGTAGTGCAGCCAGTCGGCCGAGGGCAGGCCGTTGTCCAGCGGCAGGGTGGCGGCGGGGGTGCGCTGCAGGATGCCGAGGATCTGCCCGACCGCGATCGCGCCAGAGCTGGGCGGCGGGAAGCCGCAGACCTGCCAGTCGCGGCCGCTGGCCCGCCAGTCGTGGCACAGGGGGGCGCGCTTCTTGGGCCGGTAGTCGGCCAGGTCGGCCAGCGTGAGCCGGCCCGGGTTGGTGGGGTGGCTGCGCACCTTGTCGACGATGGCCTGGGCGACCGGCCCCTGGTGCAGGGCCTGCGCGCCCTCGGCGGCGATGCGCCGCAGCACGGCGCCGAGTTCGGGGTTGCGCAGCAGGAACCCGACCTCGCGCGGTTCGCCGTCGGGCCGGTAGAAGTAGGCGGCTGCCACGCGGTCCTTGCGCAGGTGGGCGTCGTTGCGCAGCAGGGTATGCAGGCGCGGGCTGACGCGGAAGCCGCCCTCGGCCAGGGTGATGGCCGGCTGGAACAGCTGCGCCCAGGGCAGGCGGCCGTGCTCGCGGTGGGCCATCTCGAGCATGCGCACTGTGCCGGGAGCGCCGACCGAGCGGCCGCCCACCACCGCCTCGTAGAAGGGCAGAGGCTTGCCGTCAGGACCGAGGAAGAGCCGCTCGTCCGCGGCGGCCGGGGCGGTTTCGCGGCCGTCGTAGGCCTCGACCCGGCGCCCGTCATGGTGGAGGAGGAATGCGCCGCCGCCGATGCCGCTGGACTGGGGCTCGACGAGGGTGAGCACCATCTGGACCGCGATGGCGGCATCGACCGCGCTGCCGCCGGCCCGCAACACCTGATAGCCCGCATCGGTCGCGAGCGGGTTGGCGGCGGCGACCGCGAAGCGGCGGGTCGACCAGCCCGGCTTGTCGGTGATGCCCGAGGCGCCCTCGGGCAGGGTGGGCGGCTGGTAGACGAAGGCCGGCGCGGCGACGGTGGCTGGCGTGGCTGGGGGCGCGACGGTGGCCAGGCGGACGTTGTCCGCCGCCGGGACCGCGGGCAGGGCGCAGCCGCCCAGGAGGGCGATCGCGCACAGCGAGGCCAGGAGGTGCAGGGAAGGCATGGCGTCGAAAGGGATGGGGCGTGCGGGCACGGGGCGCCCCATCCTAGTCGCGGACCGCCAGGGCTGTCGAATCGTTCAGGCTCTACCTGTCAAATTCGACAGGCGGCCCGCGCCAGGCCTGGGCCGACCGAAGGCCGGTGCGTCGACCGATCAGCGCGGGGCGAGGCGGATCGCGCCGTCGAGGCGGATCACTTCTCCGTTGAGCATGTCGTTCTCGAAGATGTGGCGGGCCAGCTTGGCGTAGTCCTGCGGGGTGCCCAGGCGGGAGGGGAAGGGCACGGCGGCGGCCAGCGAGTCCTGCACCTCCTTGGGCATGCCGAACATCATGGGCGTGCCGAAGATGCCGGGGGCGATGGTCATCACGCGGATGCCGTTGCGAGACAGGTCGCGGGCGATGGGCAGGGTCATGCCGACGACGCCACCCTTGGAGGCGCTGTAGGCGGCCTGGCCGATCTGGCCGTCGTAGGCCGCGACGGAGGCGGTGGAGATGACGCAGCCGCGCTCGCCGGTGGACTCGGGCTCGTTCTTGCACATGGCCTCGGCAGCCAGGCGGGTCATGTTGAAGGTGCCGATCAGATTGACCTGGATCACCTTGGTGTAGAGCGCCAGGCTGTGCGCACCGTTCTTACCCACGGTCTTTTCCGCGGGCGCGATGCCAGCGCAGTTGACCAGGCCCATCAGCTTGCCCATGGACACCGCCTTGGCGACGACCGCCTGGCCGTCCGCCTCGCTGCTCACGTCGCACTTGACGAAGGCGCCGCCGATGTCCTTGGCGACCTGCTCGCCCTTGTCGACCTGCATGTCGGCGATGACCACCTTGCCGCCCGCCTGGGAGAGCATGCGTGCCGTGCCTTCGCCCAGACCCGAGGCGCCGCCGGTGACGATGAAGACCTTGCCTTGGATGTCCATGGAATGCTCCTGAAGGGGAATTGACGTTGACGTAAACGTCACATTATGGCGGTCTTCGGTGGACGAAAAAAAGCCCGGACGGAGCCGGGCTGTCCGGGCCGCGACTGGGCGCGGCCCCTCGGGGGATGGCGGGATTTACTTGAAGCCGACGCGGTCCAGCATCTGCTGCACCTTGACCGCGTTGGCGCCCACGGCGGCCAGCGGGATGGTCTCGGCCTTGAAGTCGCCGCCGCTCATGGCCTGCAGCGCCGGGTTGGTCACCTTCACGCCTTTGGCGGTGGGCCACTCGTTGTTGCCGTTGGCGAAGTAGTTCTGCGCCTCGGGGCTGGCCAGGTACTCCAGGAACTTCACCGCGGCAGCGGTGTTCTTCGCGTGGCGGGCGACGGCGCCGCCGGCGATGTTCAGGTGGGTGCCCCAGCTGGCCTGGTTGGGGAAGACGACGCCGACCTTCTCCATCAGCGCCTTGTCGTCCGGGTTGGTGGAGCGCATCAGGCGTGCGATGTAGTAGGTGTTGCTCACCGCGACCTGGCATTCGCCGGCGCCGACGGCGCGGATCTGGTCCGTGTCGCCGCCCTTCGGGTCACGGGCCAGGTTGGCCACCACGCCCTGCAGCCACTGCTGCGCGCGGGCTTCGCCCAGGTGCTCGGTGACGGCGCCGAACAGCGAGAGGTTGTAGGCGTGCGAGCCCGAGCGGATGCAGACCTTGCCCTTGTTCTTGGGGTCGGCCAACTCCTCGTAGGTGTCGACGTCTTCGCGCTTGACCTTCACCTTGTCGTAGACCACCACGCGTGCGCGGGTGGAGAAGCCGAACCAGGTGGTGCCGTCGGCGCCGGCGGCAGCGCGGTAGGCAGCGGGGATGGCGTCTTCCAGCACCTTGGAGCGGATCGGGCGGAACAGGCCGTCGACCTCGCCCTTGTGCAGGCGGGCGGCGTCGACCAGCAGGATCACGTCGGCCGGGGAGGCCGCGCCTTCGGCCTTGAGGCGGGCCAGGATGCCCGCATCATCGGCATCGACCCGGTTGATGCGGATGCCGGTGGCCTTGGTGAAGTTGCTGTAGAGCGCCTCGTCGGTCGAGTAGTGGCGGGCGGAGTACAGGTTGAGGACCTGCTCCTGGGCATGGACGGGGAGGCTGCTGGCCAGCAGGAGGCCGACGGCGGCAAAGGCAAGGCGGGACATGGGACGCTTCTCCAGGGTTTGAACGGGACAGGACGTGATCATAAAGCAAATGATAACGATTCTCGTTAATATAGATCAAGAAGCGGCCATAAAAAAGCCCCGGCGGGTGGGCCGGGGCTGAAGGATCCCTGAACCTTGAAGGTGTCGAAAGGACCCGAGGAGACAACCTGAAGGACGTCCGCTGGGACGTCTGGAAATTCGTAACCGGCCCTGCCGTCAGGTTCCCGGGCAGGGCGCGCGGTGCCGGATCAGCGCTTGGCGCGGGCCGGGGCCTTGGCGGCGTTGACCGCGTTGGCGGCCACCGCGTTGACGGCGTGGAAGTTGGACTCGGCGATGTCGGCAGCCTGTTTGACAGCCTTCTGCACGGATTCCAGGGTGTTGTTGCCGGCAGCGACGGCGCCCTTGATCACGGCCACGGCGGCTTCGGTGCCGGCGGGCGCGTTCTTGGTGGCGTTGTCCAGGACGGCCATGAACTTCTTCTGCATGTCGGCGGCCTGAGACTCCAGGGTCTTGCCGAGGTCAGCGCCGGCGGACGAGGTGATCTCGAACAGGTGACGGCTGTAGGAAGCGGTCTTCTCGGCCAGCGGTTGCAGCTGGGAAGCTTGCTGGGCCACCAGGGACATCAGCTCCTGGGCGTCCTTGGCGGACATCATGGCCTTGGAGGAATCAGCCAGCTCGGACAGGGCGGCCTTGGAGGCGGTCATGTTCAGCTCGACCAGCTTCTCGACGCCTTCGAAGGCCTTGGTGGTCAGGCCGAAGAGGGTCTCGAGGTTGGCTTTGTGGGAGGCCAGGACTTGTTCGGGGGTCAGCATGAGGAAACTCCTTAGGTTTGAAAGAGGGTTTTCGGGGTTGCTGCTCGCCGGAACTGTCTTTTGTTGCGCTGCAGCATGGATCGAAGTATAGGGGCCGCAGGCTGGATTGCAAGCGGTTTTTGCTGCAACGCAACAAAATTTTCGCGGTCGTCGGGCTGCCGGCCAGCGAAGCGGTTAATATATAGGGGTTAACGGAGGCCGTGTTCGGGACGTTATGTACACCCTAGGTGTACGGGGTGTCCGCCAGGCGTCCCAGCGGACCGGCGGGTCATGGAGGCGCCGCGACAATGTGCGGATGCAGGTTTTCTACGCCACCCAGTTCGTCCTGAACCTGCCGCCCGGCCACCGCTTCCCGATGGCCAAGTACCAGATGCTGCGCGACCGGTTGCTGGCCGAGCGCCTCGAGGTGCGGCTGATGCAGGCCGAGCCGGCCTCCGACGGGGAGCTGGCGCTGGTGCACACCCCCGACTACATCCGCGGGATTGCCGATGGCTCGGTCGACCCGCGCATCGTGCGCGAGATCGGCTTTCCCTGGAGCCCGGCGATGGCCGATCGGGCGCGCCGGTCGGTGGGCGCCACCATCAGCGCCTGCCGCGCTGCGCTGAAGGAGGGAGTGGCGGCCAACATCGCGGGCGGCACGCACCATGCCTATGCGGACAAGGGCGGTGGCTTTTGCGTGTTCAACGACGCCGCGGTGGCGGCGAGGCTGATGCAGGCGGAACACCGGCGCCGGCACGCCCGCCCGCTACGGGTGGCGGTGATCGACCTGGACGTGCACCAGGGCAACGGCACCGCGCGCATCTTCCACGGGGACGACACGGTGTTCACGCTCTCGATGCACGGCGCGAAGAACTTCCCCTTCCGCAAGGAGCCGTCGGACCTGGACATCGACCTGCCCGATGGCTGCAGCGACAGCGAGTACCTGCAGGCGCTGGATGGCGCGCTGGACGAACTGCAACGGCGCTTCGAGCCGGGTCTGGTGATCTACCTGGCCGGCGCCGACCCGCACGAGGGCGACCGCCTCGGGCGGCTCAAGCTCACATGGGACGGCCTCGAGGCGCGCGACCGGCGGGTGTTCGACTGGGCCTGGCAGCGCCGGCTGCCGCTGGCCTTTGCCATGGCCGGCGGCTACGGCCACCGGATCGAGGACACGGTGCAGGCGCAGGTGAACACCTATGCGGTGGCCTTGCAGTACTGGCGCCGCTGGCAGAATGCCACGCGATGAGCGAGCGACACGAATCCCCCGCCGGTCCGCGGCCGCAACCCGAACCCCGTAGCACCTACCGGGTGTTTCGCCCGATCGGCACCCGCTGGTCCGACAACGACGTGTACGGGCACGTGAACAACGTCGTCTACTACAGCTGGTTCGACACGGCGGTCAATGGCTGGCTGATCGAGCAGGGGGCACTGGACATCCACCAGGGCGGCACCATCGGCCTGGTGATCGAGACGCAATGCAACTATTTCGCGCCGCTGGCCTTCCCGGACACGGTGGAGGCGGGGCTGCGCGTGGCGCGCATCGGCGCCAGCAGCGTGCGCTACGAGGTGGGCCTGTTCGCGCAGGGCGCGCCCACCACCGCCGCGCGCGGTCATTTCATCCACGTGTACGTGGACCGTGAGACCCGGCGGCCGGTGCCCCTTCCCGAAAAACTCAAGAAAACACTGGAGACACTCGCATGAACCCTTCCCAGGTGAGCACACGCGTCGAAGACCCGGGCAGCGTGGACGCGGCGATCGAGAGCCGCTTTTCGGCCCGCGCCTTCCTGCCGAGGCCCGTGCCTCGCGAGCTGCTGCAGGACCTCCTGCGCGTCGCCAGCCGCGCCCCCTCGGGTACCAACACCCAGCCCTGGAAGGTGTACGTGCTGCAGGGCCAGAGCCGCGATGCGCTGGTGCAGAAGGTCTGTGCCGCGCACGATGCGCTGCGCGCCGACCCGTCGCTGGCCAGCCAGTACGCGGAGGCCTACGACTACTACCCCGAGAAATGGGTATCCCCCTACATCGACCGCCGCCGGGAGAACGGCTGGGGCCTGTACGGCCTGCTGGGGATCGGCAAGGGCGACAAGGACCAGATGCATGCGCAGACGCAGCGCAACTTCCGCTTCTTCGATGCGCCGGTGGGCCTGATCTTCACCATCGACACGGTGATGGGGCGTGGCTCCCTGCTGGATTACGGCATGTTCCTGCAGAACATCATGGTGGCGGCGCGCGCGCGGGGGCTGCACTCCTGCCCGCAGGCGGCGTGGAACAACTTCGCCCGCATCATCCTGCCCCACGTCGGCGCTGGCGAGGGCGAGATGCTGGTGTGCGGCATGTCGCTGGGCTACGCCGACGAATCCGCGCTCGTGAACACCTTCCACACTCCGCGCGAGGGGGTGGAGCAGTTCACCCGCTGGCTCGATTGAGGGGGCCGCGATGATCCACCGACGCATCGCTCGCGCCGGCCTGGCGGCCTGCGCCCTGCTGCCGGGGCTTGCCCTGGCCGCTGATTTCGACGGGCGCCAGCTGTCGCCGGCCTGGGGCATTCCGTTCGCCGGCGTGCTGCTGTCGATCGCGCTGATGCCGCTCCTGGCGCCGAGCTTCTGGCACCACCACTACGGCAAGGTCGCCGCCGCCTGGGCGCTGGCCTTCCTGCTGCCGTTCGCCGTGATGTTCGGGCCGCAGGCCGCCGGGGTCGCCTTCGTGCACGCGCTGCTGGCCGAATACGTCCCGTTCGTGATCCTGCTCACGGCGCTGTTCACCGTCTCGGGTGGCGTCTACATCCGGGGCAACCTGCATGGCAGCCCGGGCCTGAACACCGCGATCCTGGCCATCGGGGCGGTGCTGGCGAGCTTCATGGGGACCACCGGGGCGTCGATGCTCCTGATCCGCCCCCTGATCCGCGCGAACGACAACCGCCGGCACAAGGCGCATGTGGTCGTGTTCTTCATCTTCATCGTGTCCAACGCGGGCGGCTCCCTCACGCCGCTGGGCGACCCCCCGCTGTTCCTGGGTTTCCTCAAGGGCGTGGAGTTCTTCTGGACGGTGCGCCACATCTTCCCGGAGACGCTGTTCCTGGTGGGCAGCCTGCTGGCGATCTTCTACCTGCTCGACACCTGGTTCTGCCGCCACCGCGAGGAGCTGCTCCCCGCCGACCCGACACCCGACACCCGCGGCATCGGCTTTGACGGCGCCCGCAATTTCTGGCTCCTCGGGGCCGTCGTGGGCCTGGTGCTCCTGAGCGGGGTGTGGAAGTCGCCGGTGTCCTTCGACATCGCCGGCACCGAAGTGGGCCTGCCCGGGCTGGTGCGGGACCTGGGGCTGGTGGCGGTGACGCTGGTGTCGCTGAAGGTCACGCCCGGTACGGTCCATGCCGACAACCAGTTCTCGTGGGCGCCGATGCAGGAGGTGGCCAAGCTGTTCGCGGGCATCTTCCTGACCATCATCCCGGTGATCGCGATGCTGCGCGCCGGCGTGGAAGGGCCGTTCGGCGCGATCGTGTCGGCGGTGACCCGCCCGGACGGCTCGCCCGACCCGGCGGCGTATTTCTGGGCGGCCGGCGCCCTGAGCTCGTTCCTCGACAACGCGCCGACCTACCTGGTGTTCTTCAACACCGCCGGGGGTGACCCGCAGGTGCTGATGACGACCCTGGCGCCGACGCTGGCAGCGATTTCGGCCGGCGCGGTGTTCATGGGCGCCAACACCTACATCGGCAACGCGCCGAACCTGATGGTCAAGGCCATCGCGGAGGACCGGGGCATTCGCATGCCCAGCTTCTTCGGCTACATGGCGTGGTCGGGCGCTGTCCTGATTCCGCTGTTCATCATCATGACCTGGATCTGGTTCCTATGAGCAAACCGCGCATCCTCGTGGCCCGCGCCGTCTTTCCCGAGACGATCGCCCGGCTCGAGCAACATTTCGACGTGACGCACAACCAGGCCGACGAGGTCTGGTCGAAGGAGACGCTGGTCGCGCAGTTGCAGGGGAAGGTCGGCGCGCTGACCACCGGCAGCGAGCGCATCGATGCGGCGCTCCTGCAGGCCTGCCCGCAGCTGCGGGTGTGCGCCAACATGGCGGTGGGCTTCAACAACTTCGACGTGGCCGCGATGACGGCAGCCGGCGTGCTGGCGACCAACACGCCCGACGTGCTGACCGAGACCACCGCCGATTTCGGCTTCGCGCTGATGATGGCCACTGCACGCCGTATCGCCGAGTCCGAGCACTACCTGCGGGCGGGCCGCTGGCACAAGTGGTCGTACGACATGTTTGCCGGCTCCGAGGTGAACGGCGCGACGCTGGGCATCCTGGGCATGGGCCGCATCGGCCAGGGCATCGCCCGCCGCGGCGCTCTGGGCTTCGGGATGCGGGTGATCTATCACAACCGCCGCCCGCTGGATGCTGCGACCGAGGCCGCCTGCGGCGCCCGCTACGTGGACAAGCAGACGCTGCTGCGCGAGGCCGACCACCTGGTGCTGGTGCTGCCATATTCCGCCGAGTCGCACCACACGATCGGCGAGGCCGAGATCGCACAGATGAAGCCGACCGCCACGCTGGTGAACATCGCGCGCGGCGGCATCGTGGACGATGCGGCGCTGGCCCGCGCACTGCGCGAGCGGCGCATTGCCGCAGCCGGCCTGGACGTGTTCGAGGGCGAGCCCAAGGTACATCCGGACCTGCTCACGGTGCCCAACGTGGTCCTCACCCCGCACATCGCCAGCGCGACGATCGCGACCCGCCGCGCGATGTCGGACCTGGCGGCCGACAACCTGATCGACTATCTGGTGCAGGGGCGTGCGCGTACGCCGGTGAACCCGGAGGTGCTGTCCTCGGAGCGCCGGCCTTGATGGAGTGGATCCTCGCCGCCCTGGGCGCGGCGAACCTCGCGCTGCTCGCGGTGCTGGCGCTGCGCAAGCCGCGGGCGGACGAGGGGCTGCGCGCCGAGCTCCTGGCCGCCAGCGAGCGGCTGGAGCGCGAGCTGCGGCGCGAGGTGGACGAATCGTCCCGTGGCGTGCGGCAGGAGCTCACGCACGGGCTCACGCAGTTCCAGGAGTCGCTGGTGCGGCAGGCGGCCGAGACCGCCCGCACGCAGAACGCGCAGATCGACACCTTCGGGCAGCAGCTGGCGGTGATGCAGAAGGGCGTGGCCGACACCCTGGCGCAGCAGCTGCAGGGCCTGAGCGAGGCCAATGCCCGTCGCCTGTCCGAAGTGCGCGGCACGCTCGAGTCGCAGCTGGCGCTGCTACAGCAGAACAATGCCGCCAAGCTCGACGAGATGCGCCGCACGGTGGACGAGAAGCTGCAGTCCACCCTGGAGACGCGGCTGACCGAGAGCTTCAAGCATGTGGCCGAGCGGCTAGAGCAGGTGCACCAGGGACTGGGGCAGATGCAGACGCTGGCCCAGGGCGTGGGCGACCTGCAGCGCGTGCTGACCAACGTGAAGACCCGCGGCATGTTCGGCGAGGTGCAGCTGGAAGCGCTGCTGGAGCAGGTGCTCACGCCGGAGCAGTATGGCAAGCAGATCGAGACCAAGCCAGGCAGCCGCCAGCGAGTGGATTTTGCGGTGCGCTTCCCGGGTCGCAGCGACGACGGCGGACCGGTCTGGCTGCCCATTGACGCGAAGTTTCCGCGCGAGGATTACGAACGGCTGCTGGAGGCGCACGACCGCGCCGATGCGGCAGCCGCCGAGAGCGCCGCGCGCGCGCTGGAGGTGAGGGTGCGGCAGGAAGCCAAGACCATCTCCGAGTCCTATCTGGCGCCGCCGCACACCACCGACTTCGCCATCCTGTTCCTGCCGGTGGAGAGCCTGTATGCCGAGGTGCTGCGGCGCCCCGGCATCATGGACATGCTGCAACGCGAGTACCGGGTGACGCTGGCCGGGCCGACCACGCTGCTGGCCATGCTCAATAGCCTGCAGATGGGGTTCCGCACGCTGGCGTTAGAGCGGCAGGCCTCGGAGGTGTGGAAGGTGCTGGGCGCGGTGAAGACCGAGTTCGAGCGCTATGGCGACTGGGTGGCCCGCATCAAGGAGCAGGTGCAGAAGGCCGCCGACACGGTGGACAAGGCCGAGACCCGCACCCGCCAGATGCGCCGCGCGCTGAAGGTGGTGGAGGCACTGCCCGAGGATCAGGCGCAGACCTTGCTGCCACCATCGGCCGAGGCT
>JACCED011283378.1_pt1 | contig 14192 bp, 11 predicted proteins | sample 7455021 | NCBI WGS metagenome assembly JACCED01 (sample SAMN15323456, study PRJNA562643) | freshwater metagenome | isolation source: river surface water | place: USA:Blue River Watershed | collected 2017-08-19 | reverse complement strand
CCCGCGAGGCGCTGCTGCAGTGCCGCGCTCTCCCCAAGAGTTTCGACCCGCACGCCAATCCACGGACGGCGCACACTGCCCTCGCCCAATATCTGATCAAGGGTCGATCGCAGGAAGTACGAGGGGATGGCGAATGCGAGCCCGCGTTCGACCCGCGCGATGAGCGTATTCATCCCGAGCACCCGCCCTTCGCTGTCGAGCAAGGGGCCGCCGCTGTGGCCCGCGTTGATGAATGCATCGGTCTGCAGGTAATCCTCGAAAAGAGGGGTGTCACTCGTGGGGCTAAGAAGGCGGGAGCGGTTTTTGCCACTGAGAATTCCGGCGCTGAAAGACCATTCCTGACCGAACGGAACGCCGATTGCGTACACGGACTGTCCGACTTGCGCCGCGTCGCCGTCCGCGAAATCCAACACCGGCAGATCGCGGGCCTTCACTCGCACCACAGCGATGTCGGAGCGCTCGTCGCTTCCAACAACCTCCCCCCGCAACCTGCGGTTGTCGCGCAAACGAACGGTGACGGACTGCGCGCGTGCGATGACATGATGATTCGTGAGAATCACCCCGTCCGCGCGAACAATGAATCCCGAACCCTCACTGCGCACCGTGTGCGGCCTCGCGTCTGTATCCGCCATTCCACGCCGCGGAGGCGCGCTTACATCATCGGTCGCCTCTTCAGAGCGCGCCGCCTCGGAGCGCATCTCGACCTCCAAAATCACGACTGCGGCAGCCGCCCGCTTGAACAACCCGATGGCGTGCTGCTCCCGCGGTTCGAGGGCTTGGATTTCAGGAACGCCGAAACCCGCAGAAATGATTATTGAAACCAACGCAAGCCAGCGGAGGGTCAAAAGAGAGGCGAGTTTCCGGGTTCTTTTCATCGAAGACCTAGTGCGAAGACCTAGTGCGAAGGACTAGTGAATACGCAGAATGGCGGGCGGGGCAAAGCATTCGCGACTTCATTGATGACAACTGAGACGATTCCCCGCTTGCGACCAATAAAAAGTGCGGCGTCCCCTAGGGATCGCCGCACTCTGGAATCCGCAATGCGACCAACTATTTTTTGACGTCCTTTTTCTTGAGGGCGCCGGAAAGCTTAAGGACTCGCTCCTTCATGATTTTACCCGGCTTGAACTTCACGGTCGCGCGGGAGGGAATCACAAAGGAGGTCTCGGGTTTATTGGGGTTGCGTCCAACGCGGGGCTTGGTGAGGCGCACCTCCAGTACGCCGAAATTCCGGAGTTCAACGGTATCCCCTTGGGCAAGCGCTTCTGTGATGAGATCGAGAGTCATTTGCACGACATCAAACACCTGCGACTGCACCACACCGGTCCCGCTGCTGATCTGAACGACGAGGTCTCTTTTGGTCAACGTGCCCATATAAGAAGCCTATTAAGCCGATCATTCAAAATTCGGCAAGCCTTGATTCCCTGCACTTTCAGCAAGAATTTCGGCGGAAGTCTTGAAGTGAGCCTTGGACAAAAAATCAAGTCCTTCTCTCCCTTGGCTTTGCACAATCCTCGCACCAGCCTCCTTGACGGCTTTTGAAGCCCCGCGCGGAATCGGGAAACCCATGATTTTAGACTGTTTATCCATCCAGTCCACAAAGGCCTCGCGAGCTAAAATCGAGGCTGCCGCCACGGCGGGATCGCTCTCGGCCTTGGTTCGCTGCTCCAGGAGGATGCCGCGCCCGCGCTCCATGAGCGCCGAGCGGATCAGGCTCGGGTTGGCGAACTGGTCACTCAGGGCGCGGGGGCAATCGGGCCGCATCTCAAGCAGGTTCTCAATCACCCTCGCATGCCCCCAGGCGAGCAGGCGGTTGAGGTTGCCGAATTTCTTGTAGAGCTGGTTGTAGCGTTCCGGGCTTATCGACACCACATTCACGGCCGCACGGGGGGTGCCGCGGATCACCTTGGCCAGATCCCGGATGCGGGCATCGGATCCGATGCTTTTACTGTCCTGAATGCCGGCCGCCCGCCAGTGCCTGGCCATTTCCGCGTCAGCAAACGCACCGGCGATGACCAACGGCCCGAAGAAATCCCCCTTCCCGCTTTCGTCGATGCCAAGGTGCGGTGAAAACCACTCCGGATGATGCACTTCCTCGTAGCCCAACCGCGCTTCCCCGAGAATTTCGGGCTCCAGAATGAACTGAACGAACTCCTGAACACCCTTTCCCTGGACGACAATCTTCGGGCCTTTCTCATAAACAGCCACGGTGGTCTTCTGGCGCTGGGCGAAGAAGAGCATGTAAGGGCGGGAATCAAACTCCCAGCCTTGCGAGTGCAGCAGCTCCTTGAGTTTGGCGGCCTGTCCGGAGGACAGGGCGCAGGTGTGGATGCTGGGCGGTGGCGGCACAGGGTTTTGTTTGGCTGCGGACATCTGCGGGTTATCCTGAACCAGAATCCAAAGGGCCTCCAGCCTTACCATCGCGCCGCTTGACCATTTGAGCCGCGGCTCGTTCATTCCCCGAACCATCCTTTGAAGCCCATTCCATCCTCAACAGCCCGACAGCTTCGGGATGCCCTGTCCGCTTGGTACCGCAAATCCGCGCGTGACCTTCCGTGGCGCCGAGACACCAGCCCGTACGCGGTTTTGGTATCCGAGTTTATGCTGCAGCAGACGCAGGTTGCGGCCGCCATCGGGTATTTTGAGCGCTGGATGCGCCGCTTCCCAACGTTGGAGGCGCTTGCGGAGGCGACCGAGCAGGACGTGCTCAAACAGTGGCAGGGACTGGGCTACTATTCGCGCGCTCGCAATCTCCACAAAGCTGCAAAGGAAGTCCTGACACGCTTTGGCGGGATCATCCCCGACGACCCGTCCGCGCTCCGAGAACTTCCTGGAGTGGGAGCATATTCGGCGGGAGCCATCGCCTCATTCGCCTTTGACCGGCCCGCAGCAGCCGTGGACGCGAACATCGCGCGGGTTCTCGCGCGTCTCACAAATCTCCAGACCGCCATCGACACGCCGCCTGGTTCCAGAAAAATCTGGGAAATAGCCGAGGCGATCCTACCCGCCGGAAGTGGCGGTCGCAGCCACACCTCGGCTCTGATGGAGCTGGGGGCACTCGTGTGCACAGCCCGCCAGCCCCAGTGCCTGCTCTGCCCGATCCAGACGCTCTGCCGTGCGGAGTCGCCGGAATCACTTCCGGTAAAAGCGCCTCGCCGTAAAACCGTCGCGCTTCAAGAGCACGCCGCATGGATCGTGCGGGACAACCTCCTGCTCCTCGAACAGCAGGAAGGAAAGCGGGCGGGCGGCCTTTGGAAGCTCCCCGCGCTGGACGGCATGCCGCCCGAGGCTCCGGTCCTTTATGAGACCGTCTATCCCTTCACACACCACAAAATCACCCTGACCGTCCGGGAATCCGACGCGCCAGCGCGCCAGCCTGCAAACCAGCGCTGGTTTCCTCTGGAGACGGTGCTCACCGACGCCCCGCTCACCGCGGGCCACCGGCGGGCCATCACGGCGATTTCCTCAGAGCGCCCCAAGAACGCACCTTGAAAGCATCCCGAAAAAGCATCCCGGAAAGGCACCCTGAACGCAGGGTTATTTGGCCGAAGCCTGGACTTTGGTCGCGTCCTCCACCTTCTTGAGATACTTTTGAGGATCCTTGTTAAACTTCGGCAGGCACGACTTGCAACAGAACTGAACCTCCTGCCCCTCATGTTTGTGCACGTAGGCCTTGCCCATGCTCCCTAACTTTTCGTCGGTGACCACACAGGTTTTGAGGGGGTACGCGGCGGCCTCGGAAGCAAGCCCGCGGGTCGGGACTGTGAGTTGCAGCGAGAGGGAAAGAAGAACCGCGTTCAGAAGGGCGGAGGACCGGAAGGCTTGCGATGGAGTGATCATCCCTGAAATCAAGCGCCTCCGCCCCGTTTTGGCAAGTGCCCGCCCTTGGGACATGGGTACAGCAGATGAATGAGGGGCACCGCGCCCCGCCACCCCGCGCCGACTCGCCGTGGAACCTTCACTGGTTCACGGCCGGCGAAGGCGGGCAACGGTAGGGGAGGGCAGACAAATTAGGGAAAAATCGTTGACGCATCCTGACCCTGCCCCGTACTTTGGCAGGCCCGCGAATGCTCTGGAATCCAGAGTGGAAGGCGGGAAATAACCGCCCGCATGAAGTGACGTTCGGTCGCACCGGACGCCTCCTCAGCGCGGGCGATTTTTTCATATGTCCGAAGAACTTTCCTACGTCCTAGTCACCCCCTACTCCATCCGCAAAGCGCGAACAGGAGGCATCTTATCCCGCCTGATCTCGCGCACCGCCCTGGACCTGGTGGCTGCCCGCATGTTTGCGCCGTCTGCCAAACTCGCGCAGGAGTACGCGAACGGGCTGGTGACCTCGGACAACCCCTCGCAGAAAGCCATTCAAGAGCGGCTGCGCGACTACGTCTTGTCCCAGTTCAGCCCGACCCAAGGGAACCGCCCCAGAGTCTTGATGCTGGTATTCCAGGGGCTGAACGCGATCGAGAAAATCCGCGGCGCCGTGGGACACATCCTGCATGAGAGCGCCTCGGGCGACACGATTCGTGATACCTTTGGGGACTACATCACCGATGCGGCTGGGAACGTCACGCACTTTGAACCAGCGGTGATTGCTCCGATGGATGCGGAAACTGCGAAGGCGGAACTGCTCCTGTGGTCAAGCCACTCCGATGAGGAGGGCGGCTTGCTCGACTCCGTGGTGAGCCATCCAGCGGGCGCCACGGCGGAAAAGACCCTGGTATTGATCAAGCCGGACAATTTCAGGGTGCCGAGTACGCGTCCCGGGGGAGTATTGGATGTGTTTTCCCGTTCGGGTCTCTACATCGTGGGATTCAAGGTCCATCGGATGAGTGTCGCGCAGGCCGAGCAGTTCTACGGCCCGGTGCTTGAGGTGCTCATGGACAAGCTGAAGGACCGCTCGGGAGAACAAGCTGCGAAGGCGCTTGCCTCTGAGTTCGGGATGCCAATCTCTGCGGAAGTGCAGGCGCGCCTTGGTGAGATTTTTGGCCCGATCAACGGGCGCGAAAACTGGGAGCAGATCGTGAAATTCATGGCAGGCCGCAAGCCAAGTGAATGCCCCTCGGAGCTGCGCAATTCGCCCGGAACCGAGAAATGCATCGCTGTGGTCTATGAAGGCGTGGAAGCCGTGAGGAAAACGCGCGAGGTACTCGGGCCCACCGACCCGTCGAAGGCGCCTCCCGGATCCATCCGCCGCGAGTTCGGGCAGACGATCATGGTGAACGCCGCGCACGCGTCGGATTCTGCAGACAATGCGAAACGCGAAATGGGCATCATCCAGATCGCGGAGAATAATTTTAAAGCCACGATCGAAGCGCATTTCGGGAAGAAGTAAAACCGGGAGCCTCCGCCCGCAAACTGCAGCCCACTCCTCCAACACCATCCCCCACTTTACGCCAGTCCAACCTCCAAAACCTACAACGCCATGGAACTCGCCGAACGCGCAACCATCCTGACCCCATCGCTCACACTATCCATTGACTCCAAGGCCAAGGCTATGAAAGCCGAAGGCATTGACGTCTGCAGTTTCGGCGCTGGAGAGCCCGACTTCGACACGCCCGATCACATCAAGGCGGCTGCGATGGCGTCCCTCGACGGGGGGTTCACAAAATACACGCCTTCGAGCGGCATCCCCGAGCTGCGTCAGGCGATCTCTGACAAGTTCAAAGCGGACAATCAGGTTGAGTACAAACCCAGCCAGATCGTCGTCTCCAACGGAGCCAAGCACTCCTGCTACAACGCCATCCTTGCGATGTGCCAACCCGGCGATGAAGTAATCATCCCCGCCCCTTACTGGCTGTCCTACCCCGAAATGGTTCGCCTCGCGGGCGCTGAACCGGTTTTTGTGCAGACCAGGGAGGAAAACAACTGGAAGATGACGCCGGAAGAATTCGAAAGCGCGATGACGCCCCGGACCAAGATGGTGATCATCAACTCCCCGGGCAACCCGACCGGTTCGGTGTACAACCGGCAGGAGCTCGAGGCTCTGGTGGAGATCGCTTCGACGGAAGACATCTGCATACTCTCGGACGAAATTTATGAGAAGCTCACCTACGACGGCGCGGAGCACGTTTCGGTGGCTTCGCTGTCCAAGACGGCTTACGACCTGACCATCACCATCAACGGGTTTTCCAAGGCCTATGCGATGACCGGATGGCGTCTGGGGTATCTGGGAGCTCCCGAGGCGATCGCGAAGGCGATCGACGCGATCCAGAGCCACTCCACCTCGAACCCCTGCTCCTTTGCTCAAAAAGGCGGTCTTGCCGCTCTGAAGGGGGACCAGAGCGCGGTCGGCGACATGCGGGCCGAGTTTGACATGCGTCGCCAGTACATGGTGCAGCGCCTGCAATCAATCCCCCGCATCACGGTGGTGGAACCCAAGGGGGCGTTCTATGTGCTGGCCAACATCTCCAAGCTGGGTCTCAATTCGACCAACTTTGCGGAAAAACTCCTGAGCAAGCACCACGTAGCGGTGGTGCCCGGCATCGCGTTTGGCGACGACCGGACGATCCGCCTGTCGTACGCGACCGGCCTCGACATTATCAAGAAGGGCTTGGATCGCTTGGAAGAGTTCTGCAAGACCCTCTAAGCCTCTCTGCAGTTTCGGGAATACAGATCCGGGGATTCAGAAGCGGCATCGCGCTAATTCCCTTGCAATTTCCGGCCCTTCAGTTTTTCATCCTCGCCCCCCAAATTTTAGTAAGCGCAAAACAAAACCGTCGCTGTTGGTCCTTGAGTACTTGACGTAAAGTCCAGTGCTGCATGCGCCAAGGGAAACCCAGCGAAGCCAGTTATAAAGGCCGTTCCAACGGTCACCACTATTATGCCAGTTCGCCTCGGTCGTTTCGAAATGCCCAAGTCTCTCATTAAAGATGAGACTTCAAGGACGGATACCTACGCCAAATTTATCGCCGAGCCTTTCGAGGCCGGTTACGGGCACACCGTAGGAAATTCCCTGCGCCGCGTGCTGCTTTCCTCCCTGGAAGGCGCTGCGATCACTGCGGTCAAGATCACCGGAGCCAACCACGAGTTCCAAACCCTTCCGAACGTGGTGGAAGACGTGGTGGACATCATTCTCAACCTCAAAAAAATCAAGTTCAAGGCGCACGATCACGAGATCCGGAATCTGATCATCTCCGTGAATAAGGAAGGCGCGGTCACCGCTGCGGACATCCAAGACTCCAACCAGTGCGAGGTGGTCAACAAAGACCAGCTCATTTGCACGCTGGACAAGAAGACCAAGTTCGAAGCGGAGCTTGAAGTCAAAGTCGGGCGCGGTTTCGCGACTGGCGACGAGAACAAGTCCCCTGAGCAGCCGATCGGCGTCATCGCAATCGACTCGATTTTTTCGCCTGTCACCCGCGTGAAGTACGCGGTGGAAGCGACGCGCGTGGGTCAGCGCACCGACTACGACAAGCTCGTGCTTGAAATCTGGACGGACGGGCGCCTGACGCCTGAGGAATCGATGGTTCAGGCCTCGAGCATTCTGAAGCGTCACTTCGAGCCCTTCTACGGCTACGACGAGAACGCGGTGGAATTCACCGAAGAACAGCCACAGCAGAGTCAGGAGAACCAGAAGCTCAAGAAGCTACTCAACATGAGCGTGAATGAGATCGAACTCTCCGTTCGTGCCGCGAACTGCCTCAACAACGCCAACATCACGAGCGTCGGACAGCTTGCGCAGAAATCCGAAAGCGAAATGCTTAAATACCGGAATTTCGGGAAGAAATCCCTCAACGAAATCAAGGACAAGCTGCATCAGTTGGGCCTCTCGCTCGGCATGAAGTTTGAACAAGGTCTGGTGGACAACACGGTCACCGACCCGAATCTGGCCGCCCGATAGAACACGGGAAGACCCTTGGACGCCGCGAAACGCGTTTGCCGCGGCATTTGAGCCCAATCCAAACAACACAACCGAACCAATCCCATGCGTCACAGACGGAAAACCCTAAAACTCGGCCGGACCCAGTCCCACCGCGACGCGCTGCTTGCGAACCAAGTGATCAGCTTGATCGAGCACAGCCGAATCAAAACAACCCTTGCAAAGGCGAAGGCAGTGAAGCCCTTCGCGGAAAAACTCGTCACCATCGGGCGCAAGAACACCCTGCATGCCCGCCGTCTGGCGCTGGCGTACCTCTTCCACAACCAGGCCGCAGTCCGCGCCCTGTTTGAGAAAGTCGCACCCCGCACCACCGGCCGCAACGGGGGGTACACCCGCATCATAAAGCTGGGCAGCCGCAACAGCGATGCCTCCGAGATGGCGCTGCTGGAATGGGTGGATCAAGCCGCGGAAGCAGCCCCCGAGGCCGCTCCCGTCGCCGCGACCACCGAGTCAGCCGCCCCGCAGGCGTAAAACGTTTCAGGCCTCTCTCAGCAAAGGCCCGTAAAGTCTCAAGACGCGCCCCCCGAAAAAAGGGGGGGCGCGTTTTTTGTTTTGGGCGGATTCTTACGATAACCAAAACATCTTTATGCGAAACGTTTGCATCCCTGAGGCATCCTTCGCTAAACAATAAGCTGCGGTGATCAACCGGCCCATCCCCGCCGGCTCGAACCCGCAGCAATCCACCCCACGAACTGCAGTGCGCGCTCCACGCATACGTTATTTTTCACTGCTGCTGACTCTGGCAACGACAAACATCGCGTTGCCCAGAGCCGCAGGTGAAACCTTGACCCGAGTCGTCGGATGGGGAGACAACGCGCAGGGACAACTCGCGATCCCGGTCAAACTTTCCGGTGTGAAAGCGATCGCCGCTGGGGAAGCCCACGCGCTCGCGCTCAAAGAGGACGGCACAGTGATCGGATGGGGCGATAGTCTTTCGGGACAGTCGAAGCCTCCCTCGGGACTGACGACTGTCGAGGCGATCGCCGCCGGCGGATTCCATTCACTTGCCCTAAAACGGGACGGAACAGTCGTCGCGTGGGGCTTGAATTCCGCGGGACAGTGCACAATTCCCGCAAACTTGGGGAAGGTCATGGGTATCGCTGCCGGGGCAGCCCATTCGGTTGCCCTCAAATCCGACGGCACCGTGGTGGCGTGGGGTGACAATGTCGCGGGCCAGGCCAAGGTGCCCGGAAACCTTTCCAACATCCGCGCGGTTTACGCCTCGGGGAATTGGAGTGGTGCGTTGAAATCCACGGGGTTTACCGCAACCTGGGGCGACGCGAAAGACGAACCACTTGTCCCGCACGACTTCGCCATCGGCGACCGAATTGCGTCGAATCACGAGCACGGCGTTCTACTCAAATCCAACGGACTTCTAAGCGGGTTTGGCCGCAACTCAAAGTGCCAGACGACGATTCCGGAGGGAATCCGCAAGGCCATCGCAGTCGCTGTCGGCAAAGGATTTTCGCTCGCGATTCTTGAGCTTGAAAAGCAGGAGATCGACTTCAAGCCGCTTGTGGGACTCATCTACAAAAAAGCACCGATCCCGCTAAGCGCTGAATCCTCGGCAAAGCTGCCGTTGAAACTCGTGAGCCTCACTCCTGCGATCGCAGACATCTCCGACGGAAAACTCCGACTTCATAGATCGGGAGCGCTCACCATTACTGCGATCCAAGAGGGCAATAACCAATATGCCCCGGCGAGTGCGACGCAGCAGGTCAAGGTGTTCCCGGTGCCGAGGCACATGACGGCATTCAAGCCGATAGGCACCGTCACTCTCGCGGCGAATCCATCGGGCGTCGAATTGGAGGCTTCCGTTTCCGAAGGAAACGATGCGATCACATTCACGTCTTCCAATCCGAAGGTGGCCCGCGTCGAAGGCCGTCGGCTGCATATTCTTTCCACCGGCGTCGCCCAAATCAGCGCACAAGCAATGGAAACGCCGCAGTACGGCTATGCGCCGCCGCTCACGCAGACTGTGGAGGTCAAAAATCCACCCACCGAAGAGCTCATCAAAAAGTTGTTTGCAAACCAATCGTTGAAGGGCAACGCCAAGTTTAAGATCGGCAAGAACGACACCTCGGACATCGACTACGGTTTTGCAATCTCGGTGGATGGCGAACTTTTTGGCAGAGGAACGCTCTTCCATGGGGCCGAACCGAAGGAGTCCGAACCGGCCCCGAAAACCCCGCCAAGGAGGGCTGAATCCAACGCCCAAGTCTCAGGCAGCATCAAAGGGCCAGTCGCGTTTAACGTGAATCAGCAAGGCGCGATCGAGAGCGCGAAGGCGTTCATATCGCTACGGTTCAGCAACGGACTGCATTCAGACGGCAGTATCGTATTCAGCGGAGGAACCCTCAGCATGAGTGGGCAGGTGAAAACACCCACCAGCGGATTATCCTCAGTGGGGGTCACGTCGGCACAAACCTCAAAAACGCAGGTGACCACTTACTCCGGCTTGAGCACACCGATTCAGAAAAACACACCCCAGTCGCTGGCAAAATGATCCGGAGTTGCGGCCCGTAATTGAACACGGAATGAACGCCCCGCATTCGAGCAACTATGCAGAGTTGGATCGTCCGGACTCGCTGCTCAACCGGCTTGCGAAATCCTACGCACCCCAAGACCCGCTGTGCAGCCGGAGCGAATGGATTTTGTCATTCCACGAAGCGTTCAACCCAAACCGCACCCTTCATATCCGCTCGACCGACCACAGCATGGTTGCGTTCGCGAGCTGGGAGCACGATGACTACGGCACTATCCTGGAGCCGCTCGAATCACACTGGCTTTTTTCGAATCCACTCCTTGGGGCCCACTCCATTGAATTGCTGCGATCGCTGCTGGACGAAAACCCCGACGGCATCGGAGATGCGCTTTTGGTGCTGAGCGGTCTGGAGATGGGCACCCCGCTTCTGAATTCGGTGGTGAAAGCCTTTAACCGCACGCACACCATCCGCCACCTGCGCTCCACCATTTTCAGGAGCGCATCACTCGCAGGAGGGCCTGATGGGTTCCTGTCAAGGCGTTCACCTAAATTCCGCAACAACCTGCGCCGCGCAACCCGCCTCTCGCGTGAACGAGGCGTCCAGTTCGAGCAAGCGCGCCCGATGTCGATGCCCGAGGCAGACCGCGCTTTCGACCGGATGCTCCGCATCGAAGAACAAAGCTGGAAGGGCATCGAAAAATGCGGAATGGCAGAATCCCCGAGCAAAGAATTCTACCGGCTTCTCTTCCGCCGCCTCGCCAGCGGAGGACTGGCGCGGGCGATTTTTGCGACGGCCGACGGAAAGGATGTGGGCTTTGTGATGGGCGGTATCGACGGCGTGAACTATCGTGGGCAGCAGTTCAGCTTTATCCAAGAGTGGGGCCGCGAATCGATCGGGAACCTACTGCAGTGGGAGCAAATTCAAAGCCTCTGCTCCGAGGGGATCGAACGCTACGACATGGGGTCGGTTCTGGAGTACAAGGTGCGATGGACGGAGTTGGAAATCCAAACCGAAAGCATCGTGCTGCATCCTAGAATCCGAAGACCGCGAGAACCACGTACGTGAACCGCGTGCAACAAGCGCGCTCCCAATTGCGAGGGGTCCTTGCGGCGCGCCAACGGCGCACCAAGAGATGCGCGGCGAAATTCAACGCCCCTGTGTTTCTTTGAGTGCGGCGCGCCTCTGCAATTCTTCCTGAAAGGAAGCCAGCAGCAGCAAGCCGACAGAAACACAAATGCAGCTGTCCGCCACATTGAAGGCCGGCCACGGATTAAACGGCGGGAAGCCGAAATCGAACAAAAGGAAATCCACAACGTACCCGTGCAAAAAACGGTCGGTAACATTCCCGAATATTCCGGACAGCAAAAGAATCAACGCCGTGAAGTTCAGTTTTCCCGGAAACAGGTTCCGCTTTAAAAACACAACGATGGCGACTGCAGCCACAGTCGACAGACCGATGAAAAAACGATTGCTGTCCTGCATGATTCCGAATGCAGCGCCGGTGTTGCTGAAGTGCACCCACTCAAACCAACTCCCGAAAACCGGTTTGCGCTCACCCAGATCAAAATTACGCACCGTCCAAAGTTTAGTCGCCTGATCCAGCGCATACAAAACCACAACAACGACCGCGCCCAACCAGCCCATCCCGGAACAACAGGAGCCGCTGCGCGCCTCCGCCACGCCATCCGAATCACCTGGCTGCCGGGATTGATCCTGCCCTTGTGTGTTCATCAGAGTTTGACGACGACCTCCTCGCAGCGTTCGCAAAGCTCCGGATGGGCATTTGAGGCGCCTACCGAAGGCTTGTGCCGCCAGCACCGCGCGCAGCGTGCATTCGGATTCCGCTTCACGGATGCGACCGTCTGAGTCCCCTTCCGGATCCGCACCTGGCTGAGGATGAGCGCTTCCTCGACCTCTGCCTCGGCGCCCGCGACGCTTGCGAGCAATGCGTCGTCTGAAACCTCAATGTCCACTTCGGCCTCAAGCGCATTTCCAACGAGCTTCTGCTGGCGCGCCGGTTCCACCGCCTGAGCGACCACGGAACGCAGCTCCAACCAATTCGCGAAGCGCGCCTCTAATTCAGGATTGAGCAAAGCGGCGTCCACCTCTGGGAAAACTTCGAGATGCACCGATTCCGCGCGTCCGGAATGTTCCCAAGCCTCGTCGGTCGTATAAGCGAGGATCGGCGCAAGCAGCCTGCAGACCGCATCAAAGACTCGCGACATCACCGCCTGCGTGGCGCGCCTGCGCGGGGCACCTGCGGCGTCGCAGTACAAGCGGTCTTTAGTGATATCAACGTAGAGCGCGGAGAGATCCACCGTGCAAAACTGGTTTAACGTTTGAAACACACGCCGGAAATCGTACTCCGCATAGGCTTCGCGGCAGGTTTTGATCACGCCTTGCAGCCTGCTGAGCATCCACAAATCCACTGTCGTCGCCCCTTCCAGAGAAGCGCCCGCCGCAGGCATGTCATGCAGGTTCGCGAGCAGGATTCGAAGCACATTCCTGAACTGCCGGTAGGCGTCCGTGAGCACCGCGAATGACTCCTCGGAAAACGGCACCTCGTGCGTGAACTCGACGCTCGACGCCCACAACCGCACGATGTCGGCACCGTACTTGCCCACGAAATGCTCCGCATCCATCGGCTTCACATACGAACCTTGGGCCGACTTGGAAACTTTTTTGCGAGTGTCTTTGTCGACAACAAAGCCATGTGTGAGGACCGTCTTGTATGGAGCCTCTCCGCGCAGGGCGACCGATGTCATTAATGAGGATTGAAACCACCCGCGGTGCTGGTCAGTCGCCTCGATGTACGCGTCGGCCGGAAAACGCAGTTCGCTGCGGCGGCGCAACACTGCTTCGTGCGAAACACCCGAATCAATCCACACATCAAGCGTGTCATTGCGGCGCGTTGTTCCAGCCGGCAAACCGAGCTTGTCGCTCCACCAAGTATCGTCCCGCTCAAACCAAACATTGGTGCCATCCGTCTCGACAATGTCCGCCACTTTCCGCGCACGGTCCGGGTCCAAGATCAGCTCGCCAGTCTCGGAGTAGAACACTGGCAGCGGGACGCCCCACGAGCGCTGCCGCGAGATGCACCAATCCGGACGCGACTCGACGGTTCCCGCGATCCGGTTGCGGCCCCAGTGCGGGATCCATTGCACCTTGTCGATCGCGGAGAGCGCGTTTGCGCGGATGTCGTCCACGCGGATAAAGAGCTGCTCGACGGCGCGGAAAACGATCGGCGTCTTTGAACGCCAGCAGTGGGGATAGCTGTGCTGATAAACCTGTTCGCCAATCAGAAGCTCCTTCTTTTTCAGCAGCGCAATCACGTCCCGGTTCGCTTCAAACACGTTGCGACCCTCCCAATCCGCAACCCCGACCTCCACGGTGAACCGCCCGTTGTCATCAACGGGCGAAAGAATCGGCAGCCCGTTCTGCATCCCGGCGATGTAATCGTCCGAACCGTGTCCAGGAGCGATGTGCACCTGTCCCGTACCGCTGTCGGTGGTCACAAACTCAGCGGTGATGAGCTTTGATTTTCTCGGCAGGAACGGATGTTGTGCCTCGCTTCCCGCGAGCTGTTCACCGGTAAAACTCGAGACCTCGAGCGGCAGTCCCTCCTCAAGCACCGCGCCCGTGGCTTGCACGAAAGCTTCCAGCAACTTCTCCGCAACGAGCAGCACACGCTTCGCTCCGGCGACAGTAAACGACCTGACCAGGTAGCGCTCCCTTGGATGCATCGCGATCGCGACGTTTGCAGGAAGCGTCCACGGCGTCGTGGTCCAGATCACCATGCTCGCAGCCCCCGCGAGCGGACCGGACGT
>JACCED010374341.1_pt1 | contig 14202 bp, 21 predicted proteins | sample 7455021 | NCBI WGS metagenome assembly JACCED01 (sample SAMN15323456, study PRJNA562643) | freshwater metagenome | isolation source: river surface water | place: USA:Blue River Watershed | collected 2017-08-19 | reverse complement strand
GTAAATCAATACGGTTCAGGCGGAAATAACGCAAGAATAGACGTTACAAATGCAGGCGGAGCCGCTACTGTTGATGTAGAACAATCAGGCGGAAAGAGCTTTACTCTTATACAAAGTTGCACTAATCCGGCAGGATGTAACACCGTTATACGTCAATAAATAGTTGATGTTTAAAAAAGTTCTAACCAGCCCCTGGACTGCTCTACTGACCTTAGCGTTAGTACTGGGCATACGTGTAGCAGATCCCACTTTTGTCGAAAGCGTAAGACTACGTTATTTTGACACATTAATTACTGCCAAAGAGCCAACTTACAACAATATTGTAACTGTAAATATTGATGAGGCAGCATTGGACAAATACGGACAGTGGCCACTACCTAGAGCACGATACAGTGAAATTATACGAGATCTATATCAGAGGAACGCAGGCCTTGTTGTACTTAACGTACTCATGCCAGAAGCAGACCGTACAGGTGGTGACAGTCAGCTGGGTCAAACTCTAAAAGAGTTCCCAGTAGTTCTAGGCAGTGCTCCTGCACAACAAACTAAGAATACACCACGTGTTCCAGGATCGGCTGTACTAGGCCCAGAGTTCTTAGATCAAATTGTTCAATACCCGGGACTTATTGCAAACGTACCTGCACTAGAAAATTCAGCAGTAGGGGTTGGCATAACTGGCACATTGCCCGAAGTAGATGGTGTAAATCGTCGATTACCTTTGATTGTCACAGTTGATGGTAAGTTATACCCTAGTCTAGCTATGGAAACACTCCGCGTAGCGGCCGGCGATTCGACCTTCCAAGTAAAGTTGAATGAGAACGGTGTAGAGAAAATGCGTATTCCTGCTTACGGTCCTGTTACTACAGACAGTCTAGGTCGCGTATGGATTGACTGGAGTCAGCAGAGTCGTAGCTTTAGTTTAAGCAAGTTACCAAAAGATTTAGAAAAGGCTATTGTTATCATAGGACCGACAGCCGCAGGTATTGGCAACCCTTTACCAACTTCACTAGGAGCAGTTTGGCCACACGAAGTACAGGCAGCAGTTGTCGGAACTATGATCAATAATGTTGTTATACAACGTCCAGACTACGCTGACGGTGTAGAAATTATTGCTATTCTAGTAGCAGGATTGATTTTACTATTTTTAACGAGGTATGTATATGTTGGATTGGCAACGACGATTGTTATCGCTGTTGGCGGCTATCTTGCTAGTCGCTACGCTTTCAATAACTTTTTATTCTTATTCGACACTACTGTCTTTACCGCTGGCACAGTATTGGTCGCTCTGCATGCCTATGGCGTCAAGTTTGTAAGTGAGTTCTTACAGAAGCAACAGATCAAGAAACAGTTTGGAAGTTATGTAAGTCCAGTTATAGTTGAGCGCTTACAAAAGAATCCAGATCTTATCAAGCTAGGCGGTGAGGAAAAGATGCTGACCGCAGTTATGACAGACATGCGTAACTTTACAGGACTAGGTGAGAAGTATGGAGCAGATGTAGAAGGCTTTACTAAGATCATGAACGAATACATGACTGCTATTGCTCAGCCTGTATTTGCTAACGACGGATGCCTAATCAAGTTTATCGGCGATGCATCCTTACATATTCACGGCGCTCCATTAGATGACGATCGTCATGCTTACCGCGCTGTTAAAACTACAATTGAAATGATTAAGGCTGTTGAAGAATTCAACAAGCAATTAGAAGCCATTGGCAAACCTCCAGTAGGTATGGGTGCAGGTGTTAATACAGGTAAGATCCTAGTAGGTAACATTGGCGCACAGGGCAAAATGGGTTACGATGTATTAGGTGACCCTGTATCAGTTGCCAGCCGTTTAGAAGGGCAGACAAAAGGTTACGGTGTATTAGTAATCATCGGTCCTTCAACATATGATGAAGTTAAAGATGACTTCTTTTGTCTGGAGTTAGATTGTATTGCTGTTAAAGGCAAGGCAATCGGCTTAAACATCTACACACCTCTGTTACACACAGATGCCGGAGCTATGGCAGAATATGTCATGGCAAAAGAGCTACACGATCTAATGTTAGCCTACTATAGAAAACAACAGTGGGACAAGGCAGCAGAGCAGTGTCGAGAACTAATGGGCGAGTTTGATGGTCAGATGGATCATTATTACGAACTGTGGTTAGAACGTATCGAGGAGATGAGAACTCATGATCTACCAAAAGATTGGGACGGAATTTACAGAGCGACTAGCAAGTGATCCTGCTAGTTGGCCCGTAGTATTATTCCTATATTGGTACTACCTGCCTTATATGTTAGCAGGTGATAGCGAAGTTGATAAGTGGATGAACGCCGTTAGTTTAAACGGCGCTCGATGGTCTAACCTTTGCAAGCCCAATGGCGCTTAAGGTTTTGATGTAGAACCACCCAATGTCAAACTCAAACCATCTATGACTGAATTTCGCTGCTGAACCTTTTCCATGGTGGTTGTTATGGAGTTCTTCACCGCCAATCCAAATAGCAATAGGCAGCAAATTACGGCTAGTATCAGGTACTTCATGATTTCTATATCCTACAGAATGTGCTAGGCCGTTAATTACCCCCGCAGCCCAGAACGGGACCCATATCATTTGGACGCCCCATACAACTATACCCACAGCCCCGAAAAGAACAAGATCTACGATCAGCATTGTTAGGATACCTAACCAAGGATGCGGTGTATATATTTTGCGTTCTACCCAATCGTCAGGAGTACCTACTCCTAACTTCGCAATCATCTCTCTATTCTTAGATGCCTTAACATATAGAAAGGCTCCACCGAATAGTACTCTCCATAGTCCATATACTTTAGGACTATGCGGATCTTCAGGAGTGTCGCTACCTTGGTGATGCTTACGGTGGATAGCAACCCACTCCTTGGTATTCATGCCTGTTGTAAGCCATAGCCATAATCTAAAGAAATGATCTACTACAGGATGGAATGTTACTGCCCTGTGTGCTTGACCACGGTGCAGATACAATGTGACAGATGCAATAGTAATCTGTGTGACGACGAGTGTGTATAATAAAATTTCTAACATATAGTATTTAAGTCGATTAAACTATCCAAAATATATTGCCATTTCGGTCGCGATCATTTTGGATAACCTGTATAATGTAACTACACTTACACACTTCCATCATTCGCAACTAAAGGCGTGACAGCGCCGGTAACTTTCTGTTGGTCAAGGTTCTGACGTGCGACCCACTGACCGTGCCTCATTGCGAGGGCATTTTCAATCCACTACCCGAGAGGATGCTTAAACGTCTGCCCGCTGGCGAGAAACGTTTGGATTGTCATAATAGTTGAAAAGATTTTCTATACTCTCATAGGAACAGTGACACCGCAGTTCCTTTAAAAGTCGTAGTAGGTGGGGTAAGGTACAGAGCCCAGAAGAGTGAAAATCAAATACCTACTGTCAAGTGTGTGCCGAGCAACTCAGCAAACATCATAAGATCACCCTCCGTAGAGGGTGTCGTATGGCTTCACAATCTAGCAAAACCTCAAATTATCCTTCACCTGAAGCTGCTGCTTTGTCATCCTCGCTTTTATCGTCTTTCTTCTTCGACTTTGGATCATCCATTCGTACTGCTTTATCAAATTGCTTTGCAGCTTCTCGTTCAACTTTGACCTGTTCTAATACACGATCGCTTTCAATGATCTTACCACGTAGGTGTAATACCGTATTCACCTTTTGGTTAAGTCTAATAAGGTCATTATCTAACATACGAATACGATCAATTAGAGCAATCAACACAGTGTTAGCTTCGCTAATAACTGGCTTAACTTCTTTCGTACTCCACTCCCACACATACTTAATGATGTAGCCCATACCTACAGCCATCACAATAGGGAATCCGTACTTATTAACTAAATCAACAATCTCATTCATTTTGTTCTCCTTAGAAGCATAGGCCGATGAGGAATCCAAATGCGGCTCCTATTAATCCTGCACGCCACATATCACTGTCATACCAGATAGCTCTCGGTTGATTCATCCAATCTTTAATATGTTGTGGTTGTGCTTCGTAGAATTTTTCCCACTTACCCATTTTGTTTTCCTTCCTTTAAAAATTTTACCAAAGGATCTATTTTGATTAACTGTGCCTTACCGTTAATATTGACTAATTTAAAATAGTCGCCGCCTTGCCAACCTAACTTGTCTATGTTAAGTTCTTCGTCTAGTATGATTCTATCAGGGTATAAATCCCAAGAATAATCAAAGTGTAGCATTAGTCTCTCCTTGCATCGTTCTTACCGTCTGCACGAGCAATACGATCAACGTCGGGACGTAGGCCAAGGGCATTACTTACAATAGTATCAATACGTACAACATCGTGGTTCATTGTTTTGACTCGATTATCGAGTGCAACAATAATACCAGCCATGCCTTTGATACTGCCAAGCACGCCTTGCAAAAGTAATTTAATGGTTAGATATACGAAATAGCCGCCAGCGAAGGCAACGGCTATTGGGAAACCTAAATCTCCAATTAACTTGAAAATTTCGTTCATGTTCGCTCCAATTGTAGTGTAACTGTATTTATATTGGGAGTTTATCTTTGAGCATAGCTATTTCAGTCATAGGAAAAATCAATGAAAAAACCTTGATTTATAGCGTAAATAAATGTACAATTAACTATGGAATTAGAAATTCCTATTTCATTTACACACAAGGAGAAACACAAATGAAAACAGTTGGCGATAAATTAGAAGCATTTAGCGTAGTTGGAATTAACCCAGGTAGCGATCAGTTCTTTGACATTACTGAAAAGTCTTTCGAAGGCAAGTGGAAAGTCGTTGTCTATTACCCTAAAGACTTCACATTCGTATGCCCAACAGAAATTGTTGCCTATGACAAATTAGCAGGTGATTTTAAAGATCGCGATGCAGTATTGCTAACAGGTAGCACAGACAATGAGTTCTGCAAACTAGCATGGCAAAAAGCACACCCTGATCTTGCTAAGATTACTCACACACAATTTGCTGATACACAGCGTGGCGAGTTGAGCTTGATTGAGCAGCTAGGTGTATTCTATGCTCCAGCAGGTGCCGCACTTCGTGCAACATTTATTGTTGATCCAGACAATGTTATCCAGCACGTTACTGTCAATAACTTGAACGTTGGCCGTAGCCCAGAAGAAACGCTTCGTGTTCTTGATGCGCTTCAGACTGGCGAACTCTGTGCTTGCAATCGCACAGTTGGCGGCGAGACTCTATAATGTTAGAAACTATATGCGACACCTTAGTTGAAGCATATAGACGCAACTGGATTACCAGTCGTGATGGCAATGTTTCAATTCGTCATCACGATCGTGATCACTTTTATATCACACCCAGTGGCGTCCGTAAGCAAACTATGCAACCTGATCAATTTAAAAAGATCAGTATTCATGGCATGTTGTGGCAAGAAGAGTTCTACACTGACATCAGTGCTAACTTAAAACCCAGTGGAGAAATTCCGTTACATTTTGGATTACAACGAAATATGGGGCAGCATCGTGATGATGTTAGAGTAGTAGTTCATCTACATCCTACTTATTGTGTTGCGGCTATGCATCGCGGCATTGAGTTGAGCAGTCTTGCCGACAGCTTTCCTGAACTCAGTCGCTATACTAAGGTAGCACCTAATGTAGGAGATGTACCTCCTATTAGTCAAGAACTTGCCGACCAGTGTCACAAGAATTTAAAACTTGACGACTATGGCAACATCAGTTATGACATTGTAGGCATTAAGGGACATGGAGTAGTAGCTATAGATACTAGCCCATGGCGGGCTTTTGAACACATTGAACGATTAGAACATATTTGTCAAATCGTTTTATCATCGGGGAAATATTAAAATGACAGCATGGGTAGATGCATTAAAGGAACAAAGTATTCCTGATTATGCAAAAGATACAAAATTAAACATTGACGCAGTGATTAAACGTAGTTCATTGCCAGTAGAAGAAGCAGAAGCTATTGCAGTTGCTGCCGCATTTGCAACCGGCAATAGCAAATTTTGGACATGGTTACACAGTCAAATTGCTGACCGTAAAGAAGCAGACGCCGCACTAACTGCCGCAAGCATTATGGCACAAAACAACATCTGGTATCCCTACGTTGAAATGGCTGATGACGAGAACTTAAAAGGTTTGCCAGCCCAATTGCGCATGAATGCCATTGCCAGTCACGGCGGAACTACCAAAGCTCGTTTCGAAGCCTACAGCCTAGCAGCGAGCATTGTTGGTAAGTGCCATTTCTGTGTAAAAGCACATTATGACACACTCAAGCAAGAAGGTTACACAGTAGAACAACTTCGTGATATCGGTAGGATCGCTTCTGTTATGAACTCAGTTGCAAAAGTTTTAAATAACTGATGCGAGTCGTTATAACAGGACACACAGGCGGGCTCGGGCTCGCCTTTTTTAATTACTTTGCGGAACGTGGGGATACTGTCATAGGTCTTGCTCGTTCTAACGGTTATACTTTACCTGAAAAAATTGATCAAGTAGTAGAAATAGCAGAATCAGCTGACCTGTTTATTAACAATGCTTATTTTGGTATGTCACAAGTAAAACTGTTATCTAAGTTAGCCAATAAGATATCTACAATATCGTGCGGATCTATGGCTGCTGACTATCCTAAAAAAGAGTATATGGATTATGCAGTAGCAAAGAAAGCATTAGAGATAGAACATAGACGCTTAAAAAAGAACAGCCCATATCCAATGTTATTATTGAAAATGGGCTTTTTAGAAAACTGGTTAGAGTACGATTCTATACCCTACAGTCAAGTTGTTGATGCAGTCGATTTTTGGTTAAGGAGTCCCCGTGCTAGTGTTATTGAGTTTGATAACATTAACTACGATCAAGGACTTACCAAATAAAATTGTTCTTGTAGTATTTGACGATCTTTTTCAGTTCATCTTCAAACACTGCTTTTGGTTTCCAACCTAGTGCTCTTAACTTACTGTCATCTATGCTGTAACGAACATCCTGTCCTTGACGTTCCATGTGAGTAATGTGCTCAAAAGGATCACCTTTGTGTCCGTGCAACTTTAAGATCTGTTGAACAACATTAATATTCTCAGTTTGATATGGACCACTGATGTTGTAGATCTCATTTACAACTCCTGCTTCGATAATAGTAATAACGGCACGAGCAGTATCACTAGCATGTAACCAAGTACGTACAGGAGTTCCATTATTATGAAGATCAATCTTCTTACCTACTGTTAAAAACTTGCAGGTCTTGGGAATTAGCTTTTCAACGTACTGCCCAATACCGTAGTTGTTAGTAGGGCGTACAATAATGTATGGCAGTTTGTGACTACGGCCCCAAGCCATTACCAGCATGTCAGCAGCCGCTTTAGTTGCAGAATAAGGATTGCTCGGACACAGTTTATCTTCTTCTGTGTGACTGCCTACTTCGATGTCTCCATATACTTCGTCTGTGCTGAAGTGCAGGAATACAGGCTTGCGATATTTCTTTTGATTGATTAATTTAAGAATATGATGTACGCCGTTGATGTTGCTATGAACAAAACTATCGCTTTCTTCTAGACTGTTATCAACATGAGTTTCTGCGGCTGTGTTAATAAAATAATCACAATCGTAGATCCTATCTAAGTCGTTAATATCTGTTTCTTCAAACGTGAAGTTATCGTAACTTTCTAGTTCGGGCAATAAGTTCCAATTAGCGGCATAGGTACCCTTATCAACTCCACGAACATACCAACCTTTATCCAAGCAGGCTTTAGTTACGTGGTAACCGATAAAGCCTAAGCAGCCTGTAACATAAACAATCTTCTTCATGCTTTCCTTAAAATATTCAAATAGCAAGGCTGATCGTTATACAAATAGTCCTGCCACATACTACTTAACTCTGCTTCGTCTTTTGGTTTGAAGATTTTGATATGTGGAAATGCTCGAAGGGCATCTTCATCATCAATAGCCCAATGACTAAATCCTAAGTGTCCGTAGTCTTTATCTCTTCCGGCACCAACAAGTTTAACTGGAGCAAATTCGTGGTTAAGATAGTTACGAAGATACTCGTAAGGTCTAAAGATAACAAATGGTGTAATGCTGTAGCAAATAGGAATCTTGTGATTATGTGTAAGACCTACGGCAGCACCCAACATTAACTGTTCTGCGGCTCCTACGTTGTATGCACGATTGGGGGCAACTTCACGAGCTTTGTTGAGGACACCAAAACCTAGATCACCTGTAAGTAGCCAAATGCGTTCATCGTTCTTGATACTGTCGGCTAACAGTTCTCCAAATAAATTTCTCATAGTGATTCGTAGTCCTCTGGCTTTAATACATAGTAGTGAGTTAAGATACCTTCGGCAAAAGGCCACTTAGGAGGTTCTGTATTTCTAATTCTAATGTTGGGCAGGAATGCTTTTAGTCTAGTATTGATATATTCTCTATCAATCATATCATAGGCAATCATACCATTTACGTTAGCATATACTTTTAGGTTATCTAGTTTTGCTTCATAAGCAAATCGTAGTGCTTCCCAAATTGATCCTTCTCCTGCTTCACCGTCGCTGATTAAACAATAAACATCTCTTGTTCTATCTGCTAGTGCATAGCCTGTGGCTACTGTAAGACCCATTCCGAGACTGCCTGTACTGCAATGAATGCCTGAACCTAGATCTCGGTGAGGATGTACTCCGTGCTTGTAAAAAAGTTTTTCAGCATCTTGACCCTCATATTTTTCTAGTACAACATATAGTGCAAGAGCAGCATGACCCGAACTTAAGATAAAAGGATCACCAGGCTTTTTTGTTTTATAAATTTCTTCGATGATATTAACAGCATTAAGATTAGAACTAAGGTGTCCTATTTTTTCTTTGTAACTGATATCAACGACTCTGCGTTCAACATCATTCATAATTTGCTCTTTCTAAAAATAATTTAATACCTTGTTCGATGGAAGTTTTAGGACTCCAACCGTAACGAAGTTTAATCTTTGTGTTGTCACAGCGCCATACAGTAGGTGTTACAAACTTATTGACTATATTAACATTGCCTGTTAGACCTGTAACTTTCCTAAATGCTTCTAATACTTCTACGTTAGATGTTTGAATTCCTGAACTGACATTGATTACTTCACCCGGGTGCCTGCGATCACTCTTTACAATAATATCCACAGCATCGACAAAGTCATCTATATAACAGAAATCATGAACACCTAATACAAGGTCCATTGGACGATTTAATTTAAAACTACGCCATAGGTTAGGAAACAATCTATGAGGACGCTCGCCTGGTCCATAAGGGCTATAGGGTCTAAGTGTTACAACATCAGTCTTATATACATGACCGTATGTCTGACACAGTGTTGTAGCAATACCTTTAGTTCCTGCATACATATCTACTGGATTGATAGCATCCGTTTCCATAGTAGCACGACTATAATCATAACCGTACTCTGAACTTGATCCGAGATGAATCATTTTAGTGTTAGGATATTCTTTACAGTATTCCAAACACTCTCTAGTCATCTCAACATTAACATGCCACATGCTGTCTTTGTCATATATTTCGGCAGCACAATTTATAATAAGGTCTGGCTTAAAATAATATAACTTTGCACCAAGATCCATGTATCTTTTAAATTCAAAGATTTCATGACCTTTGTAAAATTGCACAAGGTTCTGTCCTATGAACCCTGTGCTGCCTGTAACAAATATTTTCATACAAATAGACTCATAAACCCATCAACAGTTTTTCCAATGTAGGCAATCTGTTCAGGAGTAATAACAGGACTAGTACCATGGAAGTAGGTATTAGTCATAGTCAGCGTAGCAACTGGAAAGTTGTCTTTAGCCTTTTGAGGGTCCATAATGTGACTGTAAGCAGGTTGCAACATAATGTTGCCTGCAAAGTATGGACGAGTTTGAATTAGATTTTCTTCTAGGTAATCGACAATGTCTGCTCTCTTGAATGGAGCATTCTCTCTAATGGTTAGCGGGAAGGCAAACCAACTAGGATCTGCTTTCGCTTGCGGACGAGGTAGATAGAAGTAATCCTCATACTTGCTGTAGATCTCAAATAGTAATGCATAATTCCTTTTACGTAGTCTGTGGATCTCATCTAGCTTCTCAAGCTGGACTAATCCCATTGCGCCTTGTATTTCGATAGGCTTTAAGTTGTAACCAATTTCGTCATAGACGTATTTGTGGTCAAAGATTTCGCCGGGCATTGTAGGAATCCATTCTTGGAAACGCTTGCCACAGCTACCGCACTTTAGTTTGTTAGCTTCTGGCCCTACACAGTAGCATCCACGGCCCCATTCACGGAACGAACGTAGGATAACTTCTTGCTCGTATGTATTACAGGCAACATATCCGCCTTCCCCCATAGTCATATGGTGTGCAGGATAGAAACTGCACGACGCCATTTCACCGAACGAGCCTAACGGCTTACCGTCATAGGTACTGCCTAGTGCATCACAACAGTCTTCAAGCAAGATAAGATCATGTTTCTTAACTAATTCCATCAGTCTGTCCATGTCGGGCGGATTACCTAGTACGTGTGCAAAAGTGATTACACGAATGTCTGGGTTTTCTGAGAGTGCCTTTTCGACTTGATCTAAGTCTAAGTTTAAGGTACTTAACTCGATATCTACAAACACAGGTTCAAAACCCATCTGTAGTGTAGGATTGAGTGTGGTAGGGAATCCTGCGATAGGCATTAATACTTTAGTACCTTTGGGCAAGTTGTGTCCTCGCTTGCTGGTCAAGCTAGCCATCATTAGAAGATTGCTAGAGCTTCCACTGTTAGTAAGTATGCCGTTTAGTTTGCCAAATTGTTTAGGAAACTCACGTTCAAACTTAAGGCTTTTGTCACCCATAACAAGCCAACCGCCTAATAGGCTTTCTGCGGCTGCTACATACTCGTCTGCTGTAAAGTGAGGTCCTGCATAATTGACAAAGTCCTTGCCGGCAGTCCATGTTTTGTTTTTTTGGCGTTCTTCGATGAGAACGCGGATTTGGTCTAAGATTTCTTTCATATGTTATTGTACAACTTCGTTTAGGAAATGTCTAGCAAGTTGTAGGCGTAGATCTAAACTAGTTCCAGGCCAGTGGATTAACCAATCACCTTTTTGCCAAGTTCCGTCATTGCCTAGTAAATCGTATTTGCTTTGATGTGGATATAGATCGTTCTTGTAAGCATTTAGATAACGTTGTGGAACAATCTTAATTTTGTCTTTGTTAGCAGGAATGCTGTCAATCATAGCCTGCTGTTCGTAGAAATAATGATTTTTGTACTGCGGCATTACTTCCATAATGTGTGCAAGATAGTTTCTAGACCATTCGCTGTTTTTAAGTAAGAAACTATCATTGTTGATTTCATTGCAGTCTGTGGCAATAATTAGATCGTATTCTGGAATGATCTTGTCTTCAATTTTAATAGTGTGATTGGTGATCATAGCATCTGATCCAGTCCACCAAACCCACTCAATGTCCTTGCGTTCATTAAGCAGATCTTGTAAGAATACAATCTTTTCAAACCCAATTGGAATGCCGCCTCTAAATCCGGAAGTCTTGTTAATACCTGCGTACCCGTGTCGTTCGCAGTAGATTTGTTTGTTTTGTGTCCAAGTTAAATCAGCTAAAGGCTGATACTTTTCGTCGTTTAAGCTAACAACAGCGTACATATATGTCCTTAAAAATAGAATCCGTTTGCTCTAGGAAACCATGTGTCTCCATAGCCACCGTGCGGTGTGCGTGTGCGTTCGTAATCTGCACGAACTTCACACCAGTATGTTTTGCCCAGACCTACTGCAATACTTAGGGCAGAGCTTTGATTGCCAATAAACATCTCGCAACCTTGTATAAGTCTTGCAACTTCTAGTAGATCTTCTGTTTTGTGATAGTGTATTTTTGTTTTGAAGTTTTCTTCCCAGGCAGCATGTTCTTCTGCTGTACCTACAAAGACTCCGCAATCTCCGATGCCCTTTTCAATGAATCCTTGTTCAATCCATCCCTCGCCTGCTTCTGCTCCGTGTAAGTGGCGTGTAGTTCTATTCACTACTACAGTCTTTCCGGGTATTCGAATAGGATCAACAGGTGTTAGCCAAGCATCATGTAACAGCTTCTTTTTGATCTCGGGATTGTGTATGTCCCACCCCATTGTTAGCGCATAACATTCAGTTTGGTTTCCTTGCCAACCTCGCAGTAGGTGCATCTTCCAGTGATCTAACAGTTGTGGGTAACTGTCCTCTTCTCCAGTCCATACTGCAACCTTACCAATGAAATCCTGTGCTTCAAGTAAAGGAGCAACGATTTCAAAATCTTTTTGTGTTAGCCTGCCGCTAGCAGGACCTGCGTTAGGCCATCCTAAGACCTTTTGTGCAAATTCATCGTGATAGTTTAGTCTTACATATAGGTCTCCCGGACCAATCATACGCATAACGCAAAGACTATAAACGATATCACCAAATGTTGAGTGTGTAATATAGTTTGTATTTTTCATAGGTCTTAAAATTATAGCTGTATTTAATTAATACTGCAACCTTGTCCAATAAATAGATTCATGAGTCCAAATCACGAATTTAGTTTAATGTCTATTGCCGAAAAGTCTCTTCTAAGGAAACTCGCAAAAGATCTAGCACCGGCCTCTGTTGTAGTCGAAGTAGGAACTTACTTAGGTGGTAGCGCATCTATTATGGCGGAAGCAAATCCTGCAATTAAAATTTTCACATACGATTTATATAACGGACAAGATTCAGATCCATTTTTTGGAACAAGCCTAGTTGAAAAAGCATTAGGAGCAGGAGTAGAACGAACACTAGAGTCGGTAAGTAAAGTAACTAATTCTTACCAAAATATAGAACTACGGAGGTCTTTGCCTAGATTGCCCGGATCATTTAAATGGCAAGGTGATCCAATTGATCTGTTGTTTGACGACGGCGATCACACGGTTCAAGGACTTCCTCTAAATTTAAATTATTGGTTGCAATTTTTAAAGGACGATGGTATAATTGCACTACACGACTGCCGACCTTGGCTACATTTGGCGCATAACCTAAGATGGCCTGGAGTCGAAATCGAAGTTGAAAGATTAGTAAGCCTGGGCTATACTAAAGTGTTACAAGTAGATTCGTTAGTGATTCTTCAAAAAGTTGCCAAAAAACAACAGAAAGATCTTGACGAGACTAAATAAACAATATACAATAGAGGCATAGTTAGTTAGAACAGTTGTTAAAAACTTTTTGCTCAAAATTGCAAATAGTACTTGACAACAGAACTAAATAACTGTACAATTAACACATAGGCAGCAATGGTGCTGTCAATGTAAAGAATTTTTAAGGTAGATCAAAGCAAATGAAAACTGCGAACATATTTGGTAGATTACATTGTGTGGCCCAACAAGGCGGCTTTATGCCCACCTATTGGTCTGCGAATGCTCTGTCAAATAAAAGTGATCGCACACCAGAGATTACCCAGGGGTCCCGAGAAGGAGCCGGATACGCATAACAAGTATCCGAAACTTATTCAAAAGGACCCCAGGACTAAACACCCTGGGGTTTTTGTTTGCCGAAAGGAAAAATGAAAGAAACTGATTTAAAAGACAAAGTAAAGCAGGAAGAATTTATGAAACAGCATACTCTGTCCCAAGATGAGTTTTCTAAACTTGTTAAGGAAAAGATGGAGAGAGCTAGATTTTATAGTCTTTCTGTAAAACAGCGTGACACTCGAGCTTTGCTCGCAGATTAACGCAAACGTGTGAATATGTGGTAACGAGGACCACGCTCTGCACGTAAAACATGGAGCGAACGGGCGGCCTACCGGATGAAATGCTGGCGATAACAGCAGAGTATAAAAGGTAGCGTATTAAAGAGCACTGCCGAACAGTCAAATTGCGCGAGCAGATGAGTAGTGCTTTTTAATACACACATTCCCTACCACTTGCTTCTGACGCAAGACCGGAACGCATAGCGGGGAGTGTGTTACAAATTTTGGAGCCCTTTCCCGCTTGCGGTCTGTAAAATCGTAGCCATAATAAGGTGGGTGGTGGCAAGAGGTTCGATTCCTTGGGGTTCCACCAAATTATTCCTCTATAGTTAAATGGTATAACAATCGGCTGATAACCGGTCATTACAAGTTCGATTCTTGTTGGAGGAACCAGTTTTAGGATAGTTACAGCAAATTTCAAAGCTAAACTTTTTGGTTGTCTAGCGACAAAAGCTATCCTGTTT
>JACCED011145376.1_pt1 | contig 14203 bp, 9 predicted proteins | sample 7455021 | NCBI WGS metagenome assembly JACCED01 (sample SAMN15323456, study PRJNA562643) | freshwater metagenome | isolation source: river surface water | place: USA:Blue River Watershed | collected 2017-08-19 | reverse complement strand
CCCACCCAGCTAATGCCCTTGTTACCGAAATAATCGGTAATGCGTTTGCCGTAGCTACCATCATCGATAACAGGCACATGGGCGCCTTTATCGGTCGCTAATTGATAGCCAATTTCGGTGGCGAAGACCGGGTATTTATCGGCGACAAAACCAAAATCCCTCTCCCAGTTTTTCTCATAGGGTGCGCCTACTTTCATCGGGTAAGCGTGACTCACATAGGCAACATTGTCGCGCTCAATCGGTGCTGTAGCGATTGGGGTTAAATCGTACGCCCAGTTAAAACCTGCCACCAATGAAATCGCTTTCGGGTTGTGCGCCTGAATAATGGTAATAGCCTCTTCATTAATGGCTTTCCAGTCCGCCCAACTCACAATACCCAAGCGGCCATTGAATACCGTTGGCTCATTAAAAATTTCGTAAAAGGCTACCGCATTAACACCGGCGTAGCGCTCGGACACGGTGCGCCAGAAGTCGAAGGTTTCCGGCTTGTCGGTGTAGTAAGAATTATTCTGGAACATTTGCGAATGCAAATTGCCGATGGAATGCCAATCCAGAATCACGTAGATATTTAACTCATTAGCCCACACTACGACTTGATCGAGCATCGCCAAATAGGCTTTTTTACCGTGCTTGCGCCAGGCCGAAGGATGCACAGGCACACGAATGACGTTTGCGCCCCAGGATTTAATGACTTCAAAATGTTTTTTGGTAAAGCGTTTATCGCGCGCAATTTTATCCGGGTCAGATATATTTAAACCGCGAAATACCATCACCTTACCGGCGTCATTCACAAATTTGTTGCCCTGTACTTTTATCAGGGGCAGCTGCTGTGCAATTTTGCTTTTATCAAACGCGGGAATATCGGTTTGGTTCCACCAGCCACTGGTGTTTTCCCAGGCGTTGTCCGCACAGCTGATCGCGGATAACAGCATCAACCCCAAGCCAATCAGATAATTGTGAAACGTTTTCATTATGCCCTCTTGCCCTTCGCGTGTTGGAATAGTTATGGGTTGGAATAATTTTAGGTTTGACCACCATTAGCTTAGGCTAGATGGCGCGCGGCAAGCATAAATAAATTGCGTACCTCTGTAGTGGGTATTAACCCTATTTAACCTCAGGAACACGCCGACTAAGGGCTCTAATAAAAAATCGGCATTATTTCTCTACTTTATAGACCACATCCACACTTTGGGTCTCGCCGGATACCGCCTCCAGCCGCAAACGATTGGTGAGTTGATATTCCACACCAAAACCAAAGGCCTGATCAAAAATACCTACCACATAACGCACCAGCAATTTGGGGGTCAGGTATTTGCCCACCCAGAGTTCACTTTGGTTGAATCCCTGGTCCGATTTGATCTCCAGCTCATCCACGCGGAAAATGCGCGTAATTTCCGAGGTAATTGATCCATCCGAATCCATTCCCAATCCACTCATTGCGCTAATTAACAAGGATGCATCTGCCTTGGAGGCTTCATCGAGCGGCTTGCCGGTGAGCAACATCATCATTGCCTGACTTTCGGTGAGCTTGGTAGACGAGAAAACTGACGCCTTTGGTCGCTGGAGCGTGCCGCTAACATCCAAACCTACTTTGGTATTTTCGTCATCGCGAATAATGCGCGACGCACGAATATCCAGCCCCGGATTTTCATACGGCCCCTGAAAATTTAATCGCCCACGCTCAACGGTGAGCGTTTGCCCGTAGGCCTTGTAAGTACCATCAACCACACTGACGTAACCGCTGGTGAAAAATTGACGCTGCGCTTCTTTAAATAATTTAATTTTTCCGGTGAGTTTGCTATTCAGACCAAAGCCTTTAAAGCGAACATCATCGCCCAATAACAGCTCCAGATTGGTAAGCACTTTTAATTTTTCGTCTGCGCTGTCTTGCAGGAATTGCTCATCGACAATTACGGCATCTGCAGAAACAGCAGTAGCCGATTCCGCCAAACTTTTTATATTGGTGCGCGCCCAGGGAATCGTTGCTGTACCGGTTAATTCCAGAGTTCCGGGCGTGGCAGCAATTTTTATCGTGGGGCTTAGAGTCGCTTTTAATTGGGGCAAGGCAACCACTTGCACGTTATTGCCATTCACAAACCCTTGCAGCGACCAATCAGGTGTACCCAAACCGCGCAAGTCGCTCACAATCGATAAACGGCCTTCACCCGACTGTACCTGACTGACTAAATTAACGGCACCTGTCCGCGTGGAATTCAGTTGTATTTCTATATTGGATAAATCCACTCCCAAGCGGGGCAGTTTTGCGGAGCCATTGCGCAGACTTATGTCGCCAATTAATTGCGGCTGCGCGAAACTACCACTGAGGGATAAATCCGTCCGCAAATCACCTTGCACATCGTTGGCGAAAGGTAGCAGCGTCTCCAGCGGAGCGAGGTTGGAAAAAAATGCCGTTAATTTTCCCTTGGTAAATTTTTGTTGCCGCAAATCCAGTTCACTATTGGCATCTATACGACCATAGCCCGTCCAGTCCATACCGGCATTAGCGGATAATTTTGCATCCGCCAAATTCGCACGCACAAAGAAATTACGCCAGGCATACACATCGGTAGCACCGCCAACATACTGGTAGCGCAGCTCGGCATTGCGCGTTGCAATTGTGGCACTGGCTTTGGTGTTCGCCACGCTTAGGTCATCACTGCGGATATGCACCGCGCCATCCATAACGCCGGCAAAATACACTTCCGTTTTAAACAACGACAGAAATTGACGCAGCGGCACCGAATCCAGATTTGCATGCAACTGTGCGCCCGTAGCCGCTGCCCATTCACCTTCAACGCACAGTTGCGGTAGCGAATATTTTTCTACCGGGTTCATAGACAATACTTGTGGCTTGACCAACCAGTCGTAATTGGTTTTTACATAATTTTGGTTAGCAATCCATTCGCCGATGACTTGCTCTCGCTCCACCGCAGCAATTTTTTCTACTTGCCCGGTAAGGTTAGTGCGCGTTGTCAAACACTGGCGGCCCAGATTGAGTGAATCTGCAGATACACGCATCTCACTACTGGATGTAAGCCACCAGCGCGGAACCTTTTTCAGTTTTAGTGCAAGCTGCTCAAAACGCCCCGTCCATGCGCTCCCATCATAATCGCCAGCAATTTTTACATCTGCACGGCCGTAGGTTTTGTGTTTGATCACCGCTTGTAACTGATGTTTATTAAGCGCGCCTGTGCCATTCAGCGTGATTGACGAAAAGCGATTTTCCGCAACGCGTAACTGATTGGCAGAAAACGACAACGCATAATTGTAGTCGCGCAACGCCTCGGCCAAATTTACGGACGTATTAATCGCGGGGGCGATATTATTATCGGCCGGCACAGGACCAAGGGTTGCAGTAACCTCTGCCACTGGTGCCAATGAGAATTGCAATTTTTCCACCGCGTAGCGGCCCCAGGAAAATTGCTGTACCGCCGCCTCTATATTCATTTGCGGCTGCTGGACGGTACCGCGCAAACTGCCGCGGCTAATAACGCTGCCGCGCAGGCTATTATCGATTTGCGCCAACATAGGAGCGTTGATGTTCCAATCCAGATTAAATTGCTTACCCAAGTCCCCTTTTACACGAATTTGGTTTGCACCCAATACCAAATGTAAATCATCGCTGCGCAGTTTTTCTCCGGCGTAATCAACACTGCCGCCGCCCTGGATATTCACACCGCGCAAATCGCCATCGATCGCCAAGTTTTGTAATTGCGCTACCCAACCGTCTGCGCCCTGCGCACCACTGGTGGTAAAACTAGCGTTGATATTACTCGGCCAATTATCAAATAAGCTCGCGATATTTAAATGCTCTGCCGTTACCCCCAACTTCCAGTCCAGGTGCGGCAACCAACGCACACTGCCTTGCAGGGTTAAGCCTGCATCGGTATCAATAATCTGTGGACCAGGGGTAGCGACTCCCGGGGCCGCAATGGTTTCTGGTAGCGCCGCTGAACTCATTGCACTGGAACTTGCAAGCGGCGCAGCGCCATCTACGCCAACACTGGAAATATAGCGCTCACGCAACCGTAAAAAATCAATGCGAATTTGTTCAAGGTCGCCTTCCGCCGCCGCACTCACCCCAAGAATCGGCGCCTGCGGCAAATAAATATCACCCTGCAATTCGGCGGTGTATTTTTTCCAATTGCCCTCGGCGATTAATTTGCCATTAGTGATTGGTACCGGCTGATCCGGAACCCACCATTCTGCTGGCAGCGTTTGCTGGTGCCACTGCGCTTGCGCTTGCAGAAATGGCGCCAGTTGCAATTCATTATTCGCATTCACCAGGCTGCCAACAATATTCGCTGTTAACACCACCGGCGCCCCCATTTGGGTTGACACTTGCCATCTTTTTAAATCGCCGCTGATATCACTCACGCCCATATAAATTAATTCTGGCGGCGCAGGAATAATTTGCGCCGGAGGATGTTGTGGCGCTGCAGAATTTTCAGCGGCGGCTTGCCACTGCCATTGCAAACTGGCTTGGGTTTTATAGGGGAAATCCAATTCGGTCGCGCCGGTGAGATGCACAGTGTACTGATCATTCACCAACGCCAGATTGTTATAACGGAAATGAAATGTGCCCCAACTGAGCGAGCCACTTAACCTGCGCCAATGTTGGCGAGTATCGCCCTGCACTAAGTCGATATTGTTAATACGCGCTTTTTGTAAATGAATGCGCACTGGCAAACGCAAATGCGGCCATTGACTGAATGGGCTGGCTGATTGAGCAGTTTCCTGAGCAGCAGGAAGTGTGATGCTGACCGCGTGCGCACGCAGCGATTGAACTACCAGCGCACCATACAGCAAATCAACCGGGCGCCAGCGAAAGGATAATTTTTCTGCGCGATAAATTTGCTCCTCGTTGCGATATTCCAGCGCGTCTATATCCAGCCCACTGCGCAAGTTGCCACTCACGCCCTGTACGTTCGCATCTACCAGCGCGGCAATACGGGCAACTAACCAACGGCTGCCAGTTTCCGTTTCCACTAATGCGCTCAGGCAGGCCAACACAATCAGCGCTACAGCGAGCAAACTGAAAAAAATGTTGCGGGCTTTTTTAATCCAACGCGGCCAGTGCATCACAGATCCGGCCCCATACTAATATGCAAACGCCAGCCATCGGTTTCGTCATCTTGTTTAATCGGGTCCAAGGCTTTTGCAACATCAATCCGAATGGGGCCTATGGGCGATACCCACCGCACACCCACGCCAACGCCGCGTTTAAATTCAAAATCGCCATCGTCAATTGCATTGCCCATATCGTAAAACGCCGCGACAACCCAATTGGAGTCTTCAAAGCGATAATCGTATTCCATACTGGCCACTAACAGGTTATTACCGCCAATGACCTCCTCTTTACCAGTGCGCTCGCTTTCCTTAACCGGGCCAATGGATTTGTAATCGTAACCGCGCACACTGGCATCGCCACCGGCAAAGTAGCGCACGGATGCCGGCAATAGTGCAACATCCTCAATATCAGTCACCCCCAAATCGGTACGCATCAGCACGCGCCCAACGGGCAAACCCCATACATATTTTGCGCGCGAATAAAATTGCACAAAGCTGCGATCTGACCCCAGGCTTTCCGGTGAGCCAGATAGCTTTCCCAGAAAATTCCAACCGCGCAATGGGTAGGCATTACCATCGGATTTGGTACGCGAAAACGACACCGAGGGAATTAATAAATCAATCGTATTGGGCAATTCATCACCCACTTGCGACTCTTCATAGGTGTATTCGAGCGCGTAGGTTTGCAGCCATTTATTATCCTGGAAGTAAGTGTAATTAGCACCATAGGTATTCTTGGTACTAACAAAGGTCTCCACTTCCTCTTTTAAATAGCCGGTGTAGATATTTAAAAATTCATGCGCCGGACGGCGAAACGGAATTTTATAATTGGCGACGGCTTCTTTTTTAATATCTGATGCAGAAAAATCGGCGGACAAAGAATGGCCACGGCGATTGAGATAGCGATCCTCAAAGCCGAGCTTAACGCGCGGTTCATCGGCCTCTACCCCCGCACCTATGGAATAGGCGTGGCGTTTGCGCGCTTCCAGTTGAATATTTATCGGCACTTGATTGTCTTTGAGCATTTCCAGGTCCGGTGCCACATTGGCCACCGAAAAATAATTACTGGCGCTGTAGTCGCTCTTTAGTTCCAGCAGTTGATCAGTATCGTAATAATCACCGGGTTGGATGTTGTAATAGCGCTGGAGAAAATTTTCATCGAGGATTTCGTGCTGCAAATTAATCTGGCTGATTTTGTAGCGCGCACCCGTGTCATAGACCAATTCGATGACGGCGGTTTTTTCCGCAACACTCACCATGATGCGCGACAGTTTGAATTCGCCATCAAAATAACCGTGGCTAGCCGCCAGGGTGCCGAATCTGGATTTCAGGGTTTCGTAGCGGCCATGATTTAATTTATTGCCGACTTTAATGCCGGGCTTGTCGTACAGGCTGTGGAAAACACTGTCGTCGCGGCCCTCACCCAGAATCTCAATGCGCAATTCTTTTACCAGCCCCGGTTCACCGGGCGTAAGCGCTATCTGCAGTCCCCAACAATTTTTATTGTTGAGCAGCTTGGTTTCGTATTCGAGCTGGTAGTAACCCAAAGCTTGGGCGGCGGCGGATATTTCCGTTTCAGCATCGGCCAACAGCGAGTTGATTCGCCAGAGTGGTGCCTTACAACTTTCATCGGCCAGGCTCAGGTGCTGGCGAATATTTTCCCGCAGGCTTTTGGTACCGCCGGTAATTTCTATGTCCGGTTCAGCAGCCAATACCGGCCCGGCCACCAGCAGGGCCGGCAACAGGACTATCAGGGAACAAATGCGCAGTACAGCTGAAGTATGCAATTCCATCATCATCTTTGGGCTAGAGCGGTGCCTACTTTACCCGCTAACACCGGCGGCTAAAAGGCTGAAAGTGTGACATTCTTGCGGCATTAATTGTTCCAATGTGGCTGTCCAGTTTGTGAACAGTACCACTGCTTTAGGCAATTGCGCAGGCACCCGTTATAATCGCGCCGTTACGCGCACCTATTTCATTCGCTCAACCAGAGACCCGCCTATGCTCAGTTATCGCCACGGCTTCCACGCCGGCAATTTTGCCGATGTACTCAAACACATGGTGCTGGTGCACTGCCTCGAGTATATGAAGCAGAAAGACAAACCGCTGCGCATTATCGATACCCATGCCGGCGCGGGCGTTTACAAATTGAACGGCCCCCAGGCCCAGAAAAACCGCGAATTTGATAACGGTATAGGCCGCTTGTGGCAGCTGCCGGAATTGCCCGCAGCAGTAGAAACTTATATGGCGACCCTGCGCGAATTGAACGAGCATGGCCAATTACAGGTTTACCCTGGCTCACCATTACTTGCACAACATTTGATGCGCGAACAAGACCGTCTGTTTTTGCATGAACTGCACCCTAGCGATTTCCAATTTCTGCGCGATTGCATGCGCAACGATAAACGCATCAAGGTGCACAATGAAGATGGCTTCGCGGGATTGCAGGCACTCTTGCCACCGCCCGATCGCCGCGCGCTGGTGCTGCTCGATCCCTCCTATGAAGTAAAAAATGATTACCAACATTTGGTAAAGCAAGTGATTCAAGCGCACAAGCGTTTTGCAACTGGCACCTTTGCGATTTGGTATCCCGTGGTTTTGCGTCAGCGCATTGATGAAATGGAATTGGCGTTAAAAAAATCCGGCATTAAAAATATTCAATTGCTGGAGTTGGGCCTGCAACCGGACAACCCGGAATTTGGAATGACGTCCAGCGGAATGATCGTGATTAATCCGCCCTGGACACTCTGGAGTGCGATGGAAGAAGCCCTGCCCTGGCTGGTTGATCAGCTCAGTGAAAATGGCGCAGGTTTTTATCGCCTTGAACAATTAGTTGCTGAATAACGGAGTTGCTATGCCGTCTGCCTCACCAACCCCTATGAGTTATGCGAAGCGTGCCGCCATTGCGTCTGCCTGTATTTTTCCCGGTGCGGGATTAATTATGTTGCGCGAGTGGCTGCGCGGCTGCATTTTTGCGGTGCCTTCCGCGCTGATTATTGCGTTGTTATTTAAAAACCTGATCAGCACCGCGTTGCAAATTAGCGCGCACTTGGATGCCGAAGCAAAGCGCGGTAATTTTGCGTTTGATGCTATTGGTATTTACCACCAACTGCACGAATCCATTTTCACCTCGCCCTACTGGCAGGACGGCAAATGGATTTTATTGGCCAGTTGGTTGTTGAGTATTCTGAGTTCTTATTTCGCAGGAAAAAAACGTGACCTGCAACAAGCGCCGGGGAATCAATAATGCAGGCTTCACTTCTCGCCATCGGCCTGCTCTTTTGTAGCAATATTTTTATGACCTTTGCGTGGTATGCGCATTTGAAAGAGCTGAACCAAAAGCCCTGGATTATCGCCGCGCTTATCAGTTGGGGGATTGCGCTGTTTGAATACCTATTACAAGTTCCTGCAAATCGTATCGGCTATACGGTGATGAGCGTGGGGCAATTAAAAATACTCCAGGAAGTGATTACCCTGAGCGTGTTTGTTCCCTTCGCGGTTTTTTATATGAAGGAACCACTTAAACTGGATTACCTCTGGGCCGGCTTATGCCTTTTGGGGGCAGTCTTTTTTATGTTTAGAGATAAATTAACTGGTTAATTTGCCCTGCCCGGCCAACCTTTGCGTGAAAATCGACTATAACTAAGGGATTCTGCGGAGCAAGAATCCTAATAACCCCAGTTGATAACTCAAGGTGCCAGTGTGTCTGATCCAACGCCTCACTCTCCCTTGCAAGGACCAGCCCCACGGGATTTCCATAAGCAATCGACAAAACGTCTGATCCAAATACTGCGCACCACCCAGGTTGCGCTCTTGTTGGTTTGCATTCTCAGTACCATCGGCGGCCGCTATAGCGATGCCATCTTTATGATGGCGACCGGCGCATTCTTGTTTGTTGTGGACTGGGCCATTTATAAAAAACGGCCTCTGCTTGGATCAGGAATTTTTCTCGCCTCACTCACCCTTATGCTCAGCTGGCTCGCCTGGCAAGGCAGCGGCATCCGCGATACCGCCTTGCTTGGCTACTGCGGGGTACTGGTGTTTTCGGCCTCACTGGGCAATAAACGCATCCTCCTCGCACTGCTAACGCTCATGGTGAGCGTACTCTTCACGATTGCCTATGTGAATGATCGCGGAATTTATCACCACCAGATTGAGCCCATTAATTTAATCACCGGGTTAATTGTGGTGATTGTGTTAATTGTGGTGGGCATGGCCGCCTGGCAATTTGCCGATGATCACCGCGCGGCGCTGGATGAACTGGCGCGCGATAACGAGCGAATGAAAGCGGCGAAAAGCCATATCGAGCATATGGCCCTGCACGATACCCTAACCGGCCTGCCCAATCGCATCATGGCGCACCGAAATTTTGAAACCCTGTTCCAGGACGCCCAAGTCAAGCATCAACAACTGGGTATTATTTTTATCGACCTGGATAATTTAAAACCCATTAACGATTCACTCGGCCACCAGGCGGGCGACCAAATTTTAAAAGAAGTTGCGCTGCGCTTGCTGAGCTACACCAAATCCGTCGATCAAGTATGTCGCTATGGTGGTGACGAATTTATTTTGTTTTTACCAAACATCCAAACCGAAGAAGATGCATCCACTGCCAGCTTGGAAATACTGCAATTAGTGTCTGAAAATTATCTGTACCGGAATATCGAAATTTTTTGCACTTGTTCAATTGGTATCGCACTCGCACCGCAGGATGGTGATGACCTGGACACCTTGATTAAAAAAGCCGACATCGCCATGTACCACTCCAAGGATTCCGGGCGCAACAGTTTCCGCTTTTTTAATGCCGCCATCAGCCGCAACATGCTCGACCATATCAGTTTGATTTCGGGCATGCGCCGTGCATTGCAAGACAACCAATTCAGCCTTCACTACCAACCAAAAATCGACTTACAGCAAAATACTATTTGCGGATTGGAAGCACTGCTGCGTTGGAACCACCCGGAGCAGGGTTTTATTTCCCCGGCGACGTTTATTCCTCTCGCTGAATCGTCCGGATTAATTATTCAGCTCGGCGAATGGGTGATTAACGAAGCTTGCCGTCAGGCAAAAGTCTGGCTGGATGCGGGCATTCTGGATTTCAGTATCGCGGTGAATATTTCCTCCATTCAATTCAAACGCGGCAATATCGATAGCATCGTGCTCAATGCACTGGCCAGTGCCCAATTACCTCCGCAATACCTGGAGTTGGAATTTACCGAATCACTGTTAATTGAAGACAGCGACCGCTTGGTACATACGCTGGCCATACTGCGCAGCGAAGGCGTACATTTTTCCATTGATGATTTTGGGACGGGTTATTCCAACCTGGGCTATTTGAAAAAATTTGAAGTGGGCACGCTGAAAATTGATCAATCGTTTGTGCGCAAAATGGATGACCAAACCGGTGATGCGGCAATCGTTCGCGCGATCATTCAAATGGCATCGAGCCTGGGTTTAAAAACCATCGCCGAAGGGGTAGAGGATGCCGGCACGGCGGCACTGCTTCGCAGCCTGGGCTGTAACGAGGCACAAGGCTATTTCTGGGCGCGGCCCATGCCGGCTGGCGAGGTGGACGCATTTTGTCGCAACTGGAATCGCGCGCCTGAATCCCCGTAAGCGGGCGAACGCCCAGTGCGTTTTTTATCAGAAAACCGTCATTTCATTAACAAGGTTATTCGCCGTTTAAGTCAGCAAACTGACAGCTCCTTCATCACACTTTTTACCAGTCACCCTGCCAAATATTCACAATGACTACATCACTAGTGTACTAGTCGCCCATAATACTCCCCGCAAAAACCTGCCGTACGCTGCGCCCATGCCTGAGCCACAGGGCGCGCGATAGATCCTCCATTGGCTCCCGACAGAAGGTTTTTTCCCATGAACAAAATAATGAATAAATCAGCACGCCTGACGTTGCTGGCCAGCGCAATGCTGCTCGCCAGCCTGGATACTTCCGCTGCCAGCCTGCGCGAAATCACCGGCTTTGGTACCAACCCCAGCAACCTGCGCATGCACCTCTATGTGCCGGACAATCTACCGAACAACGCGCCGATTCTGGTCGCCAACCACTACTGCACCGGTACCGGCCCCGCGCTCTATTCCGGCACGCAATTCGCGTCCCTCGCGGATCGCTACGGCTATATCGTCATCTACCCGAGCGCCACCCGCAGCGGTCAATGTTTTGATGTGTCATCGCCCCAGGCACTGCGTCGCGGTGGCGGCAGTGACCCGGTGGGCATTATGTCCATGGTGAGTTACGTGCAGCGCAGCTATAACGTGGACTCCACCCGTATATTTGTGACTGGCGTTTCCTCAGGTGCGATGATGACCCAGGTATTACTCGGCCTGTATCCGGATGTATTTAAAGCCGGTGCCGCCTTTGCCGGCGTACCCTTTGGCTGCTTTGCCACTACTGACGGCAGCACCTGGAACAGCAACTGCGCCAACGGCACCATCAGCCGTACACCGCAACAGTGGGGCGATGCAGTGCGCAATGCTTACCCGGGTTACACAGGCGCACGCCCCCGCGTGCAACTCTGGCACGGCACCGCCGACACTACCCTGCGCTACGCCAACTTTAATGAGTCCATCAAGCAGTGGACCAATGTCCACGGCATCAGCCAAACCCCGCTCAGCACCGACACCCCGCAATCCGGCCAAACCCGCACCCGCTATGGCAGCACCGGCGGACAAGCCCAAGTGGAAGCCATTAGCCTGAGCGGTGTAGGTCACAACCTGCCCGTTAACGCGGCAGAAGCGATTCGCTTTTTCGGTCTCACCACCACCGTCACTTCCAGCGTTGCTTCGTCGCGCGCCGTCAGTTCAACACCGGCCAGCTCAAGACCTGCCAGCTCCGTACCGGCGAGTTCTACGCCCGCCAGCTCGCGCGCGGCGTCCAGCACACCAACCACGGGTTCCGCCTGTAATTGGTGGGGCACTCGCTACCCGCTGTGCGTAACTACGCAAAATGGTTGGGGCTGGGAAAATAATCGCAACTGTATTAGCCGCACCACCTGCGCTACCCAACCGGCGCCTTACGGCATAGTCAATTAACATCGCGCACTACCCTGCCGAACTCAGTTTTCCAATCGGGTTTCCAAACTGAGTTACCGGATCAGGCGGGCAAATAATTTTCACTTGCCCAATAAAAAAGCCTTAGGCGTTTTGCCTAAGGCTTTCTATTTTGTGCAGGGTAAATGGTTAGTTCATCACCCGCGTCATAAACGCGCTATAAGGATCTTCCGCATAATCGGCAAAGGGACCGCAATATTCAAAACCGTAACGCTCATACAATTTGCGCGCGGGCAAGAAAAAATCCTGCGTACCGGTTTCCAAACTCAAGCGCGTGTAATTACGTTTGCGTGCGACCTGCAAAATATGCTCAAGCATTTTCTTACCCACGCCGGTGCCGCGAAAGCGATTGGCCGAGCGCATGGATTTTATTTCTGCATGCCCGGGTTCCAATTCCTTTAACGCCCCACACCCCACCAAATCACTACCCACCCAAGCACTCCAAAAGGTAATCTCCGGTTTACGCAGCTTGCTCAAATCCAACGCATGCACACTCTCGGGCGGCGACGCGGCATACATATCCCGCAAATGCTCTTCCAATAATTCGGCAATTTCCGGGCTAGTTAAATCATCAATACGAATCTGCACAGACATCTTCCTTTTATTCACAGGGTTGAAAAACTGGATCATACTCTACCGCATCAATAATCGGCATACCCGTGACATTGGTCATCGCAGTTGCGCACCACGCTCACCCCAGGCAAGGCACCACTGACCATTCCGCTAAACAGCGAAGGAAAACAACAATGGCTACCGACAATCTTTTACTGAGCACGATCAAAGCCGCAGCCAATAGCCACAGCAAGCAGGCGGCCAGCCATAAATTTTTACACCGTAGCCTTTGGGCTGCCTCATCGTTTATTTCTGTATTGATTGCCATTGCCACTACCTTTGACTTTACCCTGCTCGGCTTCACCAGCAAAAACATTGCTACCCTGTTCGCCATTCTCTTACCCATGGTCACCAGCTACATGATCCTTCGCTCCCCGGAAAAACTCTGGATCCACGAAATCAACACCCGCAACCAACTCCTAGACCTGCACACCGAACTGGAACTAAAAATAAAACGCAACGCTTCATTTGATCCAGAGGATTTTGAACAGCGCTATTTGGTAATAATGGCTTCAGCGAATCAGAAATGGGTTGGGATTAAGGAGGGGTGATTTACGGTTATTTCGTGTAATTGATTTGCGTCGTGATTTGAATTAATTATTCACACCTTGTACATTCAAACCCGTAGGTCGCCGCGGGCCGCGTAGGCTGAGCTTGCGGACTGCAACAGGTTTTAAGGGCGGGAATGTGCCGAAAGTAGAACTTAAAATTGCGCGATCGACCATGAGTCAATCCCGTTAGTTGCGCGACTTACAGACTTACAATTGGGCGCGCAGCATTTAGAATATTAAAAACACCCTACCAGAGACAACACCATGGAAGATGAAAAATATCGTATTGCTTACCTGTTTATAGCATTCATCATTTTCACAAATTTAGTCACCCTGAAAGACCTCTCAGCAACAGTCAGAAAATGGTTCAACCTTGCCATCCTATTCATACCCTTTGTGGGCTTCGTATTCATTGGGGTATTAGCTGCTGACTGCTACAACTGCAACATACCCATGGACGCAATCAGGCCCTACTTCTTCGGTTTTTTGCTATCTATTCCTATCATCCTGATTCACCTATCAACAGAAAACCAATTCCACAACCCTGAAGCGAGAAAAAAATCGACACCAGCCAATACTGAGCTTACGTCGGGCGATGTACGCCAAACCGATGCAACCTCACCTGACAATTTACCACCAGCCAGCAATCAAGATCCTGCTCCGCAATACTGCAGCCATTGCAAAAAGACCCTGCCAGAAAAGCCACTATTTTCATTGAAAAATCACACTTGCAATTGCGGAAAAAAATACAAATTGGCTCGTGAACAGGCAAGAAAAACTACTTGGGATGTGTTTATTAACTCCAGCATATTAACAGCACTGTTTTTTCAGGTTTTACAATCTTTCGAGATATTACATATTGCTAAGTCCTCACTGATAATTATTTATATTTCATTACT
>JACCED010768358.1_pt1 | contig 14205 bp, 11 predicted proteins | sample 7455021 | NCBI WGS metagenome assembly JACCED01 (sample SAMN15323456, study PRJNA562643) | freshwater metagenome | isolation source: river surface water | place: USA:Blue River Watershed | collected 2017-08-19 | reverse complement strand
TGCTTCAGTTTCTGCTCAAATTCATCGGGCATTACTTTATAAAACAAGAATCTACTGCCAAGTAAAGGGTCGGGGCTTGGCATGTCCTGCCCGACGGGCAAGGCTGGTGCGATGTTCGCGATCCTGTCCGACATCCATGCCAACCGGCCGGCGTTGGACGCGGTCATGGAAGAGGTCGCTCGGCTGGGCATCATGCGCCTGATGGTGCTGGGGGATGTGGTCGGCTATGGGCCTTACCCGAATGACTGTCTGAGGATGGTCCGGGGCGCAGAGGTCTGCCTGCAGGGCAATCATGAGGCAGGGGTCATCGAGGCCTTGGATGAGCAGTGGTTCAATGATGCAGCATGGGCAGGGGTGGAATGGACCAGGCGCAAGCTGACGCATGCCGAGCGCACGCAGATCGCCGGGTGGAAGCCCACAGGGGAGCATGCCGGGGTGCAACTGGCCCATGGGTCTCTGAACCCCTCCGACCCCTTCGATTACCTGCTCAATCCAAGATCGCTGCGGGCCCACTTCGCCGTCCAGACTGCCCAACTCTGCTTTGTCGGCCATACCCATGTCCCGGAGGTCTGGACCGAAGGGTCGGACTTGCCGGTAGAGATTCCGTTATCAGGAGCGTTCAAGCCGACCCCTGGCCGCAAGTTCGCGGTCAATGTCGGCAGCGTTGGTCTGCCGCGGGGCGACGACAAGCGCGCCAGCTGGGCGACCTACGACCCCGACTCCGGCGAAGTCAGCCTGCGCAAGACCAAGTATGACATAAAGGAGATGATCCGAACTGTCAGGCACCTCAACCTCGATCCGGTGATGCAGGACAAGGTTCTCAAAGACCTAGGAGCATGAACATGTCCCTCGACCGCTTCATCGAAGCACAACGCAGAGACTACGGTGCGGCGTTGGAGGAGCTCAGGCAGGGCGAGAAGAAGTCCCATTGGATCTGGTATGTGCTGCCGCAGGGCCTCTTTTCCGGAGCAACCGGCAAATCGCTTTACTATGCCATCAAGGACGACGCGGAGGCGGTCGCCTATCTGAGTCACCCGGTTCTTGGGAAGCGATACGCCGAGTGCATCGCGGTGATTCACGCACAGATCATCAAGCACGGCATCGAACCTGAGGCGCTGATGGGGGCGGACGTGGATGCCAAGAAGCTCCACAGCTCGCTGACTCTGATGCTCAGGGCGCTGAAATCCGCCGCGCTTAACGACAACGACAAAGCCCGCCCTTGGCTGGCCGATCTTCGGCGCCAAGCGGCGGCGCTCATCCCCAGGCTTCCCAAGTTCTGAGGTGCGTCATTGGGTTTGAGTTGTCTTATATTTTATTCATCTAAGTCACGTGGCTCTCCTTGATTACTTCCGCGCGGTGTCCTTGGGAATGCAGGTCCGGTCGGGGGTGGCCGGGGCTGACCTGGTCGCTTCCGGGGTCGCAGGTTCACTGAGGTCGCTGGGGGCTTCGATCGCGCAGGCCAAGGCGGAGGTGCTGGCCCGTGCGGACGCAGTGCTGGCTGAAGGAACGGCCGCGATTTTGAAGGAGGCTCCGATTGAGGATTTGGAGAAGCTCGGCGTCCGGGTGGGGGCCTTGCGTGGCGGGGGCATTCTCACGGTCCATGATCTGGAGGGTAAGTCGGCCTGGCAGCTGCAGCGCATCCGCGGGGTGGGCGAGGTGACCGCCGAAGAGGCAGTGGCCGCCCGCGACCGTTACAAGGCGGCGGCAAGGTCGGAGGTGAGAGTCCTGCCCGATCCCGACAGCCCCAAGCCGTCCGACGGCGCGCTGCTGGTGGCGGTCGCCCGATATGACGCCTTGGTCCGCAATCTCCCTGACAGAATCAAGGAAGCCGACCGCAGGCTCGCGCTCTCGCTGCAAGCCCTGCAGCGTCTCAAAGCCGAGACGAAGCTGTTGGGCCTGCTCTTTTCGTCAGAACGTCGGGCGGCACTCAAGGAGGCGCACGATAAGATTCTCGCTGAATTGGGCTGGGTGCAGCAGGAGGTGGCTTTGCTGCGACAGTATGAAGCCGGCCTGCGTCCGGCCGTCGACGACGTCCGACGTCTCTACGAGCAGAACTCTTCGGCCTTCGTCGCGGTGCTGGAGGCTTTGTTGCCGACCAAGCAGCCGGCGGCACCGATTGCCGGAGTCATCGCGGATGAAAAGGGCGGACTGCCTGCGGAAATCGCGGCCGAGGTGGAGGCGACCAAGCTCGAGAAGGGGCCGCTCATGGCGACCTTGCGACGCTACCAGCAGTTCGGCGCCCAATACTTGGTCTGCCGCAAGCGCGTCGTGCTTGGCGACGACATGGGCCTGGGCAAGACCGTCCAGGTACTTGGCGCGATGTGCCACCTGAGCGCCCTTGGGGCCACCCGTTTCTTCGTAGTCTGCCCCAACAGCGTGCTCATCAATTGGGAGCGAGAGGTCGGCCGGCATACTGGACTGAAGGCGGTGGTCATCCACGGAGCCGATCGTGAGGACGAGGTTGCACTTTGGAAAAACGAGGGCGGGGTGGGCATCACCACCTTTGCGACCCTTTCGAAGATCGTGCACCTTCTGGGCGACGTCGACCTGCTGGCCGTTGACGAGGCTCATGCGGTCAAGAATCCCGAGGCTCAGCGGACCCAGGCCGTCCTGACTCTCTCCGCTCGGGCCAAGCATCTGGTGCTGATGACCGGTACCGCGCTGGAGAATCGACTGGCCGAGATGCATACCTTGGTCACGGCCGCCCAGCCTGAACTGCAGGACCTCCTGAAGCAGCTGCTCTGGCAGGTGCGGCCCAAGCCGAATGAGATCAGGCGTCAGCTGGCCCCGGTCTATTTACGTCGCACCCAGGCTGACGTCCTCAATGAACTGCCTGACCTGGTGCATAACGACGAAATCATCCCCCTCGAGCCGGCCGATCGCCAGGCGTATGAGTCCGCCCCAGTGCATCTCATGCAGAGGCGCCTGGCGGCCACGGTAGGGCAGGGCGGGCTGAATTCCGCCAAGTATGACCGCCTGAGGCAGCTTCTTGAGTCCTACGAAGACGAAGGCCGAAAGGTCGCCATCTTCTCAACCTTCCTGCAGGTCCTTTCCGACGTCAGCGAACTCTCGGGCAGGTGCCCGGTGATTCATGGCGGAGTCGCCACTGAGGAGCGTCAGAAGATGATCGACGCGTTCACCGCCAAGCAGGGCTTCGCCGTATTGGCGCTGCAGATCGACGCAGGAGGATTGGGCATCAACTTGCAGTCCGCCCAGGTCGTCGTGCTCATGGAGCCGCAGTTCAAGCCTTCCACCGAGAAGCAGGCCGTGGCCCGCGTCCGGCGCATGGGACAGACCCGCAAGGTCCATGCCCATCGCCTCATCGCCCAGGGAACCGTCGATGAGGCCCTGGTCGCCCTCGTCGAAGCCAAGACCAAGATCTTTGAGGACTACGCCCAGCATAGCGCGGTGAAGTCGGCCAGCCGCATGGCCGTGGACGGGGCCTCGGGGGCGTTGCTGGAGCAGTTGAAGGCGGAAGTGGAGCGCACGGGTTAGCCGTGCGAGGGGGCTGAGTAGGGCTAGGGCCAGAGCTAGGGCTAGGGCTCGGGCTGGGAAGGATAGTTGAACCGTTGAACGGTTGGCCAGAGGGCCGGAGGTAGATGCAAAGTTAGAGGCACAGAGGCACAGAGGCTCGGAGGCCCAGAGGAGCAAGGGACAGGGGCACGGGCAGGGGTTGGTCTCGATGCTTAGGGAAAAGGGCAGTCGCAGGGGCGGATGTTTCTGTCCCTGCCCCAGTAACTGTCTCTAGGTCTAGGAACCTGTCCGTGCCCCTGTCCCTGCCTCTGTTGAAAGTTAGCTGGAAGGCTGGCAAGTTGACACGTGGGCGCGGGGTGCGGCCGCGCAGGGCTAGGGATAGGGCCAGGGTTAGGGCTATGGCTGGGAGACATCAGAGGCACAGAGGAGCAGGGGGCGTGGTGGCGGCCGACGAAGGGTCATCGGCCCTACCAGAGGCGAAGGAGGAGGCATCACCTGGAAGGAGGGCGCGGCGGAGCCACGCCCCTACCTTTGGCCGCCCTGCGGCGGCCCGGGCGACGAGGGTCGTTGACCCTACCAGTGAGAGAGTATAGGGGAAGGGGGTTGAGGAGGAGATGCAGGTCGGTTACAGAAGAGGCATGTTCATACCTGAGGTCCAGATGGAGCGCTCCTACAGGAGGGCGCTCTCGATATTCGCAGATGAGATCAATTACTGTCCTGGCGGTCCGTCCGGCACTTCGGCGCTTTTCTTCAAATCCGATGGGAGGGAATACTGCCTGAGTTACAGCTCCGGAAAGTCGCCGGAGATCATGTCGGTCTACACCGTGCTGGGGCCGCAGTTCGTTGCGACGCTACGAAAGGAGCCGGAACTGATCAACCGGTTCAACGCACTGCACCCCTGCGTGAAGGCGCACGTGGATCTACGGCAGGGGCTGATCCTCTGTTCTGAACATCAGCTGGCGGGAGTGAACCTCATTCCCTCCGACGAGATCATCCAGGCCGTCTTGGCGCCGGTGGTGGAGAGGCTGGACGTCTCGTCCCAATATTTCACACGCCTTTTCCTGAAGGATTACTGGGGACAGGGATAGGGGTGTTAAGTTAGAGGCCCGGAGGCATGCCGAGGAGCAAGGGACAGGGGCACGGGCAGGGGTTGGTCTCGATGCTTAGGGAAAAGGGCAGTCTCAGGGGCGGATGTTTCTGTCCCTGCCTCTGTTGAAAGTTAGCTGGAAGGCTGGCAAGTTGACACGTGGGCGCGGGGTGCGGCCGCGCAGGGCTAGGGATAGGGTCAGGGTTAGGGCTATGGCTGGGAGACATCAGCGGCACAGAGGAGCAGGGGCGTGGTGGCGGCCGACGAAGGTCGTCGGCCCTACCAGAGGCGAAGGAGGAGGCATCACCTGGAAGGAGGGCGCGGCGGAGCCACGCCCCTACCTTTGGCCGCCCTGCGGCGGCCCGGGCGACGAGGGTCGTTGACCCTACCTAAGAGGTTCAGTCGTCCAGAAGGAATGGACCGGGAGTGGTCCACTCTCTGTGGAACCAGCGGCGCTTCAAGGCATGCTCGCCCCATTTGGTCTTGGGAAATCTCAGTGCGAGCATCCTATATGCAGGAACGGCAGCATCGGGATCCTGGTATCTGATGCTGCAGCCAGCATACTGGAGTATTTCCGCTCCGCGTGGATCGTTATCGGGCAGCAGGCGTGCCGCCAGCAGAGTTAGGCGAAGCATTTCATACGCCGGTTCGCGTTCCCGGAGCGGAGGTTTCACCGCATGCTCATTGAGCCATCTTGCCGCAAGCTTCAGTTCCTGTGCGGTCACATGCAGGAGGGTGCCTGGGCCGTACTTGGATGGTCTCAACTCGCCAGCCTTTAGCAGGGTGTTATTACGCAATTCATGCAGTTCCGACCCCCTGGCGTCCTTAATAGTGTCGTAACCTTCCTTGAACCTTTCCCATGGGATGAAGTCGAAGGGAGGATACCACGGAAGACCGGGATTAAGTCCTACAGGGCTGCGGAACACGCGTTTCCCGATATGCTCGGAGAGCTTGGCTGCGCGCCAGTAGGCAGACGCCCGTGATCGACGATCGAGTCCCTCGTCCTCTCCCATCTTGATCAGGTCGAGATAAAGTCGTGTCCGTTCCTTGAGGTTGGGCGGCATGTAGCTCAGGGCCTCGGAATGCTTACCTTCTCGGAAAAGTCTGGATGTGAGATGTTGCCTGGGGTTGAGCTCGTACAAATAATATGGGTTCATCACATCTTCGTTCAGTATTTCCTTCTCGGTCATCTGTAGCACGCATCCGCGCAACTGGCTGGTGGTCAGCAGGCATTCGCCAACATACTCGGCGTCCTCCTGACTACCGCTGCGATGGAAACCCAGATAGGCCTTGGGGAAATCGCCGTCGGAAAGGGCGAGCAGGGCGCGTTCGCCCTCAACCCGGGCCCGCAGGCTCAACTTGTCTTCAATGTTCACATAAAGCGCCTCCTCGACTGGCTGCTTGTAGCCTGAGGCGCCGGCCTTGGGTGCCGGGAAATCGGAGGGACCTCCACGAAGGGGCGCATCAAGGATGCTTTTCGAAAGGTCGGTGTCACCGGCCAGCCTGAGGCTGCATCGGGATTGCAGCAGCGCCCGGAGCGGCTCTTTGGGGTCGAGTTTTCCGGCCATGGCGTAGCAATCGGCCCATCTGCCGACGGCATACTGAAGCATGGCGATGCGTGCATGGTCTAGCTGTTCCTGCGGCGTGGCGGTGATGACAGCATCAATCCATGCTGAGGCCAGGCGGATAAACTCCGGCTCGGTGAAACCGTTGCCGCCGGTGAACCAATGGGTGTCCCAGTAGGTGTCAGTCCTGGAGTTGTAGTAGGCGGTGAGGAGTTTCCTCAGGATGGGGTCCTGCGCATATCGGAGGGCCTCTCTGCTGGAGGCAAGATGGGTTGCGAGATGCATGCAGGCGTTGAAGGCGTTACCATCGCCCAACTGCGGCATGCTCAGGTAGGATCTGACTGCGGCCGCATAGTCCGCTTCTCCGATCCGAATGAGGCGATCAGGCCTCAGTATCATGGACTGACAGTAGGCGAACCAGTGCTCGGAGAGCTCCTCAAGTGAGCCGGAATTGAGGCAGCCGGCCTTTACCAGCCGCTGCACATCGCGAAGATCACGCTTGATGCCTTCGATGCGCTTCTTGGCGCTCTGATCGTCAATGATGTCCCAGTCCTCCAGGCACATCGTGAGCCTGGCCCGTCGGTAAGTGGCCACCGCTCTAAGTTTCTCAGCGTGCTCGCTCTTCAACGTGAGAAGCCGTTCCATCTCCAGGATGGCTTCCTGACGTTGGCAGAGCAGCGATCGGAAATAGCAGGCGTATGCCTCGGGAATCTTGGCCAGCGCAGCGTCGAACGCTTTCTGCTCCTCCTTCAGGACCCTTGCGGCTGCCGTCTTCCGGGAGAAGGGAAGCCCGATTTTCTCCACATAGATGCCTCCTTGCTCGATGTACCATGACCTGCGCCGCCTGCTTTCCGTCTCCTCGTCATTGAGGAAGGTGTGCACGACGTCCGCTATCGTCGCCACCACGTCCTTGGCCCCGGCGGCATTCTGCTTTGAGAGGTCCTCGTAAAGTCGCTCGAGCACCTTTGCCACCACGTCGGCGCGACCGGGGACGGGCTCGAGTTGCTTGCTGGCGACCGGGAACAGTTCGGTATGAAACTCTCTCAGGAAATTCGTACGTAAGGGCATGACGAGCCCGAGCTCACCTTTGCGAATGTAACTCCAATAGTGGGACATCCTGATGCCTTCGCCGTTCAGCAGGGATGTGGCATACATCCTTTCCAAGACTTCCTGTTCAGCACGCTGAGCCTGTGTCATTGTGCGTCGCTCATCATAGCGGTATCCTCGCAATTCGGCTTCGTGATTCCGCTCCTCCTCATCGCGGATGCTTCTGAACATGGCGCGCTCCTCTGGAGGAGCGACGACGCGTGTGCCCGTCGTCCTGCGATAGTAGTTCACCCCCGAGCCAGTGATGACAACCAGGATGACTGCGGCGATGCTGGCGACTGCGCTGATCCTGATCCAGGGTTTTGCCAGAAGTCCACTGGCACGAACGAAAAATGCGTCGAGCTTCATTTCAATCGTGGCTTCAGCGGTTGGTCGCCTTCAGGTTTGTTTTAGCTGACATTCTATCCTCGGCGCGGGCGATGACGATCAGCAGGAGGGCGGAAAGGACGAAGAAAATGGCGCGGAACATGGCGGGAAGGAGCGTGCGGGAGGGGCGGGTGATGTTTTTATGGAATATTCAAGAATGTCATTTTATCGGCGGCTCAGCAACGGCCCAGATGCCCCATCTGTAAGGATTAGATGGATGCAGTATGTGCGTGCGGATGATTAGAGGAGGTGATGGGCGCGGCGGCGGAGCCGCCGCGAGGGCTAGGGACAGGGGCAGGGACAGGGACAGGGCGTAAGAGGGCTAGGGCCAGAGCTAGGGCTAGGGTTGGGAAGGGTCAGTTGATCGGTTGAACTGTTGGCCGGAGGTAGGTGCAAAGTTAGAGGCCCGGAGGCTCAGAGGCTCGGAGGCCCGGAGGCCCAGAGGGGTGAGGGAGGAAGGGATCGGTCGAGCAGGGGTGCTCGACCCTACCTAAGGCGGAGGGGATGGCGTAAGGCGCCGCAGGGGACACGTGGGCGCGGGGTGCGGCCGCGCAGGGCTAGGGTCAGGGCTAGGGCTAGGGCCAGGGCCAGGGTTAGGGCCAGGGTTAGGGTTAGGGCTAGGGCTAGGAGACATCAGAGGCACAGAGGAGCAGGGGGCGTGGTGGCGGCCGACGAAGGGTCGTCGGCCCTACCAGGGCGCGGTCGAGCAGGGGTGATCGGTCCTAGCTGCGCGGAGAGGGTGGAGAGGGACGGGCGGCCGACGAAGGGTCGTCGGCCCTACCTGCGCGGAGGGCGCGGCGAAGCCACGCCCCTACCTTCGGCCGCCCTGCGGCGGCCCGGTCGAAGAGGGTCGTCGGCCCGGCCCGGGGTGGATGGGGAGACAGGGTTAAGACTCGGGGGACAGGGACATCATTAGGCTTTATACCCTAAATAAGAAACATGCACGCCTTGGCGCTGTTTCATCCCGCATGAACTACGCGACCCTTGGCCCGGCGTTGACGTTGCTCCTGATCACGGTGGTGGCGCTGATTGAGGCCGCTCCGCTCCTGGGCGCGCACAGACGCGCCAGGGCGCGGCAGAGGATCCGACGGCTGGTGCTCCGCTGCACGTCGAGCGTGAACGAGGCGCGACGCGAAACCCGTCACTGGCACGAAGCGGAGGAAGGCGTCCGCGTCGAGAAGGCCGGATACAGCTTCTGCGGAGGGATTCTTCTCAGCTCGGGCTGAGGATTCAGCGAGCCAGGACCGAGGCGGCATGCGCCTGCAGCCGTTTGGCGGCATCCGAAGAAATCTCCATCTTTTCAGCGCCTTTCCAGGAAGGGGAGGGGGCGGGAACCGCGTGAATGCGGCCGAAGATGACCAAGGCCGCTAGATAGGTGCCGGCGAAGTTCGGATGGGAGTTGTCCGGAGCGTGCAGCCGGACCGCAGGAGACGTCGCGTAGTTGAGTCGCCAGGCGTTTCCGACCGGCGCGACTTCACAGCCCTCGGCCTTGGCGACGGCATCATACCATCGGTCGATCCGCGTCTGCATCTCCAGGGGGTCCTTGCCCAGCAGCAGCGCAGGTCCGCGCGTCTTCTCATTCTTCCATAGGTCGCCGTGCCGGGCCCATGTCTGATAAAGCACCACTTTGGCCGTCGGGCTGGACTGGCGGATGCGAAGGCAGAGTTCATGGGCCGCGCCCAGGAAGATCTTCCTCCTTTCTTCGTCATTTTCAGACAGGGCGGCCTCCTGGCTGTGTCCCTGCAGCACCACCGCGTCCCATCCCCCTTCGTCGATCAGGTCGGTGGAGCCTTGGCTGGCGAGCTGCTGCTGCAGCGTCCGGCCGGCCGGTGTCGAGGATTTGACCGTGGGGACCGCCTTGCCGACCGACTTGACGATCTCGGCGTAGACCGTGGGCAGCGTGTTGGCGCCCGTATAGCTGTTGCCGATGAAAAGCACCTTGGACGGGTCGGCGGCCAGAAGCGGGCCCGCCAGAAGCAGCAGTACGGAGCGAAGGGGCATGACCCTCTCCTACTAATAGGACCCTCTTTTTCGAGCGTTTTAATAACCCGAAACTTTGCGGTTTAGCCGCGGTTTTATCAGCATCATGAATGCAACCGTCCTGATCCTCCTCGCCGCCGCCTCCCTCGCCGCCGCCCCTGAAGGCCGTCCGGCCCGCCCGGAGGGCAAGCCCGGTGCCGAACGTCCCGGCCGTCCCGACCTCGCTGAAGTCCGCAAGAAGCTCGCGGCCATGAGCCCCGAGGAGCGCAAGGAATTCCTCGAGAAGAACCCGGAACTTCGGGAAAAGCTGGCCAAGCTCCGCGAAGGCGACCGCCCCGAAGGCCCTTCGCCTGAGCTGCGCAAGAAGCTCGTGGAAATGAGCCCTGAGGAGCGCAAGGAGTTCCTCGAGAAGCATCCCGAACTGAAGGAGCGTCTCGCGGGCGCCAAGGACAAGATCGACAACCTGACCCCAGAGCAGAAGGAGAAGCTCAAGAACCGGGCGAAGGAGAAGGTCGCCGATCTCACGCCTGAGCAGAAGGAAAAGCTCAAGGCGCGCATGAAGGAGCGCTTGGAGAAGGCCACGCCTGAGCAGAAGGAGCAGATGCGCGCCCGTCTGAAGGAGAAGCTGGACGGCATGACGCCCGAGCAGAAGGAGGCCTTCCTGAAGGACCATCCTGAGGCGGCCGAGCTGCTGAAGTAATCCCAACCAGGACCCTGAAGGGCCGGCCCAGTGCCGGCCCTTTTTGTTTTCCAGCAAGCGCGCTTGGGCCTTAATCATCCGCATGCGCCTGCTGCTTCCCCTACTAGTCGCCCTCAGCGCCTTCGCGCAGAAGGCGCCGAACTTGCCGGAAGGGGTCAAACTGGCCAAGGACCTCGTGTATGCGACCCCGGGCGAGGAGACGCTGAAGCTCGACCTCCATCTGCCTGCCGACGCTCCCAAGCGCCGCCTGCCCTGCATCCTCTGGGTGCATGGCGGGGGTTGGAAGGCCGGCAGCAAGGACCGTTGCCCCGGAGTCTGGCTGGTTCCGGAGGGCTACGTCGTGGCCAGCATGGATTATCGTCTGATTCCCGCGCATCGGTGGCCCGCGCAGCTGGACGACCTCCGCTCCGCCGTTCGTTGGCTCAAGGTGAACGCTGACAAGTATGGGATCGATCCCAAGCGCATCGTCGCCTGGGGAGGCTCGGCGGGCGGGCATCTCGTCTCCGTGCTGGGCACGGCGGATGCCGAGCCCGAAGACCGCATCCGGGCCGTCATCGACTGGTACGGCCCCAGCGACCTGCTGACCATGCCGCCCAACGTCCTGTCTGAGGGCCGCACGCGCGAGGATCTCGCCAAGGCGAACGGTGCGCTGCTGCTCGGAGGCATCGTCATGGATCGCCCGGCCCTGGCGAAGTCGGCCAGCGCCCTTCACCTGGCCTCCGCGGGCGATGTTCCTTTCCTGATCATGCATGGCGACAAGGACACCCAGGTGCCCATCGACCAGAGCCAGCGCCTGCACGACCGGCTGCGTGCCGTGGGGGTCTTCTCGGTCTATCAGCCCGTCTACGGGGCGGGGCATGGTGGCAAGGAGTTCGATTCTGAAGATTCCCGCCGGGTGATCCGGGATTTCCTTAAATCCGTCCTGCGCTGAGTCTCCGAATCCCTCGGAGCAGGGCGCTTTTCACTTACAGGATTGGCGAAGGCCCTCCTTACGACAGCGTCAAGCCATGCCCCTGCGTTCGCGCCGCTTTCTGGCCTGCATATTCTTATCGGCCCAGCTCTCGGCCCAGGCGGTCAACAGTCCTGCCTCCTTTGATTGGGTGGCTTCGGGGGGCGGACAGCGGAGTGACAAAGTCCGTGGACTTGCCGCCGGTCCGGACGGATCGGTTTACATCGCGGGCGAATCCTTCGGCGACGTCACCTTCGGCGGACGGACCATCGCGGGAGCCGGTGACTACGACACCTTCGTGTCCAAAATCAGCCCGCAGGGCGTCCCCCAGTGGACGCGACTGTCAGGCGGCCCCAAGACCGACCGCGCCTACGGCGTGGCCGTCGATGCGAAGGGCAACGTCTACGTCACTGGACATTTCCAAGGCGACACTGCGCGGTTCGGCGACGTGGAGGTCAAGGGCGCCGGCGATTATGACGCCTACCTCGCCTGCTATTCTCCCGAAGGGCAGCTGCGTTGGGTCCGGACGGCCGGTGGCAAAGGGTATGATTACGGACATGGCGTCGCCGTGGATCCCGCGGGCGACGTCGTCATCGCCGGCGCCCTGGCAGGTCGGGCGGAGATCGACGGCCGCACCCTCGACTCAGGCAAGGGGTCGGGCCTCTTTTGCGCCAAGTATTCTTCTGACGGAGAACTCAGGTGGGTGCGCGCTTCCGAGGGGCTGTCGGGCGCTTCGGCGCACGGCGTGGCCGTCGATGCGCAGGGTCGCATCGTGATCGCCGGACTGGTGCGAGGCGCCGGTGAATTTGCAGGCAAGAAGATCGTCGCCCCTGCCGGCACGGCCGCCTTCGTCTCCCAGCTCTCCTCTTCCGGGGAGGCCAACTGGACCGCCGTGCATCCCGGCAGCCCCAGCAACCTCTTCCACGAAGTCACCTGCGATGCGCAGGGTCGGGTGTGGGCCGTAGGCATGTACAAGGGCAGGGCGCAGGTCGGGGCCGAGGTCCATCAGTCATCCAGGCCTGATGACAGCGACGGCATCGTCTGCCACTATTCGGCCGACGGCACGCTGCGTTGGAGCAAGACCTTGAGCGGCCCGGCCGTCGACTACGTCCTCGGCGTCGCCACCGACGGAAGCGGCGCCTGCTACGTCACCGGAGAGTCCGGAGCCGAGTCCACGGCTTTCGGTCGGCCCTTCCGCAGCCGCGGGTCCGTGGACATCTTTGTCGCCAAGCTTTCATCCCAAGGAGAGCTCGAGTGGCTGAACCAGGCCGGCGGATCCTTGGGCGACAACGCGTATGTCGCCGCCTGTGACGGCCGCGGCGGACTCCTGATCGCGGGCGCCTTTTCCGGCACCGCACATTTCGGAACCATTCCCGCGGTCGCGCCCGGAAGCGGAGCCGAGGCCTATGTCGCCAGAATGAATCTGAACCGCACCGAGACCCAGTCACGTCTGCCACGCGACCAGCTGCTCCTGCGGCGCGTCGCCGGGGCCGTCGAGCCCGTCAAGGACGCCAGCCAGTGGGCGGATCGACGGGAGGAGATCCTGCGCTCGATGCAGTCCGTCATGGGCGCCTTGCCGTCGTCATCCCGCAAGGTGCCGCTCGACCTCAAAGTCGAGAAGGAGGACGACATGGGCTCATACGTCAGACGGCGCATCACCTATGCCGCCAACGCCGGTGCCCGCGTCCCCGCATATCTTTGCGTGCCCAAGGCGGCCCTCGTCCCGGGGGCGAAAGCGCCGGCCGTGCTTTGCCTGCATCCCACCGATGACAAAGTCGGGGCGGGCGTCGTCGTGGGACTCGGAGGCAAGGCCAACCGACAGTATGCTTCTGAGCTGGCGGAACGGGGTTTCGTGACCCTTTCGCCCGCTTATCCTCTCCTTGCCGACTATCGTCAGGAGCCCGCCGCCCTTGGGCATACCGGCGGCACCATCATGGCCGTCTGGAATCACATCAGAGCCCTGGACCTGCTGGATTCACTTCCCTACGTGAAGACCGGCGCCTATGGCGCCATCGGTCATTCCCTCGGCGGGCACAACGCCGTCTACCTTGCCGCCTTTGACACGCGTGTGAAGGCCGTCGTGTCCAGCTGCGGCCTCGACCAGTACGTCGACTATTATGACGCCCGCCCCGACGTCTGGAAGTTCGGCAAAGGGTGGTGCCAGACACGGTACATGCCGCGCATGTCTGAGTATGCCGGAAGACTGCAGGACATCCCCTTCGACTTCTCCGAAATCGTTTCGGCCATCGCGCCGCGGCCGGTCCTGATCGTCGCTCCCCTGCGGGATTCCAATTTCCGCTGGCAGAGCGTCGACAAAGTCGCGGCCGCGGCCCGTCCCGTCTACGGTCTGTTCGGCGCGGAGGACGCCCTGCAGGTGGCGCACCCCGACTGCGAGCATGATTTCCCCGATGACATGCGGGAGCGCGCCTACCGGCTCCTTGAGCGGGAGCTGCGCTGAGTTCAGCGGACCAAGCAGGGCTTCTTCGGGTCGAACTTCCAGCCCGGAATGAGGAACTGCATGGCCACCGCGTCATCGCGTGAGCCGCCGGGCAGGCGTCGGTAGGCCTGATGGGCCGCTTCGAGACGGGCCTCGTCGATCTCCACGCCCAATCCCGGGCGATCGGGCACCGTGAGGAATCCTTCGCGGATCAGCAGCGGCTCCTTCGTGATACGCTGGCCTTCCTGCCAGATCCAGTGCGTGTCGATGGCCGTCACCTCGCCCGGAGCAGCGGCGGCCACGTGCGTGAACATCGCCAGCGACACGTCGAAATGGTTGTTGGAGTGAGAGCCCCAGGTCAGTCCGTGTTCCTTGCACGTCTGAGCGACCTTGACCGAGCCACGCATCGTCCAGAAGTGCGGATCGGCGAGCGGGATGTCCACCGCCTTGAGCCGTAGCGCGTCCTGCAGCTGCGGCCAGTCCGTCGCGACCATGTTGGTGGCCGTCGGCAGACCCGTACGGCGGCGGAACTCAGCCATC
>JACCED010920983.1_pt1 | contig 14207 bp, 17 predicted proteins | sample 7455021 | NCBI WGS metagenome assembly JACCED01 (sample SAMN15323456, study PRJNA562643) | freshwater metagenome | isolation source: river surface water | place: USA:Blue River Watershed | collected 2017-08-19 | reverse complement strand
GCTGTCGATGCTCGGCCCCTTTTCGGTCGACACCTACCTGCCGGCCTTCGGCGCGATCGCAAGTTCGCTCGACGCCAGCGCGATCGAGGTGCAGCAGACCCTGACCGCCTATATGGCGGCGTTTGCGGTAATGATCCTGTGGCACGGCGCGCTGTCGGATGCGTTCGGCCGGCGCAGCATCATCATCGGCTCGCTGGCGGTCTATGCGGCCGCTTCCCTCGGCTGCGCGGCCGCAGCCAGTGTCGGTTACCTGTGGGCCTTCCGCATGCTGCAGGGTGTGTCGGCCGGCGCCGGCGTTGTGATCGGCCGGGCCATCACGCGCGACCTGTACTCCGGCACCGAGGCCGAAAAAATGCTGTCACTGGTGACGATGATCTTCTCGATCTCGCCGGCCATCGCACCGGTGATCGGCGGCTGGATCGTCACGCTGTCGGACTGGCGCACAATCTTCCTGCTGCTGTTCCTGTTTGCGCTGCTGCTGATCGCGCTGTGCTGGCGCCATTTGCCGGAGTCGCTGCTGCCGGAACGGCGACAGCCTTTTCATCCGGCGTCGCTGTGGCGGAATTACCGGATGATTTTCCTGTCGACGCGCTTTCAGCTGAAGGCCGGCGCGCTGGCCTTCAATTTTTCCGGCTTGTTCCTGTACGTGTCATCGGCGCCGGCACTGATCACGAAGCACCTCGGGCTGGGCCCGAACCAGTTCGGCTGGCTGTTCGTGCCTTCGGTGGCAGGCATCTTCCTCGGCGCGCTTGCAGCGAACCGGATGGCCGGACGAGGCGGCGCCGACCGGCAGGTGAAGATCGGCTTCGCCTTGCTGCTCGTGTCAGGCATGATGAACGTCGGCTATCACTTGCTGTGGCAGCCGGCGTTGCCGTGGACCGTCGCACCGCTGTTCCTCTACACGCTCGGTATGTCGATGGTCGCACCGGCGCTGACGTTACGCGTGCTCGACCTGTTCCCGCAGATTCGCGGTACGGTCGCCGCCTGCCAGTCGTTCACGATGACGATGCTCTCCGCGCTGGTGGCCGGACTGGTGTCACCGCTGCTCGACCGCTCGGTGCTGGCGCTGGCCTCCGGCCAGTTTGCCTTCGCGCTCGGCGGCTGGCTGCTGTGGCGCATCGCTGCCGCGAGTAAAACGACGCCGCCGCAGCCAGCCTGACCGCGGTTGCGCGTGCGCTGCGCGGTGTGCGACAGGCATGCGGGCTTGGAGTGGCAAGCTTCAGCGTCCGTCGCACCCGACGAGGGCGTCGCCGATCATCGCCGGACCGAAATGATAGGCAGGCCATGGCCCGGTAAGTTCGACGCGCCAGCCATCGGCAACCCATTGGCGTGCCGGCGCCTCCAAAGCGTCGAACAGCGACGGACGCCGGGCCAGCGGCAGCAGCACGCCTGCGTGGAACACCATCTGCACACCGTCGCCTGCTGGCACCGGCCCCAGCGGCAAATCCATCAGCTCTGCCGGGATGGCCGCCATCAACGCCGTCAGCAGCCGCGATCGCTCCGCCACCTGCGCACGCAGCGCGGACGCCAGTTGCACTTCCAGCTGCCGCGCATGCAGGTAGCGCGCGCCGGGATGCGAGGGCAAGGCTGCCCGTCGCGCGCGAAGGTTGGGATCGCGCTCGCCGAGCGCCGACAGCGCGGCCGGTTCATCGACATAGGCTTTCACGCCCCACTCTGCGTGGCCGCGCAGCCGGTCGAGCGCTGCAGCCAGCGCAGGTTCATGCGCTGCGAGGGTCGCCATCAATTGCTGCAGCGAGCTGAACAGCGCGCCGAATTTCACGGGCAGCACGGACGTGCCCGCAAGCAGCTCGGACAGCAGTGCCGCATGCCGGCACGCGCGCTCGGCCAGCCAGCCGTCGGGCTGTCGGTCCTCGCTGCGGTATTCGTCGGCGTCGACCTCGCAAGTCAGCGCCAGCACGCGGCCGGCACCGACCGTCTCGACAGGGTGCCGTTCGTCCATCGACAGTCCCGTGCGTCCGGCCAATTGCGGCACGCAAGTGCGCGCTTCTGTTCCGGCAAATCCGTACAGGTAGAGCGCGCTCACGGCACCTCTCCGGCAACGCCGGGCACAGCCGCCAGCGCGCGCTCCAGCGCCCCTTCCAATGCGCTGACGCGCGCGGCCAGCTCGCCGACCTCGGCAGCCGCGCCCGCATTCGCCGGAAGCGCCAGCGCCGCAGCACCCTGCGCGGGAAGCGCCGGCGGCGTGCCGGCATAAGCATTCGTCATCCACCAGTTCATGCCCATCTCGCGCGCCTTGTCGACCGAGCAGACCAGCAGCCGGATCTGTATCGTCAGCAGTTCGATGTCGACGATCTTCAGCGTGATGTCGCCGGCGACCACGAGTCCCTTGTCGAGGATGCGCTCGAGCACATCGACCAGCGATGACGCATTGCTCGAATGGATGACCGACCTGCCTTGCGTATCCATGGCGTCCCTCAGAACAGTTTTCCGAGCGGACCGAGATCCAGCCGGACTTCATCGTCGGTCAGGCCGAACTGCTGCCGCAGCCAGTCCATCTCCTCGCCCAGCCGCAGCAGCGCCAGCCCGAGCCGCTCAACCTCGGCGTCGCTCAGGCTGCCGCCGTCGACCCGTCGCAACGCCTGCCGCTCGAGCAATTGCCGCAGCATTTCCAGCAGGGCCAGCACGAGCCGTCCGACCCCGCGGCGCATGTCGTCCGGATCGAGCGCCAGCCGTGGCGCGCCGCCCTGTGCGGCGCTCATGGCCTGTCAGCCGATGGAGCCGATGGAGCCGGTGGCAGCAGCGAGGCCGCCGCCGGTGCCAGCGTGAGCTTCAGCTGCCGCGCGGTATCGACCGAGGCCACGCTCAGGTGCAGGCTGATCCAGACCAGCTCGATATCGGCCAGCGAAATGACGACCTCGCCGGCAGCCACTACGCCCTTGTGCAGCACGCGATCCAGCACTTCGCACAGCGACGGCCGTTCGTTCCATGATTCAGCGTCCGCCATGATCGCCTCCAAATTCCAGCGTGAGCAGCTGCTCGAAAATTTCGCGCGCAGCCAGGTTCATCCCGTCGCTTTCATACAGCAATGCCAGCTGCATCAGCGATTCACGTGCGCTGCGCGCCTGCGTCGTGTGCGCATGCCGGCTGATCAGCGACCACCAGATGTCCATCGCCTGCCGCCGCAGGCCAGCCTGCAGGTAGCGTGCTGCCAGCGCCAACAGCTGATCCAGTATCTGGCAATCGGGCGACGGCCAGCCTTGCGGCACACTGCACGGCGCACCGGCCGGATCGGCATCGCCCGGAACGGGCATGATCGGAGCGGACATGTCACCTCCCATGGTCATCGTTTGTTCACTCGCTCGCCGGCTTGTCATGTTCCAGCGCGTCCAGCTGCGCGAGCAACTGCTGTTCGCCGGCGGCAAAGGCGTTGTCGTCAATCTCACCGCACTCGAGTTGCCGGTGCAGCGATGCCAGCGATTGCATCAGCCGTCCCCGTTGCTGCTTCCTGTCTTCGTCGGCCGCTTCCTGCACCTCGCGAAAGATCCACATCAGCCCGCGCAGCGGTGCCAGCAGCAGCTGGTCAATCACGAACATCGCTGTCCCCCGACACGAACCGGATGCTGCAGAAATGATGCGGCGCCCACGGCCCGCTGATTTCGAACGTGACGTCATCGTCGAACCCGGACGCCGCCCTTGACAGTTCATCGTCGAACGCCTGCTGGTCGTGGCGGCGCACCAGGCAGGCAAGGTTCAACAGCTCGCCTGTCGCACGTGGCGGATTACGGCAGATATCGATGCAAACGGTCGTCAGCGCCGGCAGCAATTGCGCCGCATGACGCTCGCGCAACAGCGCGAGCGCGCGCTCGACCTGCATGCCCAGCGCAATACGCTCGTGATGCCCGGGCGACCGACCGTTGCCGAAGGCCGCATCGCGCTGTGCGCGCAACTCGGGCAGCATCTCGACCAGGTAGCCGAACACGTCCGGCACGTTCAGCCGCACGCGCAAGCCGAACTCAGCGCTGCCGTGCACGTGCGCCAGCTGTTGCGCGATCGGCTCGGCGCTGTCGGCGATGTACTGCTGCAGTTCATCGTCGGATTGAGCAATCGTGCCGAATGCAACCGGCAACACGGTCGCCACCGACATCAGCGCATTGACGACGGACTGATGCGCGGCGAGGTGCGCACGCTCGGGGCGGAGTTGCAGGCGCGCACTCGCGCTGACGGCAGCCGCTGCCCCGGCGCAGTCGATCAGCGTGACCGGCTGTCCATCGAGCCCGCGAAGACCGGCGTGCAGCAACAAGCCGCGCGGCACGATCGCATACAGATAGCGATAAATTGCCGCCGTGCCGGTATCGTCGCTGTCGTGTTTCATCGCTAGTAGCCGAGCTTGCGACTGCGGTGCGTCGATGTCGTGCGTGCCGGTGCCGCGGGCAGCGGCGACGCCAGGGGCTCGGCTGTGCCGACCTCCGAACCGCCGAAGTCCACGAAGCGCTGCAGCCGCCGCTGCCGCCGCACGATCTCGTCGACTCTCTGCACGATCTGTTCACCGCGTCGCTGCATCCGGGCCGATTCCGCCAGCAAGCGCTGCCGCTCCATCTCGAGCGCGGCCATCTCGAGCAGCGCGCCCTGTGGCGAGCGGCTGCGGCGGGCGTCGATGACGCCGGACTGTGTGCGGATCGCTGTCCGTCCGGCGATGACGCTCATGCTGCCGCCTCCATGCCTGATCGGGCAGCAGCCTGCCGGAGCGGCGGCGCACTGACCGTATCGACGCCATCGCCGACACTTTGCTCTTCCTGCGCGTCATCCGTGCAGCAGGTATCGATCACACGATCAATGCCGTCCTGCCCGCAAGCGCGCAGCGCCTGCCGGCCACGGGCCAGATCGATATTGACCACGTCACGGCAGATCTTGCGGAACATCGGGTCACCGGGATCGACCTCACCACCGCGCATGACGACCAGCCGTGCAAGCATGATGCACGCGCGTATCGTCGGCCGCGCACCGCCAAACAAGGCGCGAAACTCGCGCACCATCCGCACGAGGGCGCGCGCCTCGCGTTCGCCGATGCCGGACTTCGCTTGCGTGATGGCGATTTCAGTCTCTGCATCATGATGATCAAGCTGCACGGTGATCATGCGATCGGTCAGCGCATCCTGGCTTCGATGCACTCCCGCATACTCTTCAGGATTACTGGTGAAGATGGCCGCAAAATTCGGATGCACCGGCAGGTAACGCTCCGACTGCGGCGCACCGGGCAAGGCAAGCAGCCTTTCCTCGAGCACCGGCAGCAGCACATTATTGGTTTCGGGACGCGAGCGCGTGAACTCGTCGTAAATCAGCGTGTACCCGTGCCGGCAGGCCCAGGTCACGCGGTTGTCGACCCAATGGCGGACCAGTCGCGTTTCTTTCTTCACCACCGAATGCACGTAATTGTCGAGCACTTCGGTGCAGCGATAGGCACTGCTGTCGCCGACCAGGTCCGCGCTGCCGAAGCCGTCGTCACCATGGATCAGCACGACCTCCTGCTGCAGCTGCGCGGCCACATGCATGGCCAGCGCCGTCTTGCCCGCGCCCGGCGGTCCGCTGAAATGCACCGGATAGCCGGCGCGCAAATACATCAGCGAGCGCTCCACGATGTCCCGGATAAAGCCTGTCTCGACAAAATCGGGTCGCTTTTCGAGCGTGAACAGGGAAAGGCTGTCTGCGCCATCCATGGCGTCCTCCATGAGCCGATGCGAAAGCTTCAGCAGCGCGCCTGTGCGTCGGCAGGCAGGCGCGCCGCCGATCAGGCGGGAACGGCCGCGTTGTGCGTGAGACCTATCGCTTCCGCATACGTGAGGTAGGTCTGCACCGACGCGATGACCACACGCGCCTCGATCGCGAGCAGCTCGATGCCCACCAGCGACACCCTCGCCCATGCATCGACCACAATGCCCTTTTCGAGGATGCGGTCGATGACTTCCGCCAGGCTCGACGAGTCGGTTGACTTCTGGATGTTTGCCATGATTCCCTCCCTGAGTACCCCCACGCAGGCGCGACGGGATGTCAGTGCCGGGCGGGGGTGTGCCCGGCAGCGAAGGCGCCGGTTGCTCGATCCCGCTTGCGCAGGACTAGGACCAGGTACAGATGGCGCGACGTGTTCGGAGAGAAGGACAGGTAATGAAGTACCGGCGTCGGCGTTGGACCCACGATTTCACATGTAAACGTGCGCGACAAACTTCTTTCGAAATTACGCACGCATGATTCGGGTGGTTTACAAAAAACAAGCGTCTGTACACACCCGTGCGGGCATCGCGATGAGACGCTGTCGGAAGGATCTCTCGCTCTTCGGAAGGCGTCACACTGACCAGCGATTCAGTGACTACCGGTCGTCCAGATTTTTTCCGCCGCGACGCCGTGCGGTAGAATGAAGACCGTCGCGGGTGTAGTTCAATGGCAGAACGGCAGCTTCCCAAGCTGCATACGAGGGTTCGATTCCCTTCACCCGCTCCAGCCTCCGGAGCATCCCGGCGGCCTGTGACATAATCCTGCGCCCGGCGCGCCTTGCGCCGCTTTTCTCCCGCCCGCCATGACCGATTCACCGAAAGACCCGACCGAGCGCAGCATGCTGTATGACCCGACCGAGCGCCGCATCCGCAGCTTCGTCACGCGTGCCGGCAGGCTGTCGACCGGACAGGCGCGGGCGCTGGAAGCGCTGGGGCCGTCGTACCTCCTGCCGTACCAGAAAGATTTGCTCGACGTCGGCGCAGCGTTCGGCCGCCACGCGCCGACGATCCTCGAGATCGGCACCGGCATGGGCGAGACCACCGCGCATATCGCGGGGCTGATGCCGGAGAAGAATTTCATCGGCGTCGAAGTGCACACGCCCGGTATCGGCAGCCTGCTGAAGCTGATCGGCGAACAGGGGCTGCAAAACCTGCGGCTGATCCAGCATGACGCGTTCGAAGTCATCACCCACATGCTCGCGCCGGAATCGCTGGCTGGCGTGCATGTGTTCTTCCCGGACCCGTGGCACAAAGCTCGCCACAACAAACGCCGGCTGATCCAGGGACCGTTCGTGCAGCTGCTGGCCTCGCGCATCGCGAAAGGCGGCTACCTGCATTGCGCGACCGACTGGGAGGAATATGCGGAGCAGATGCTCGAGGTGCTGTCAGCCGAACCGACGCTGAAGAACACGGCCGACGGCTTTGCGGAACGGCCGGACTACCGGCCGGTGACGAAGTTCGAGAACCGCGGCCTGAAGCTCGGGCACGGCGTCTGGGACGTGGTGTTCCGGAAGATCTGAAAAGATTCTCAAGTCAAACTTGAGAAGTTCAGTCACCATGCCATGAGCCATGGTGCTCGCGAAGGTCTGGCGATCGCCGGCCGCGCCGGCGTCGCTCAGTCGCTCTCCTGCCCGGCCACCAGCGCAATCAGCTGCGCACCGTAAGTCTCCAGCTTCTTCTCGCCCACGCCGGATACATGGCGCAGCTCGTCGAGCGTGACCGGCATCGCGCGCGCGATCTCGCGCAGTGTCGCATCGTGGAAGATCACGTAGGCCGGCACATTGTGCGAACGCGCGGTCTCCACGCGCCACCAGCGCAGCTTCTCGAACACCGCCTGCTGCGGCGCCGACAGGCTGATCTCCTCGAAGCCGCTGGCTTTGGAGGGTGCGCGCCGCGCCTTGTCCGGCTTGCGGTAGCGACGCATCGCAATACTGCGCTCACCCTTCAGCACCGCGCGCGACGCCTCCGGCAGCGTCAGCGCGCCATAGTTTTCATGGTCGATCTCGACCAGGCCGAGCGCGATAGCCTGCCGCAGTATCGCGCGCCACTCGGCCTCGCCCTTGTCCGAGCCGATGCCGAAGGTGGACAGCTTGTCATGCCCCCACTGCCGGACCTTTTCCGAGTCACTGCCGCGCAGCACATCGAGTACGTGCACTGCGCCGAAGCGCTGGCCGACACGATAGATGGCCGACAGCAGCTTCTGCACCGACTCGGTCGCGTCGAATGATTGCGGCGGGTTCAGGCAGGTATCGCAATTGCCGCAGCGCTCGGACTGCTGCCCAAAATAATCGAGCAGGTGCACGCGGCGGCAGCCAAGCGTCTCGCACAGCCCGAGCATCGCATCGAGCCGCGCCGACTGCATCCGCTTGAACGCCGGATCGGCGTCGGATTCGTCGATCATCCGCCGCTGCTGCACCACGTCCTGCAGGCCGTAGGCCATCCACGCATCGGCCGGCAGCCCGTCGCGGCCGGCACGACCGGTCTCCTGGTAATAGCCCTCGATGCTCTTCGGCAGGTCGAGGTGCGCGACGAAGCGCACGTCGGGCTTGTCGATGCCCATGCCGAACGCGACCGTCGCCACCATCACGATGCCATCCTCGCGCAGGAAGCGCGCCTGGTGCTGGCTGCGAATGCCGGCATCCATGCCGGCGTGATAGGCCAGCGCGGCGATGCCGGCGTCATTCAGGAATTCGGCGGTCTCCTCGACCTTCTTGCGCGACAGGCAGTAAACAATGCCGGCGTCGCCCGCATGCTCGCCGCGGATGAAGTCGAGCAGCTGCCGCTTCACGGTCTCTTTTTCGACGATCTGGTAGCGGATGTTCGGCCGGTCGAACGACGAGATGAACTGGCGCGCGCCGTCCAGCTGCAGCCGGTGCACGATCTCGTCGCGCGTCTGGAAGTCGGCAGTCGCGGTCAGCGCGATGCGCGGCACCTGCGGATAGCGCTCGTGCAGCACCGACAGCCGGATGTATTCGGGACGGAAGTCATGTCCCCACTGCGACACGCAGTGCGCCTCGTCGATCGCGAACAGCGCGATGCGCGCGGAATCGAGCAGTTCAAGGCAGCGCGGCGTCATCAAGCGCTCGGGGGCGATGTACAGCAGGTCGAGTTCGCCGCGCCGCAGCGCGCGCTCGATGCGCAGGGTCTCATCGAAATCCTGCGTCGAATTCAGGAAAGCCGCGCGCACACCCAGTTCGGCAAGTGCATCAACCTGATCCTGCATCAAGGCGATCAGCGGCGAGATGACGACGCCGCAACCGTCGCGCAGCAAGGAAGGGATCTGGTAGCACAGCGACTTGCCGCCGCCGGTCGGCATCAGCACCAGTGCGTCGCCGCCGCCGGCGATCAGATCGATGATGTCGGCCTGCTCGCCTCGGAAGGCGGGATAGCCGAACACGCTCTGCAATACATGCAGCGCGCGTGCGCGCAGGTCGTCGGCCATCGACTTATTCAGCCCAGACGACCCAGCCGGTCGACGCGGTGACGAGCACCAGCAGGCCGAACACGATCCGGTACCAGGCGAAAGCGGTGAAATCATGCGTGCTGATGAAGCGCAGCAGCCAGCGCACGCAGAGGAAAGCCGAGACGAAGGCAGCGAAGGCGCCGAGGCCGAACATGGGCAGGTCGGCCGCCGACAGCAGCGCGCGCTCCTTGTACAGCGAATAGATCGTCGCACCGAACAGCGTCGGTATCGCGAGGAAGAAGGAAAACTCGGTAGCCGCGCGGCGCGACAGGCCGAAGGCCATCGCGCCGATGATGGACGCGCCGGACCGGCTGGTCCCGGGGATCAGCGCAAAGCATTGCGCGAGACCGACCTTGAGCGCATCGAGCGCGCTCATGTCATCGACCGAATCGACGCGCGGCGTCAGGATGCGGCGGTTGCGCCGCTCGACCGCGAGGATCACGAAGGCGCCGATGATGAAGGCCAGCGCCACCGGTACCGGCGCGAACAGATGCTGCTTGATCGCCTTGCCGAAGATCAGGCCCAGCACGACTGCCGGCAGGAACGCCACCAGCAGGTTGACGACGAAGCGGCGTGCCGCGATGTCCCGGCGGAAATTCAGCAGCACGCTGAAAATCTTCACCCGGTATTCCCAGCACACGGCGAGCATGGCGCCGGCCTGGATGACGATCTCGAACACCTTGACTTTGTCGCCGGTGAAATTCAGCAGGCTGCCTGCAAGGATCAGATGGCCGGTCGACGAGATGGGCAAAAACTCGGTCAGTCCCTCGACGATGCCCATCAGGACGACTTTGATTACCAGGGAAATTTCCATTCAGGGGAGAGGCGGTGCAGGGGGCAGGCGCAGGTCGTTGGCGAATCCGGAACCTGCGCTTGCCCTTGCAGGAACGGACTATTTTGCCGGCTCGAAGCTTACCACGAGGCTGTTTTGGCGGGTCATAATTCTGGTCGGCGTAAAGCGCTGGCCCATCACGGTAAACGCATCAGGCGCAAAGGTGTAGAGCACCGTGTTGTTCAGCAAATCTTCCGCCAGCAGCACACCCAGCTTGCCCAGTTTTCCATTGCCGCCAGCCAGGTTGCCGAGGCTGTCGAGCCGCGGATCAACCAGCACGATGGCACGGCGTTTCGGGTCGATGCGCAACATGCCCGACACCTGCAGGCGTCCCTCGAGCGGCTTCTTTGCCAGCGGCGGCATCACGTTGGCGTCGAACGCCGCGACCAGCCGGTCGCTGTCCGGCTGCAGCGACAACACAGGCCGGCTGAGCGTGACGTCGAACAAATCCAGATAGCGATTGGTCTGCGGGAAGCGCTTGTCCATCTCGCGCTGCAGCCGCGACAGCGGGACTTCGACATCCTGCATCGGCAGCAGCGACGCGCATCCGGCCAGCAGGAGAACGAACGGCAACAGGCATCTTTTCAGTATCAGCATGGGAAGGTCCGGGTTCAGGCCGAGGTCAGCGTCTCCAGCCGTTGAAGGAAAATCATCGCCTGCTCCCGCGTTTCCCCGCACATCTCGGACGAAGGCTTCAGGCTCGCGCAGACGGCCGGCCGCAGCGCCTGGCCGAACAGCCTGCAGCGCAGCTGCTCATCGAGCTGCGGACACGGCATGCCCGCCGGCTTGCCTTTCGGCAGGCCGGGAATGGCGGACGAAATCGACGGGGCAATACAGCAGGCTGCACAGCCTGACCGGCATTCGAAACGATGGGATGGCGAATTCATGTAGGCATAACTCTAGCCGAACCGCGATGCGTCCCGCAAAAACACGTGATGCAGGCGAAAAAAAGGCCCACCGGATCAGCGGTGGGCCGAATGCGCCAGCCAGCGCGCTTACTGGTTGCCGCTGTGCTCCGTCGATTTGGCGGAATCGGCATCCGTACCCTCATCCGAAGGCGACTGGCCGGTCGGTGAGGTTGCGGACGTCTGGTCAGGCTCGTTGCCCTGCTCCGCATCCGTGTCAAACGGGTTCGTCAGCGCGCTCAGGTCGAGCTTCAGCGCATTTGCATCGGTCCTGACGGGTGCGGCGGGGGCCGACGTCGAACTCACCGTCGTCGTCGTGCTTGCCCGGGTGCTGGTGGGCGCGGCGGTGCCGGTCGGCGCTGCCGCTCTCCAGACGGAAGCCTGCGCGCCCCTCGCGCCGGAGACCGGCCGAGCCTCGACCACCAAGTCGTTGCCGGTCGCTTCGGCCGCTTCGCGCTCTTTCCGGACCAGGTCATTCAGGTGCTGCGCAATCTTTTCTATGGCCGCCGGCAAGGCATCCGGCTCGGCGTTGAGGTCTTTCACATACGCCTTCAGCTGCATCAGGCAGAAGGCGGCCGGCGCGACTTCGAACGCTTCATAGTTCTTGCGGCGCTCGATCGCCTTGTTCAGGAAGGCGACATAGCCGAGATCAAACGCGGGCAGCGCGATGCTCTTCAGGTAATCCTTGATTTCCTTGCGATGCTTGATCCGCGACGTCGTCGCCCGGCTTTCGGCGTTTTTCAGCAAGAGACCCTCGGTCGACGCCACCGAAGGGCGCACGCGCGGCGAACGCGGCGATACCGGCATCTCGACCGCCGGTTTCTCCCCTTCACGGCGCGGCGACAGCATGGCGCCGATGATCCCGGACAGCCCGCCCTTGCGCGGCGTGTCCGATACGGTCTGCGCCCGTGACAACTGCTTGCGCTGCTCGTTCTGGGCTTTCCGACGATGGGCCGCGTCCTCTGCCCTTTTCAGTTTGGCCCCCGTCGCCAGGTTATCCAGACCGGACTGCAGATCCGGCGGCAGTTCCTCGTGGCCGCTCATGATGCCGAGCAGGAAGGCGTCCAGCTTGAAGGTCGTGAAATGGCCGAGATGCGTCATCAGCAGCATGAAATGTTTGCCGATCGTCGTCTCGTCCATGCCCGGCGTGCGCGCTTCATTCATGAATTTCTGCTGCCAGGCCAATAGCAGCCCGCGGGTCAGCATTGCACCGATCAGTGCGTTTTTCTTCGCGGCCAGGTGCGGCGGGATGCCGCTGGCCGGCGCGTCGGAGGGTCCCCGTCCGGTTGACATCGACTTCGCTCCCCGCGAGTCGTCGGCGCTGATCCACTGCGTATAGCAGGCGTCAACTTCTTCGATATAGGCCTTGAATGGCGCCGGCAGGCCGGAAGAGGCGAGGTCGCCTTTCTCGCCGAGCAGGTAATCAAGGAGCGGCTGGACGACCGGATCAAATTGCGTGCGGAACGCGAGATTTTTCTGCGCGGCCGATGCCTTTTCGGATTTCGTCGGATCCTTGTCCAGCAACAGGTTCTTGTGCGGCCCGGTAGCAAACTCCTCGAAGGCCGCCTGCACGGCCTGCCGAGCCGCCTCGCTGTCGGCGTTCTCGAAGGACTTCGTGATGAAAGGCATCAGGATGTCGTCGATGACGTTGATGACCGGGATCGTGATTGAATCATTGAGCCTGAAATTCCGAATCTCGAACTTGTTGCGCAGGGGCTCGCGCACTTTCAGCCCGCTCAGCGGCTCCTTGTAAAAATTGCTTTCCATACCGACCAGCAGCCGGGCAATCTGCTTCGGCGGCAGGTTGAAGACCGGTGCGTGGCGCATCACGCTCGGATCGGTCCGCTTCGGCACATCCATCCATCCGGTCCAGCTGGCACGCAGCACATTCGCCAGCGCCTCCGGCAGCTGGTCACCGGAGACATTTCCCTTGTCATAAGCGGCTTTGACCGGCGTCACCGGCGTCGATGGCGACGACGTGGACGATGTCGATGGCGCCGGCGAGGCCGACGACGACGGCGCGGCCGGGCGCACACCGGTGGAGCCCTCCGCAGGCGCCACGAGTACCGGCACGCTGCTCGGCAGCTTCGCACCGCCCGAGGCAAGCGCGGAGGGCACGGGCGGCGTGCGCGTCGGCGCCGGTCGCTGCAGCATCACCGGCCGCGCCACCGCGGGCGAAACGGGCGACCGCGGCGGGCTATCCTGGCGGTCACCGTCGCGGGCTTTGCCGGTCTCAAGGTTCGTGCCGGAAGACTGCCGGCCAAGGGGGGGCGTGCTCATGAAGCTCTCCTGTGGAGTAATGACTGGGGAATCGGGTACCCGGCCCTGGCATTGACTGGATGGCCTGCCCGTGCGCGCGGATAGATGGAGGAGGAAAGGCAGGAATTGTTAATTAGCCAAGGGCGACGGCTTGCCTCGCTTCGTAACCCTGCTTCACAGAGCGGTTCCTACCCTGATCGGCCATCTCGTACAGGAACGTAGGGATTTGCTTGACGCCCTCTCCCGGTGCAACCTATATTACTGACCCATCGGTTAGTAATCACCGCCATTTCCTATGTCCTCTGCCGACGTCCGCACAAAGCCCCGCTGGGAACGCCGCAAAGACGCGCGCCCGCAGGAATTGCTCGCCGCTGCGCTCGACCTGTTTGTCGAACGCGGCTATGCGGCCACGCGCCTCGACGAGGTTGCCGCGCGCGCAGGCGTATCAAAGGGAACGCTGTACCTGTATTTCGAGAACAAGGAAGAACTGTTCAAGGCGGTCGTGCGCGAGAACATGGTGCCGCAACTGGCCGACGCCGAAGAGTTGATTGCCCGTTTCGAAGGACACAGCAGCGAATTGCTGCGCATCTGCATCCGCAACTGGTGGACGCGGATTGGCGGAACCAAGCTGTCCGGCATCTCGAAGCTGATGATCGCCGAATCAGGCAATTTCCCTGACGTCGCGCGCTTCTATCACGAAGAAGTGGTGTCGCGCGGCGAGGCGCTGATCCGGCGCATCGTCGAGCGCGGCATGGCCCACGACGAATACCGACAGGTCGACACGGTGACCGCGACCCGCGTGATCATCGCACCGGTGCTGATGCTGATGATGTGGCGCCACTCGCTGCATTACTGCCATCTCGAGCCGATCGAAGCGGATGATTTCCTCGACTGCCTGATCGACCTGCTGACACGCGGGCTCGAAGCCCCCCCTGCCCAACCCTGACCCGACAAGCCAATGGCCAAACGTACCCGCCAGATCGCCATTGCCGTACTCGCGCTCGCCGCCATCGCCGCGGGCG
>JACCED011737767.1_pt1 | contig 14212 bp, 8 predicted proteins | sample 7455021 | NCBI WGS metagenome assembly JACCED01 (sample SAMN15323456, study PRJNA562643) | freshwater metagenome | isolation source: river surface water | place: USA:Blue River Watershed | collected 2017-08-19 | reverse complement strand
GGCCGCGGGGGCCGGCGCCGGCGGCGGCGCGTTGATCGCGCCGAACGTGAAGCGGCGCTCGGTCGCGGGCCTCGACGTGGTCTCGCTGAAGACCTCGATCAAGGACGTGGTGACGATCCGCGGGGCGATCGGGGCGGGCGATATTTTCAATCCGCCGGGCAACTCGGCGATCGCGGACCTGACGGCGCTGATGTTGGACAAGGGCACGCTGAAGCAGGACAAGTTCGCGGTGGCGGCGCTGCTGGAGCAGGCGGGGGCGACGGTGCAGTTCGGCACCGGGTCGCACACGCTGAATTTCTCGGTGAAGTGCCTGCGCAAGGACCTGCCGCTGGTGCTCGGGCTGCTGGCGGAGCAGCTGCGCACGCCGCGGTTCGATCCCGAGGAGTTCGCCAAGCTGAAGAAACAGCTGGCGGGGCGGCACAAGCGGGCGATGGAGGACACGGATTTCCGCGCGGACCGGGCCTTCGAGCGCGCGGTGTTTCCGGCGGGTCACCCGAACCGCCCGCCGGCGGACGAGCAGTATCTGGCGGACATCGAGTCGGCGACGCTCGAGCAGCTGAAAGCATTCCACTCGGCGCACTACGGGCCGCTGCACGCGCGGCTGGTGCTGGTGGGCGACGTCGACGATGCGGCGATCGACGGCGCGGTGGCGGGGGCCTTCGGCGGTTGGGAAGGCGGGCGGCCCTACCCGAAACCGGCGGCCGCGCCGGCGCTGGCGGCGGCGCGGACCGAGAAAGTCGCGATGCCGGGCAAGACGAGCGTGTCGCTCGTGATCGGCCAGCCGAGCGGGCTGCGCTACAACCATCCGGACTACCAGGCGCTGAACTTCGCGACCTCGGTGCTCGGCAGCGGGTTCTTTTCCGCCCGCCTGCTCGACATCATCCGCAACCAGGAGGGGTTGACCTACGGCATCACGGCGTCGCTGGGCGGCGACACCTACCAGGACGGCGGCTGGTCGATCCATGCGACCTTTGCGCCGGAACTGCTGGAAAAAGGCGCGGCGTCGACGCGGCGGGAGCTGAAGCGGTTTTTCGACGCCGGCGTGTCGGCGGAGGAGCTGGCGAACTTCAAGGTGACGCTCACCGGCAGCTACAAAGTGGCCCTGGCGACGACGGGCGGGGTGGCCTCGGCGCTGCTCAACGCCCTCCAGCGGGGCTACGGTCCGGAGTGGGTGGACGAATATCCGCGCCGGATCGAGGCGCTGACGCTGGCGGAAGTGAACGCGGCGATCAAAACGCTGCTGAAGCCGGACACGATGGTGACGGTGCTGGCCGGAACGATTCCCGAGGCGAAGTAGGCGGGTGCGGCCGCGGTCCGGCCGGCGGCGGAGGGGACGCGACCCCGCGCCGCCCGGGACCGGCGGGCTGCCCGGGCAAAGCGCCCGCTAGGCTCGATCGTATCCAATCCACCCTGACTGCGTAGGGCCCGCACGGGCCCGTTTTGATAAGCCTTTGACCGAACGCGGCGCGTCGGCATACGTCTAACCCGACGCGATGAAAGCTCTGGACCCGTTGCTGACGGCCCTCGATCCGATCTGGAAACAGATCAAGGTGCTTTTTGCCGAGCACCACTTCCTGACGATCGTCTGCGCCTTCTTCGCGGTGATGATGACGCTGAGCTTCTACCGTTTTCTGCGGAGCATCAGCCCGGCGCTGGTGGCGTTCATTTTCCTCCTGATCTTCGCGATTCTGGTGATGCACTGGACGTTCACGCGCACGGAGCCGGCGGCGCTGAAGCCGTTCATCGACTGGCTCGCGCCGTTTTTCCCGACGGCGGTGCCGGTGCCGGCCAAGGCGCCCTTGCCGCCGGCCTGACGGCCGGCGCGAAGCGTTGCGGCGGTCCCGGACGCCCCGCGGCCCGCCGGAGAAGGCGGGCCGGGTGGGCGGAAGGCGCGGATCGTGCCCGGCGGCCGACTCAGGGCACGACGTAGATTTCCACGAGGGCGGTGCCGGTGGTGTTGCCGACGCCGCTGGCCTGCACGGTGTAGGCGCCGGGCGGGAGCGTGACCACGACGGCGGCATCCTTGCTGCCGTTGGCGAGGGCGAAGGCACCGACCCGGGCGGCGACGGCGGCGGTGTTGGCCGCGCCGGCGTTGGTGCCCCAGTCGTTGTTGGTGAGCAGGGCGCTGTCGGCGGTGGCGCCGGCGGCGCGGCCGAAGACCGTGAGGCTCGGGTCGGCGAGGGCGCCGCTCACGCCGAAGCCGGCGAGGGTGGGCCCGACGGCCCGGATCAGCAGGGTCTTGGAGCCTTCGCTCGAGACGACGAAGCCGCTGATGAGGACGTCGCCGCCGGTGCCGACGTAGCCGCGGGTGGCGATGTTGGCGAGGCGGGTGTCGGTGCCGCCGGTGACGTCGTAGAGTTCGACGAGGGCGACGCCGGTGCCGTTGTTGGCGCCGCCGGCGAAGGCGGAATACTGGCCGGCGGGCAGGTCGACGACGAGGGCGGCGTCGGCGGAGCCGTTGACGAGGGCGAAGGCGCCGACCGCGGAGGAGGTGGCCGAGATGACGGAGGCGTCGGCGGCGACGGCGCTCCAGTTGTCGTTGGCGGTGACGTCGACGTAGGCGGCGGTGGCGGCGTCGTAGCGCTTCAAGGTAAGCTGCGGATCGGCGAGGGTGCCGGAGACGCCGAAGCTGCCGAGCGTGGGGCCGATGCCGCGGACGAGCAGGCGCTTGGTGCCGGTGCCGGAGATGACGAAGCCGGGAATGAGCTGGTCGGCGCCGGTGAGGGAGACGCCGCGCGTGCTGAGGTTGAGCAGACGGGCGGAGGCGGCGGCGGCGGTGTTGACGGCGACGACGACCGGATCGCTGGCGACGGTGAGGCCGTTGGCGGTGACGACGGCGCGGTAGGTGCCGGCGTCGTAACCCTGCGTGCTGACGATCGTGTAGGCGGCCGACGTGGCGCCGGCGAGGTTGGTCCATTGGCCGTTGGCCAGAAACTGCCACTGGTAGGTGGCGGCGCCGTCGGCGGCCACCGTGACGCCGAGACGGGTGGTGCCGCCGGCGACGGTGTTCACCGTGCCGGTCTGGTTGGCGGCGACGACGAGGCCGCCGGTGTCGGCCGCCCCGGGGTTGCCGTTGACGGCGGTGGAGGCGCGCCACGTGGTGCGCTCGTCGTAGTGCTGCGGCAGGGCGGTCGCCGGGGAGCGGACGACGAGGGAGTAGCCGCTGTTGGCGGCGAGGGAGGACCAGGAGGCTTGGTAGCGGAAGCTGACGATGTGGACATACCAGGGGGCCGGCAGGGTCAGCGCGAGGGTCTCGGTGCTGTTGTCGAGGGCGCCGACGAAAACGCCGGGAGCGAGCCGGGCGACGGCGGCGGGATAGCGCGCGGCGAACGCGGTGCGGCTGCGGGCGACGACAACGAAGCCGCCCGACGCCAGCGTGCTGCCGGAGGGGAAGGTGTATTCCAGCCCGTTGGTGAAGCGGACGCCGCTGAGATCGAGGGTGGCGGTGCCGATGTTCTGCAGTTCGATGAACTCGTTGTCGCCGGAACCGTTGGGATTGAACATCACTTCGGTGATGCGGAGGTTGGCGAGCAGGGCGGCGTAGGCCGCGGGCAGGGACGTGGCGTTGGAGATGCCCGGGGTGGGCACCGCCAGCGTGGTCCAGACCGTGCCGCCGTCGGTCGCGCGGGCGGTGCTCTGGTTGGCCGGTTGGGAAACGAGGTCGACGGCGTCGATCACGGCACCGTTGGTGCCGACCAAAAAGAGGTCGTCGAAATCGCCGTCGAGGCCGAAGCCGAAGTCGGCGCCGAAGAGCGTGATGAATCCGGAGGGCGCGATGTAGCTCAATCCGGCGAACGCGAAACGGCTCGGGTAGCTGCGCGGGTCGTCGGTGAGTCGGACTCCGGCGACCGCGACGGGCAAGGGCGAGGCGTTGTGCAGTTCGACGAAATCGTGGTCGACGCGGTAGGTGATGTTGCCCGCCCACTCGTTGAGCTTCACGGCGGAGAGGGAGCCGAGGTCGGTCGGCGCGCGGTTGGCCGCGCCCGGAGTGGGGACGGTCAGAGCCCAGGTGAGATCGCCGGCGCCGGTGCGGGAGATGGAGAAATCCGGGACTTGGTAACCGAAGACCACGGAGTCGAGCAGGGTGCTGCCGGCGGCGGCGGTATCGTGGAGCCGCACGGCGTCGCCCTCGGCATCGAGCGAGAAGCCGGTGTGGAGGCCGGGCGCGGACGAGGCGACGTCGGCGTAGACGACGAGGTAGCCGCCGGGCGGGATCGAGGTGCCGGCGGGAAAGACGAATTTGTGCGGCGTGGCGGGATCATCGGAGAGGCTCTTGCCGCTCAGGTCGGCGGTCGTGGTGCCGGCGTTGTGGAGTTCGATGATGTCGGGGAAGGTCGAGCCGAGGGCGATTTTGGTGTTGGCGGCCAGGACCTCGCTGATGCGGACGGCGGGAGCGCTGACGGCGGTGAGCGTGGCGGCGGAGGTGGCGGTGGCGGGGGCGAGCTTGGCCGCGCCGACCTGGCCGAGAAGGTGGGCTTGGCGCGCGGTGGCGAAGGACTTGATCTGCTGGCGGTAGGCGGCGGGCGTCCAGCCGAGGTGATTGTCGACAAACTGGTAGAACGGCGGGTTGGCGGTGTCGGTGGTGTCCGCATCGAAGACGGAGCCGTAGAGTTCGCGGACGGCCGTGAGGTATTTCGCGCGGAAGGCGGCGTGGCCGGGGCGGGTGGAGTCGCCGAGGAGCGGCAGAAAAACCTTCATCTGCACATCGGCGAAATTGCCGGTGCGGTTGCCGATCTCGGTGAGGTCGTAGAGGCCCTTGTTGCTGGGGGTGGTGGCGACCTCGCCCTGGCCGAAGGTGGTGTCCATGTCGTGCGGCAGCGGATAGAAACGGGTGCGGGTGCCGTCGTTGACGAACGCGCCGGCGTAGTCGTCATCCTCGCCGGTGCTGAGATTCTCCTCGGCGTTCGGCATGATGGTCATGACGGCGAGCCACCGGGCGAAATAATCGAGGTCGGCGACGGTCTCGAGTTTGGCGTAGTCGGCGTCGGAGAGGGGCGTGCCGTTCCAGGTGCCGGAGGCGGCGTTGTTGACGGTGGCGCCGGTGAAGTAGGGCGCGATGGTATCCTGCCAAGTCTTGATGAAGGACATGACGTCGGACCAGTCGTTGGCGGCGCTGTGGTTTTCCTTGGACCAGCCGGACCAGGTGAGGTCGGGGTTGGCGGGCGCGGTGGGCGTGTAGGCCCAGTTGGTGACGGTGAGCTTGCGGTAGAGCTGGGCGGACTTCGCGAGCGGGAAGTGGTTGTCGAGGTAGTCGCCGTCGAGCTGCTCGACGCGCGTGAGCTGGCCGTAGTCGGCGGTGGAACCGGTGGTCACGGTATACTCGACGCCGTTGCGACGGACCTCGATGGGTGAGGCATCGGCGGCGACGAGGCCGGCGGCGCGTTGGATGCGGTGGGCGAGGAGCTGGACGGGCGCCCCGCGGGGGTTGATCAAGAAGTCGCTCACGCCGCCCCACTTGTTGTCGGTCGGCATCGAGATGCGGAGCGGCTTGATGGTGTAGTTGCGCGAGCTGTTGCCGCGGACGCGCATCGACGCGAGGTAGCGGATGGTGGTGTCGCTCCCGCGGGCGACGACGAGGGTGACGTTGAACTGGCGGTCGCCGATCTGGCCGCCGCCGCCTCCGCCGCCCCCGGGCTGGCCGGGACCGCCGCCGCCGGTGGTGCCGGCGGTATAGGTGGTGAAGGCGGCGTTCTCGGCGGCGGTGAGCACGAGCCGGTAGACGGGAGCGGCGCCTTCGACGACCTCGTTGTCCACCTGGTAGGTGCAGTTGGTGTTCTGGCCTTCGCTCGAGGGGGCGGGCCAGGTTCGGGTGAGGGTGCCGTCCGAGGCGGAGACGTAGAATTCGACGATGGTCTTGTCGGCCATGGCCGGCAGTGCGGCGGTGAAGAAGCCGGTGTTGTCGCCGGCCATCGCGACCGTCTGGAATTCGCCGGGCGCGGTGGTGGCCGCGCGCCAATGGAGGGTGGCGGAGAGGGCGGCGGCGCCGGATTCGTCGGCCAGTTGCGCGGAGACCGTGACGGCCTGCGTGCTGGTCGGCACGGCGGGGAAGTGTTTCACGTCGGAGATGACGGGCGCGACGTTGGCGACGAGCAGGCTGTTGGCGGCGCCGGGCGAACCGCCGGCGGCGGCGGACGCGCCCCAGTTCTGGCCGTTGTTGGCGGCGAGGCGGGGATTGCGGCGTTCGAGGGAGCGGCCGGCGGAGGCCGCGGGGCTGACCCAGGACCAGCCGCCGAGCGTGTCGCGGGTGCGGACGGCCCAGTCGCCCTCGTCGGCGTAGTCGATGCGGTCGATCACGGTGCCGGCGGCGTTGGCGAGGGTGATGGTCTCGCCCTTGTTGGCGAGGGACGCTCCGGCTTTCCACGGGCCGACGACTGCACCGGCGGAGAGGGCGGGGACAGCGGCGCGGAGCGCGGTGGGATTCGCGGCCACGACGAGAAAACCGCCGGCCGGGATCGACGTGCCGGTCGGAAACGTGAAATCGGCGCCTTGGGTGATCCGCCAGCCGGAGAGGTTGGCGGCGGAGGAGTCGGGGTTGTGAAGTTCGATGAATTCGAGGCCCGTGTTTTCCGGATAGCCGGTGCCCGGGCGGAACATGATCTCGTTGATGACCGGGGCCGCGCCGGCGGTGGCGGCGGCGCCGGCGGCGAGAACGGCCAGAGCGGCGGCGAGGCGGAGCGCGAGGAACGGGAGCGAAGAGCGCATGGTGAGGAAAGTGTGCGCGAAAGGGGACGACGTGGCGCGCGAATTTGTTTCCCCGAAAATTCTCCGCCGGCGGGCAAAATCGTGTGACAAAACGGGGAAATTCACGTCTGCGGAACCCGTGCAATCGCGCGAACGAACCGAGTGCCGGCCCCGGCCAGAGGCAGGGGGGCCGGACCGGACCGCGGTGGTGGCGTTGGCCCGGCGCGGTGCGGTCCGGAGTGGGCTTGGCGCGGGCGGCAACGATGGTTGCGGTTCTGTGACCGCGGAGGGAGGGCAGCCAACTCTTCCCGGTCGGCTGCATCCCGACCCGGACCCACTTCGCTCCCGCAGGAAACGGCTCACCCTGCTCCTTCCGCTCCTGATTTGGACAGGCGATCTCGACGCCCAGGAGCGGCGCCCGGAGGGCGGACCGCCCGCGCGGATGAACCCGCTCTTCGCCGCCCTCGACACCAACGGCGACGGCACCGTCGATGCGGCGGAACTCGCGGCGGCCCCGGGGGCGCTCAAGAAACTCGAGCGCAACGGCGACGGGAGCTGAGCGAGGACGAGGTGCGGCCGGCCTGCGGTGGCCGCGACGGACGCGGCGGACCGGGTGGACCCGGCGGCGGCAACGTCGACGAGGCGGTCGCGCGGATGCTGCAGCTGGACAAGAACGGCGACGGCAAGCTGTCGGCCGACGAATTGCCGGAGCGGATGGCGGGCCTGATGGTGCGCGGCGACCTCGACAAGGACGGCGTGCTGACGCGCGACGAGCCGATGAAGCTGGCCCAGGCGCAGAGCCAGGAGCAGCGGGGCGGGCCGGGCGGCGAAGGCGGCCGCGGCCGCGAGCGGCGCTGACGCGCGGGACATTTTCCGGAGTTTTTCCATGAAGACTTATTTGGGCGCCGCGTGGCGCGCGGGCGGCCTCGCCGTCGCGATGGTGATCGGTCTCGGCGGCGGGCGGTGGCGGCGCACGGCGGCGCTCTTCCGCTGGCTGCACATTTACCTTTCGATGGTCAGTTTCGGGATCCTGCTGTTCTTCGCGGTGACGGGCCTGACGCTGAACCATGCCGACCGTTTCTTCGCCGACGCGGCGACGACGGTGCGGGCCGGGGCGACGTGGAGCGGGCGTGGGTGGCGCCGGGGCCGGCCGGCGACGTGGCGAAGCCGGAGGTCGTGGAGCACCTGCGGCGGGCGCACGGCCTGCGCGGCCTCGTGGGGAAATTTCGCGTCGAGGACGCGCAGTGTGCGGTGGTGTTCAAGGGCCCGGGCTACGCGGCGGAAGCGACGATCGACCGGACCACGGGGGCGTATGCGTCCACCGAGACGCGGATGGGATTCGTCGCAGTGATCAACGATCTGCACAAAGGCCGGGACAGCGGTCCGGGCTGGTCGGGGGTGGTGGACCGTTCGGCCATGCTCATGACGGCGGTGTCGCTGACGGGGCTGGTTTTAATCTGGTTCGTGAAGCGCCGCTATGTGACGGGCCTCGTCACGGCGGCCGCGGGCAACGCGCGGAGCTGGGCCGCCTTCCTCTGGCTCGTGCCCTGACGGACCGACGGCAGGCGGGTTGACTTGCCGCGGCTTTGGGTTGCTTTCCATCCCGTTACGCCGCCGGCCTCGTCCGGGCGGTGCGTGTCCGTTCCCCTGTTCTCCTCCCCACCCATGAAGACGTTCCCCGCGTTCGTTGCCTGCACCGCGCTGGCCGTCGGCCTCACCGCCGCGAGCCCTGCTGCTTCCCTCACCGACGGCATGAAAACCGGCAAGCCGGAGTTCAAAGCCATGAACCAGCTCGCGTTCGGACCCGAAGGGGTGCTCTTCGTCGCGGATACGCGGGCCGCGGCCATCACGGCGATCGCGACCGGCGACACGAAGCCCGGCAGTGCGGGGGCGACGGTGAAGGCGGAGGCGATCAACCAGAAGATCGCCGCGCTCGTCGGCACCTCGGCGGACCAGATCGAAATCATGGACCTCGCGGTGAATCCCCTCTCGCGGCAGGCCTACCTCGCGGTGTCGCGCGGCAAGGGCCCGGACGCGGTGCCGCTGCTGGTGCGGGTGACGCCGGCCGGCCAGCCGGAGCTGGTCGCGCTCGATGCGGTGAAATTCTCCCGGGCGGAGCTGCCCGATCCGGCCGCCGACGCCGAGCCGGCCGCGGGCAAGCGCGGCACGAACCGCCGCCTGGAGGCGATCACCGACATCGCCTACGCCGACGGCAAGCTGCTCGTCGCGGGGTTGTCCAACGAGGAGTTCGCGTCGACGCTGCGCGCGATCCCGGTGCCGTTCGGCCAGGTGGTGCGCGGCACGTCGGTGGAAATCTACCACGGGGCGCACGGCGCCTTCGAGACGCGCGCCCCGGTGCGGACCTTCGTGCCCTACAAGGTGGGCGGCGAGAACCACCTGCTCGCGGCCTACACCTGCACGCCGCTGGTGCAGTTCGCGCTCAACGACCTGAAGCCCGGCGCGAAGATCCGCGGCAAGACCATCGCGGAGTTCGGCAATAGGAACCGTCCGCTCGACATCATCGTTTACCAGAAAGACGGGAAGGATTTCCTCCTTATGGCCAACAGCGCGCGCGGCGTGATCAAGGTCGCCGCGGAGCAGATCGGCGGCGCGGGTTCGATCACCGCGAAGGTCGCCGATACCGAAGGCTTGAAGTTCGAGAAACTCGACTGGGCCGGGATCGCGCAGCTCGACCGCCTGGACGGCAAGTTCGCCGTGGTGGTGCGCGGCGGGGCGAACAACCGCTTCGATCTCGAGACGCTGGCGCTGCCGTGAGCGGCGCCGCGGACCGCAGCCGGCGCGGGCGCACCGGGCGTCTTGCGCTGGTCCTGGGGCTGGCCCTCGCCGCGGCGGACGCGGCGAGGGCCGCCGAGCGGGCGGCCCTGCGTTGGCACGCGGAGGCCGGAGCGACGGCGGTCGAGGTGAGCGGTTTGCCGGACCCGGTGCTGGCGCGCCTGACCGGCGCCGATGCCGCGAACGCCGAGGAGCGGCGGCGCGTGCTCGCCGTGTATGCGGAGCAGCCGGGCGAGACCACCGTGCCGCCGATGGTCGGCACGTGGAGCGTGGCGGCGGGCCGCCTGCGCTTCGTGCCGCGCTTTCCGCTGGTGCGCGGCGTGCGCTACCGCGCCGAATACCGGCCGGGCGGCGAGCCGGCGACGGTGGCGTATTTCAGCCTGCCGGCGGATACGACGGCGCCGTCGACGACGGTCGCGCGCATTTTTCCCACGGCGGCGGTGCTGCCCGAGAACCAGCTCAAGTTCTACGTCCAGTTCTCCGCCCCGATGAGCCGCGGCGCGACCTACGGCCAGGTGCAGCTGCGCGAGGAAGGCGGCCGGGTCGTCGACCTGCCCTTCCTGGAACTCGACGAGGAATTGTGGGATCCGTCGATGACGCGGCTCACGCTCCTGATCGACCCGGGCCGGATCAAACGCGGCGTGAAACCGCTGGAAGATGTCGGGCCGGTCTTCGAAGCCGGCCGACGCTACGTGCTCGCGGTCGGCGCGGGGTGCCGCGACGCGGCGGGCCGGCAGCTGCGGGCGGGCTACGAGCAACGGTTTGCAGTCGGCGCGGCGGACCGCACGCCGCCCGACCCGGCGCGCTGGACGCTCACCGCGCCGCAGGTCGGCACGCGCGCGCCGCTGACGGTCGCATTCGACGAGGCGATGGATCAGGCGCTGGCGCTGCGGCTGATCACCGTGACGGACGAGGCGGGGCGGCCGGTGGGCGGCGAACCGGCGCTGGCCGACGGCGAGCGCCGGTGGACGTTCCTGCCGGCGGAGCCGTGGCGCGCGGGCGCGCACCGCATGGTGGTCGGCACGACGATCGAGGACCTCGCGGGCAACAACATCGGCAAAACCTTCGACGTCGACGTGAACGCCGGCGCGCCGCGCCGGATCGAACGCGCGACCGTCGAGGTCGCGTTTGTCGTCCGCTGACGCGCGGAGGCGCCGCCTGCATTCTCCTTCGTCTCGCCCGGTGTTCGGCCGGTCCGGGTTCCCCTTTTACCCAGTCCCATGAAATCCTCCCTCCTGTCCCTTTTCGCGGTCGCCCTCGGTGTCGGCGTGCCGTCGGCCTCCGCCCGCACCGTCGCGCGCGTGCAGGCGCTCACCCAGGCGACCGTGCGCATCGAAGTCACCGGCGGTCCGGTGATCTACATCGACCCCACCGGGATCAACACCTCGCCGGCGGATGCGGATTTCGTGCTGCTGACGCACAACCACGGCGACCACCAGTCGACGGCGGTGATCGGCCGTATCCGGAAGCCGGGCACGGTGATCGTGTCGTCGCCGCCGGGCGTGCCGGCGTTGATGACGGCGTTTCCCGGCACGACGGTGCAGGCGGTGATCCCCGGGGCGAAGTTCACGCTGGGCGGCATCGAGGTGGAAACGGTGCCGATGTATAACGTGGTCAAAAACAACCACCCCCGCGCGATGAATTTCGTCGGCTACGTCGTGAACGTCGGCGGCGTGCGCATCTACCAGGCGGGCGACACGGAGCGGTTTCCCGAGATGAAGACCTTCGCGGTGGACGTGGCGATGCTGCCGCTCGGGCAGACCTTCACGATGAACACGGTGCAGGAGGCGGTGGACGCGGCGCTGGACCTGAAGGCGCGCATCGCGATCCCGATCCACTGGGGCAACGCGGAGGGCACCCGGGCGGACGCGGAGTTTTTCACGGCGCAGCTCGCGGCGCGCGGCCTGCAGACGATGGTCAACACGCCGGCGGAGGGCTTCGCGATCGAGGTCTCGGAGACGATCGCGATCGCGGAGCACCCCGCGAGCACGACGGTGGCGCCGGGCGCGGACGCGACCCTGCGGGTGCAGGCGACGGGGTCGGGCGCGCTGCGCTACCAGTGGAGGAAGAACGGTCTCGCGATCGCGGGGGCGACGACGGCCACGCTCGGGCTCGGCGCGGCGAACGCGGCCGCCGCGGGCGATTACGAAGTGATCGTCAGCGACGCCAACGGCCCGGCGGTGAGCCGGCCGGCGCGACTCGCGGTGGCGGCGCCGGTCGCCGGCCGCATCGCGAATGTCTCGGTGCGCGGCACGGCGCGCGGTTCGGCGGCGCCGTTGATCGTCGGCACGGTGGTGAGCGGCGGGGCGAAGCCGCTGCTTGTGCGCGGCATCGGGCCGGCGCTGACGGGCTTCGGGGTGGCGGGGGCGATGGCGGATCCGCGGCTGGAGGTGCATGCGGAGGTGGCCGGGCGCGACAGCGTGGTGGCGGGCAACGACAATTGGGCGAGCGGCGGCGCCGCGGCGCTGCGGGCAGCCTTTGCGGCCTCCGGCGCCTTTGATCTCGCGGACGCCGCAAGCCGCGATGCGGCGCTGCTGACGACGGCGGACGGGGCGCGCACGCTGCACGTGTTCGACGCCGCCGGCACCGCGGGCGGGGTGGCGCTCCTGGAGGTCTACGACACGGATCCCGCGGGAGCGGCGCGGTTGACGAATCTTTCGGCGCGCAACTTCGCCGGCGCCGGCGACGGCACCTTGATCGCGGGCTTCGTGATCAGCGGCAACCAACCGAAGCGACTCTTGATTCGCGGCGTGGGGCCGCGGCTGGCGAGCGGCTTCGGGGTCACGGGTGCGCTGGCCGACCCGAAGGTGGAGCTTTATCTGAGCGAGGGCGGACGCAGCACGCTGTGGGCGGCGAACGACAATTGGGCGGACGGCGGCGCGCTGACGCCGACGCGCGCGGCGTTCGCGGCGGCGGGCGCCTTCGATTTTCCGGATGCCACGAGCAAAGACGCGGCGCTGCTCGTCACGGTGCCGGCGGGTGCGTTCACCGCGCAGGTCTCGGGCGTCGGCGGCACGACGGGCGAGGCGCTGGTGGAAATCTACGAGTTGCCGTAGCGCGGGCGGGCGAGTTCCGCGCGGAGCTTACGGAGCCGGGCGCAGCCAGGCGGAGACGGGCAGTTGCGGCTGGGCGCGCAGTGCGCCCAGCACGACCGCGGCGTTGAACTCGGCGCCGGCGCGATTGGTGTGCGTGTGGGCGTCGGCGAAGTAGGCGTCGACGGCGGCGGTGCCGAGAGCGTCGTAGCGCGCGGCGATGAGTTCGTGGAGATCGAGGAAGGCGACGCCTTCGGCGAGGGCGACGGTGCGCGTCCAGTCGGCGTGGCCGTCGGCGGTGCGGGCAATTTTGCCGTCCTTCCAGAGCTTGCGGGGAACGAGCGAGCAAAGGACCGGCGTGGCGCCGCGGGCGCGGACATCGGCGACGAAGCGGCGGAGGTAGGCGCCGAAGGTGAGCACGGTTTCGGGCTGCTTGGTCGTGGCGTTTTCACGGGTCTCGGTTTCGGGGCCGGTGCCCTTGAGCGCACCGCGGGCGCCATTGTCGTTGTGGCCGAATTGGATCAAAACGACGTCGCCGGGTTTCAGGAGCGCGAGGGCGGCATCCCAGTAGCCGCTCGGGCCGAACGAGCGCGCCCCGGTGCCGCCGACGGCGCGGTTGACGAGATTGACCTTCGTCAGATCGAGGTGGGGCGCGAGGAAGTCGCCCCAGCCCCACTGGCCGCCGGCGCCGTCGCCGCGGCCGTTGCGCACGGTGGAATCGCCGACCAGCACGAGCGACGGGAGCTTCGGGTTGACGGGGCGCGGCAGGCGCAGCCAGGCGTGACGCTCGGCGGCGACGGCCTCGCCTTTCGCGGAAAGCACCTTGGCGACGGGACTCGGGCGGAGGCCCTTGAGCAACGCGACGACGGTGCGGGCATGGAGGTCGGCGCCCTCGGCGTTGAAGTGGGTGTGATCCTGCGGATAGAGCGCCTTGACCTTCTCCTCGCCGAGCGCGTCGAAGGCGTCGGCCTGGGTGTTCATGAGATCGAGGAACGGCACGGCGGCTTCCTTCGCGAGGTCGTAGGACCAGCTGCTGTAGCGGCCGGAGCCGCGTTCGATTTTGCCGGCTTCCCAGCGGTTGCGGAGCGTGAGCGAGACGACGATGGGCGTGGCGCCCCTGGCTTTCACGTCGGCGATCATTTTGCGCAGATACCAGCCGAAGGTGCGGACGGTTTCCGGTTGGCCGGTGAGGAGATTCTCGATGTCGCGCGTTTCGTCGCCGAGGCCGGGCAGCGAGCCGCGGAAGCGCCACTGGGTGCGCGGGGTGGAGGCGGCTTCGGCGACAGGGCTGCCGTCGTTGTGGCCGAACTGGAGGAGCACGGTGTCGCCTTTCTTGACGTCGGCGAGCATCTGGTCCCAGAGGCCCTCGCTGACAAAGGTGCGGCTGCTGCGGCCGCCGCGGGCGCGGTTGACCACGTTGATTTTGGCGGGATCGAAGTAGTCGGCGAAGGGGACGGCCCAGCCCTGCTGGCGCTCGCCGCGGCCGCGGGCGGCGGTGGAGTCGCCGGCGACGAAGAGGGTGGGCAACGCGGGGTTGAGCTTGGGCGCGGCGGAGGTGGGGTTGCTTGCGAGGTCCGGCGCGGGGGCCGCGGCGGGCTGGGCACGGAGCGAAGCGACGAGACCGAGGACGAGGAGCGCGGCGGCAAATGCCGCGAGCGGGAAGCGAGGGCGGGGCATGGAGTGCTGGGGATGAAACCGGCGAGACG
>JACCED010732568.1_pt1 | contig 14214 bp, 6 predicted proteins | sample 7455021 | NCBI WGS metagenome assembly JACCED01 (sample SAMN15323456, study PRJNA562643) | freshwater metagenome | isolation source: river surface water | place: USA:Blue River Watershed | collected 2017-08-19 | reverse complement strand
TTGATCTTTAAGATTATTACCTATAACATTTAAATCATCTTCAAATCCAAAAATTTTTGCTAATGTATTTTTTGAGTAGTTTGAAGTGAAAAGATCGCCTAGTCTAAGTCGGATTACGGGTGAAGCTGTTGGAATTTGTGTGAAAGGTTGTGAGAATTTAATGCCTCTACCGTCAAGACCCGCTTCTTGTTGATTTCTTGCATGGGCTGTAATCGGTTTGGACCATTGTGGGTAAATTAAAGCGATCAAACGATTAATCATCCACCAGACAGTATCAAAATCTTCTTTACCCATGGCGACTAGCCAAAAATCAACAGTAATTGAACGTGTGGTACCTTTATAAATTTTAATTGGATCCATACGCCCGAAGCCAGCACCCGTATCATCCCAGTTAACTGTGAATGAATCACCAAAATTTTCTAGAAAAGCATGAAATTTAAATATTTCATTTGTTCTGAGATCTTGAATACTAAAAGGCATATAATCAGAATTAATTATTTCTTCAACTTCTTTCACGAATTTTTTATCGAGACGTTTAAATCGTTTATATTTAGTGTCACCCTCTTTGCTGTCTGTTGGTATATAATAGCCTAGTAATTTTTCATTTTGTTCAATCAGTCTATTATGATAATCAAAGATTTTATTGGCTGATTCATGTGTTTTACGAATAACTGTACCAAATGAATAAATTGATTTATCTAAAGCTTTTATTTCTTTTTTAGAATCGGCTGTTGATTTATCTTTTTGACCTAATACTGATCCAAAAGGTACAGGTATCGCATCATTTTTCCCAAATATACTATAATCGCGAGGTATTTCTCGTATTTTTTGAATACTGAAAGCGCTTTTATTTTGATCTTTTTTTAAAAGTATTGAAGCAAGATTATCGCCCACAATAACGCGTTCAGAAACGAATTTATAGAAAAATTGTGAATATTTAATTAAATTTTGCCCAAAATATGAATATGTAGTATTATTTTCGTCTGTTGTTGTCGTTTTTGCCTTTGTCATTATTTCTTCTTGAAAATATCGGTTCATGATAATTTTTCGGTTTAAAAGATTTAAATTATGTCGACTTGAACTAATTCGGGTGATATTACCTAAAACATCAGCTATAATATTAACAACGAGTTTTAAAATTTTATCTAAATCGAATTCTAAATCAGCGATAGGATTAAGTTTAAAACCAGGTAAAAGATAATAGACATAACCTAATAAAAAGTTTAAAACATTCTTAAGAATTTGCAAAATTCCATCAAATATACCTGTTATTTTAAATTTTGGAAAACCTGTTAAACGTTCCATTAAATTTAAAAAAGAAACAGCTGCATCGATAATAGGGTTTAAAATTGAAAAAAAAGAAAAAGCGCTATTATGATCTGCATCAATTTTAAAATACCCAATATACTTACCTAGACGGTCTCTTTTAACAAAACTAGGATCAATTCGAGGTAAAATTCCAAGCGGATCAGCTTCATTTGATAATACGCCTTGTAATAAAACTTGCAATAGACCAATTTGAGTAACTGGAATAATCGCTGCCAAAAAAATATCTGTAAAAGATAAAAAAACATCATCAATTTCTTCTATTATTTCGCCTGGTTTTGTAGCTTCAATAAAAGATAACGGGGCACCAATAAAATTAAGTTGCATTTCATCAGCAAAAATCTGTAAATTCTTATTTTGACCCTGCAAATCATTTAAATTTAAATCAAAAACCGAATTATACGGTTTGTAATATGCATATGACCTGTCCGCTGCATTCTCGCCAAATGCAGGGTGTGCTAATCTTTTACTGTCACCAATTAAATTTTTCTTATATTCACTATATTTAAATTCTTCTTTACTATATAATTTGCTTTTGGAAAATTTTAAATTAGAAAATTTATCAGATATAATCTTGGTTTCTGAAGTAATTTCTGCATCACGTGTCGATAAGTCGAGAGGTAATATATCTTTTAAAAGATTTGAGGGTTGAATTTCATTTAGATCTTTTAGCGTTTTAATTTTACCGTCGGTTGACAATACATATACTTTTGACATGATAAATATTATCCCTGTTTCTTTTTTTGATTAATAAAATTATTTACCATTTCATCCAGTTTTTGATCAATTTCATCTTTCTTTAAGTTTTGACCTTTCATGTCTTGATAAGTCTGAACATGCTTTTTGAACAGTTGATTCATTGAATCACCGTGCTTTTCAATTCGATCTTTTAAAAAAGAATCAACCTCAGAATCAGATAATTTTGTATTTTTTTTAATACCTTCGGATAACGCCCCATAAATCTTTTGTTCAACTAAAAACTTCAAAAAATCAATCTCAAACATTTTCCACCTTTTTAAATTAAAAATTATTATATGTTATTTTAATTATAAGTAATAAAATTATGTCCCAAATCTATTTAACGGATTCTGTGAATCAGGATACTGCAATGAATCAGCAGTCAAAGTGGGATATTGTCTTGTCATATTTGGCTTTGACATCGCTGCTGTAATCCCGTTTTCCACCAACATCTCTCCTAACAACTTGCCATTCATCTCAATCACAATCGGTCGATCTGTCTTCACAGCCTTTAAAGCATCAATCATACCCTGCTTTGAAGCCTGATATACATCATCTGCTGTCAATTGTTGTCTAATTGAACTATTTAACATTTTTGAAATAGGCCCGCCTTCCTTCATTGCCAAAAGCTGATCATTACTGTCGATCTTCACAACTTTCCCATTCTGTGTCACAACACCATCACTGATACTCTCCTGAGGACCACTTGAACGAAAACCAGGAACTCTACTCAATAAACCTTGCGTCACAATTGCGCCTAAATTAAAAACTGCTTTCTTAACGTCTTCTCTTTCAAAAAATGTTTTAACAGATCCATATAACTTAACATTAATAGTATCAAAGACCTTATCCATAATTTCCATAACTTTACCAAAAATACCTATTTTACCATTAGCACTATCACCAAATAATTTTTTTATAATTTCTTCCATCTTTGTCGAAAAACTCTTTACTGACTTTTCATCAGTACTTAAACCTAAAAAGTCCACCAATTTATCAATTAAAGGATTCTTTCCACCATTATTTTTACCATTCAACCAATTTAATATTTCATCCAACGTATCACTCACAACATCCAATATCGTTGGTAAACCATCAATAAAAATCTTTAACACGGACTTAAAAATTTCAGTCCCAAAACCTAAAAACGTTTCAAATATACCCTTGGCAGGTTCCGTAAAACTTTGAAAAGCCTTTTGAAATCGACCTGAATCACCTTCCAACAACGCGTCAATCATTTCAATTACATTTTTTGTTAATGTTGTAACAGAATTAATAAAATCTTGTGACGATAAATACGTTGAAATTTTATCAAGTAACGCAGAGACTTGTGTAAAAGAACTTTCAAAAGAAGATAAATCCATTGTGGCAAATGTCTCATATATTTTTTCAACTGCCTTACTCATACCCATATAAGCCTTATGTAAGCTTGAATCCGGACGTGTTGATAGATTATCGTCAATACCTTTTTTAATTGCATCAAAAATGCTTGTAAATGATCCTGATAATGTTTGTTGCAATTCAACCATCGCACCTCGCATATCTTGCATGGCTTGTAGTTGTTGTTTATTTGGATCTGATTCTTCAACTTGTTTCATAATTTCTTCATATGACTTACCAGCATTTTCAGCACTAAATAATGCTTGGGCAGCACGATCATCTAAACCCGTCTGTTGAATTAATAAACTACGGCTAAAACGATCCATCTGGTTAAACGACTGACCTGTTGCTTCAAATGCGTCTTTATACATTTGAATAATTTCAGCAGGGTCTTGCGCCCTTAATAACGCCATTGAATCAATCATCATGCCAAAAGATTGTCCTAATTGGGCAGCAGTTGTCGCAGCATCTTCAAAAGTTTGAAACTTATTAAAAACAGACATCGCTGATTGTGTACTTACACCTAATTGGGTTAATTTTGAAACAACAACTGCCAAATCCTCAGATGATTTATGCGCAAAATTAGTAATATCCTTACGTAAAGTTAAAACATCCTTTGAAATAGATTTAAAATCCAAACCAAACTTAGTTGCAGCATTTTTTGTAGAGACAGCCAAATCAGTAAAAACAGCTGCAAAAGAACGTCCAGTTGCAATGGAGACATTTGTCAAATACATAATATCTTCATCAGCCAAATTCATCAACTTTTTAGCTTTATAGAAATAATTAGATGTTGCTTGATCAGTATTAACAGCATTTTCTAAAACAACTTTTGCCATTTTATGACCATGCACGCCCATAGCTCGAATAATCGTATCACTTTCTTTCATAATTTGCTTAAATAAATCATCACCACGAGCGCCAAATAACTTTGCTAACTGCCCTTGATTAGGATCTTCAGATGATGCACCCACTAAATAATCTCGTCTTAGACCCGTCTTACTGTCCATCATCGTCTCATGCATCTTTTTAAATTTTTGACCCATATCAGAATTAATATCATACGATTCCTGCAACTCTTCCAACATGTTATTTAAGTCAATCATCTTTTGACGCATATCATTACCCATTTTAGCTGAAAAACGAATCAATTCCAACGGCGCAGCAATCAAAGCTTTAGTCACACCAATAAGAGCTGTTGAAAAAGCATCAATCTGCGTAATAAAACCTTGCAATAAAACAGGCAGATTTTTAAACTTGCCTAAAAATGGTGCAATAGGCGTTGAAATTAAACTGGTTAAACCATCAATCGAAAAAATATCCTGATCTTTCTTTAAACCTAAAATCTTCTTCATTTGCATCCCACCCGCTGCAACTAAACCACCATATGCCATTATTAAATTGTCTTTAGCTGTTTCAGCAAACTTTTCATCCAATAACGCTAAAGACATTGTTAATTCATCTGTTTTATTCGTATCAACCAAATTATTTAATTTTTTATCTGTTGACGTTGAAAATTTGTTATAATTAACAGCCATCGTCGACATTCTTTCAAGATTCTGCGTGGCCGTATTTAAAGCATTATTTGTAAAGTCTGAATTTAATTTATTTATCTTCTTTACAATCTTTTTCTTTTTCTCATCATCTACTTCTGCGTTCAATTCACTCTGTAAGTTTGCTAAGTTAGTATTATAATCTGTTGCTAATTTTGTTGTAAAATTATTTAATTGATCTTGATAATTTTTCAAAAGTTTATTGTTATTTTTTTGTAATGTGTTTAAACTTGGTTGGGCTAATAAAGCTTTGTTTAAATTTTTCACCTTGCCATCAATACCTTTTGCCAATATACTGTTTATTTTTGTATTGATGTCGTTATAATAGTTTGGGCCAGTGTTATCTGCTTCTAATTTCTCTTTTAAATCTTTATTTATCTCATCAAAAACCGATACAAATAAATTTTTAAAGTTTGCATTAACTGCAGGTTCTAATTCTTTTAATTTTTTTTGTAATTCTTCATATGGATTAGGATCTGCTGCCATCTTTTAACTCCTTGTTTGATGTTGTGATATTAAATTGATTATAGTTTCCATGTGATACCTGAGATTTTTTGAAATTTGTCGGCTATTGTTTTTTTGTGTTCGACAAGTGACATAATTTGTTGTAGGGGTGTTGTGGTATCGTTGAGGGATTGATAGAGTTTTTTTGAGGCGTCAAGAAGTTCATTTAAGCATATGAGTTGTTCTTTTTTGCCTTTGATTTGGATGTCGATGTTTTCTCCAAGGATATATTTGGATGCGACTGTGTGAATAAGTAGATCGTGTTTATGGGTAATATTATCTGACATGATGACTCTTTCGGTTTTGTAATCTTTGTGATATAATAAGTTAAATTATATAATATGTATATTGTTTATAAAAAGACGATAAAAATCAGTAAGGCCGATTTAAACGATTGGGTGAGTGGGTGCGGTGGGTGGAATTATTGCTAAAGAAGCGTGTTTCAGGGGTTTGTGTATGTGATGCACGGGAAGGGGGTGGTGTGTTATTTTCGGTGGCTTTGGTAATTTCCTTTACAAAGCGTTGAATGAACCAACGTCGTTGTTGTATGGGTAATCTATAAGCATCTTGAAAGGTGAATCCCATATAATAAATTAAATGAAAGATTTCATCCCAGATGATCATACGATATTCATCTGTCAGGCCAAAAAAAGGAAACCTCAATAGGTATTTTAACCTCACTTTCCTCAAAACAATGCTTGCATTTCATTGATACATTCATGTCAATCCCAGGTTCATTTTCTTCCAAGAACTTACGTAAAGCTAAACTATCACGTACAGGCATATCTTTAATAAACATCCCAATCTTGGTTTTATCAGTAATACCCTGCACAGCAACAATAGCATTTTGCAACTTATCTGTCACCAAAGTATCTTGCTGAATACCTAACTTCTTCTTCTTTTCCTGACTTACACTCATTTCTTTTTCATCATACCCATTCGCAAACTTAACTTTTACAATTTTCTTTGACACAGGTAACTGAATTTCAAATAAATTTGAACCATCTGCAACTGGTTCAATTTGCAAACGCTTAATACCCAACTGCGCCAAATTAAAAGATTGTTCAGAATCTTTGTTACATTTCGGACATGAACACGAGACATTATATTCAGCACCATAACCAGTAATTCTCAAAGCAATCATCAAAGCACTACGATCACCTGCAATCATCTCATCAGGATCAATAGTTTTATCAATCAAACATGATTTAATCAATTCTTGAATAACAGTACCATTTTTAATATAAGCCCGACTCATTAAAATATCTTCATCTCTAGCTGTCATTGAACGAATTTGCAAAGTTTCACAACCATACAAAGGTGAATCAGGTGAATAAATAACACCACGTGATGGTAACGGCACAGTTTCAATAGGCACATCCAAACCAAAAATATCTTTAACAACATTCTGCACCTGAAATTTACCCTGCGACATAGCCGCCGCATGCGTCATTTTTTGAATATCAACTTGATGATCTTGTGATACTGACATCTCTTCATTTAAAGGATTTCTCTTCGCCATTTTATTCCTATTTTTATTTTTTGCTTTTTCAATATTTTATTCTCTTTTACTCAATTATAAAATTTTAAACACTAAATTGTACAACTTCAACATTCGCAGACCCCACAAACTTTAAAAATATAGAACCACGCACCAAATTATTTAACAAATCTTCCTCAGACGTCGTCGTCTCATCCAACTCGATCTTAAAATCAGCAATCATTCCCCTATTAACAAACTCTACTAAAACAGTTGAATACGTAATCGAAATACTCTTCGTCACAGTCGACACATCAGAACCCTGCGTCTTAAATAACAAAATTTCACTAACTAACTTAATCTGTCTCTTAATCTCAGATAATATCAAACGAATATGCAATCGAGATAAAACACTCACAGATCCTGTTGAAAATGCAGACGTCTTATTTGAATAAAACGAATATTTATTACCACTTGACACATTTCCTGCGTAATGAAAAAAATTACATGACAAAACATTAATCAACGACTTATTAACAAGCTCATTCGTAGAGTCATCATCAATTAAATTATAATAAACATTCTGCAAAGTCAAATTAGATAATGATAAAACATCATACGCTGTTAAAGGAGTAGTGATATTATTCGCAATTATACAAAATGCAATTAAACCTGACGGCAACATCATTTGACGAATAATTGACCCATCATCAAAAGGATTTTGATTAGGCTCCGTACCCGTTTTAAACAATACATAATTTACAAAATAAGCAATATTAGACATTTGTGACAAATATTTTAAATTATCCAACGTCATTGTCGTATCAACCTTTAATGTCATAGGTATTGACGTGCTATTATTAAATCGATACTTAAATTTCTGATAATACCAATTATCAAACTTTCTATGGTCGCCTATATCATACGTTAATAAATCTTTACAATAAATAATCCCACCATTCACGTTTAATAAAGGTTTATCAAATAAAAATGTTATATTTGTATACTGACTTGCTAATTTTATTGCATGATTAACAACATCTGAGTTATATATTTCCGGTAAATACGTGAAACTATTCAAACAAGTTGAATCATCAGTAATAATATCCAAACCCAACTTATATAATTCACGCAAATACATACTTTCATTTAAACCAATATCATTTATCGCATATTGATTCTCGTTCAACATATTTAAACCATCAAAACCACCATATAAATTCATTGTAAAACTTAAAACATTCGTCTCTTTATTAAATTCAACAGCCTCTTCAACAGAATCTGTTACAGGATATTTTACATTAAAATTTTCATTAAAAGACTTATTTATACTTCTAGAATTAATTGTAAAATAATAAAGAATTTTAGGAATCTCGTCAATATAAGAATCATCAAATAAGTCTTTTATATTTATATTATTAGCGTCAGCAATAAAAGAGTCGATTTTTTCACCTGAGTGTTGATATTTTGCCAAATCCCATCTTTGAAAAATAGTAGTATCACTCTTCAATTGATTAAATAAATATATTTTCTCCAAGTGAAACATATTTGTATATGCAAAATCAGTTATAACTTTATCATTTGGCTCTATAAAGAAAGAATTATTTAAGTAGTCATATAAATAATCAGACGACATATTTTTTGCAGGATCTTCGTTATAGTTATTAAAATATTTATATAAATTTATTCTAACGAAATTAGCGCCTGTACTAAAAGTATCAAACATATTATTACTCTTTTTTTGTTGAAATATTGCATTTATTCGTTCTGACGCAAGTCTTGTCTTTTGCAATTCTATTCTTTTAAAATTTTTTCCCCATGCATGTTTTGTTAATAATTTATTATATTGATATCTTGTTGTGTCAAAAAACAGTTGCGGTTTTTGAGCATAACTTAAAATTTCTTTACCAGTCGTGACGCTATTTTGTGTGAATGTTTTTAGTTTAGGATATGCTAAAAAGCCCGCAGGAATTGTATTAATATTAAAATTTTGATTCATTACACTATCAGAGATCTCAACTCGAATCCACGGATTTTGTTGAGGGTAGACGCCTTGTGTTACAACTTTTTTTGTAATAATATCAAAATATGTTTTTTGAGTCCCAATAACACGACCAATAAAATCTTCACTATCTTGATTAAAATTCAAATTATCAAATCGATATATAACATCTTCATTTCGAATATCAATAATATGTAAATTAAATCGAGCATACTCAGTATCATTACCTAATGAAATAGGCATAATTTTGATACCTAAATTATTAGCAAAACGACCAGGACTAACTGCATGTATTCTAAATAATTTTTGAACACGACCTGCTAAATCTTCTCTACTTTTCATTTCATTGGTTGAATAAAAACCTTGACTTACAATCCAAGGTGTTTTTGCGTATTGATATTCTTGATTAAAATTTTTTAAATCATTTAAACTATCTCCTGTTAATTCTTCGAGTCTACAATCTGTAATATCGCATGAATCCATTAACTCATTTATCACATCATTATAATACACAAAAGAATAACCTAACTCGTTCAATCTAAAAATATTTAAATTTAAAACATTCCGCCAAAAAAACTCATCATTTTTATTAAAATTAAATAAAATATTATTATATCTGAACTTTAGCACTGAATTCTGTAAATCTCGCTGCGGATTCGAATTTATGTTTTCATTTAAATTTAAAATATTAAAAGTGTCATTTATTGTTAATCGATACTTGTCACTTACTTTGTCTATTTTTAAACCAATTTGATCCTTTGTAAAGATATATCCTAGTAAAAATTTATCATTGTCAAGATTTAAAATATCATGGTTATAACGATTTAATAAACCCTGATCTTTTTTCTTTACTTGCAAGTTAATTGCATAAATTTTCTGTGTATTGCTTAAATTAAAACCTGGTTTAAGACCTGCGTAAGTTGGGTTTGATATATCTTTGCTTAAATCGATGCCGGCGAGTCGTGTAAAATTTAAGCCGCCTGATGACATTGTTGTATAGGCTGACATATAGGGTATTGAGTTATTGATACCGAATTGACGAATTTGATCAGTGATTTTGCCGTGTTTTGTTTGAAAATCGTTAAAAAAAGTGGTGCCTTGGGTATTATCAGATTTAAATGTTCCTGAAAATGTAGGTATAAAAGGCATACCTGAGACAGATGTTCCTAAAATATTACCTAATCTTTGAGTCATTGATGGATAAGAAGAAGAAAAAAATTCTCTAGGACTTTGATTAATTGAAACTTGCGTTTGCCCTGATGTTGTTGTCATAGTATAATACCTTACTACATAAATGATAATAATAATAATTATGAGAAGATAATAATCGGTTTAAAAAATCAGTGTGAATAGTTTTAAGAAGGTAGAAAAAGAAAGGTGTAGTTTAGTATTGTAAGACGCAGTTGTCGAATTTGATACCTAGACTGATTGAGGTGGGTTCACCGTCGTTGCCGTAATCTAGACCGCCGAAATCGGCGCTGGTTAATTGGCAGCCTTTGACATCCCATAATTCAATAACTGTACCTACTGGATCAAGCATTTTGATTTGGCAGTCTCTCTTATAAAAGTCGGCGTAGCCTGCGCGACCTGAAACTGATTCGTAATGTGTTCTGATCCATTCCATGACTTGTTGAGCGCCGGAAGGTGCAATTGGATCATATAAATCGATATTCATATCGCCAAATGTCATTTTACCTGCGATGTGACGTTCTGAGTTAATGAATGGAAGTGTTTTTGATGCAATGGTAAAGCTAGGTCTTTTGGCTGTCTTCATCAAAAATGAATCAATACCTTCAATTGCAAAGACCCAACGATTTTGTCGTTTTGGTTCAAATTTATTTGGAATCATCTCCGCGACACTTAATGTTTCAATCGCCATTTTTTATTTTGTCTCCTAATGTTTTTTTATTTATAGAATAACTAGGTTATTCAATTGAATTTGATACTACAAAGTCAAGAGAAATAAATTCAATTGACTTTGTGGGTCGTAAAGTGATGGTACCTCTAATGGTATTATTCTCAATATCAACTTGATTTGGAGTAATTGACACAGAATAGCTATCAAGCCCTTGTTGGTTTTTAACTAATTCCAAAATTGGTTGCACTAAACCCTGAAATTCCAGTAATGTTTCTGCTGTGTTTGGCTTAAATAATATAGTATTCGCAACTTGCTTAACTTTACGACGAATAAAGATCAACAAACGTCTAACATTAATTCTATCCAAGGCTGATGGCAAACTTAATAATGTTTTTTGACCAAAAATATATACTTGATCACGACCAGCTGGAATATAAATAGGATTAATATCATTATCATATAACTCATCAAGCTGTTCACGACTAATTGCAAACTCAGTAGCACTAGCATTCACTAAACCACGAGTAATACCCGCCGGAGCATACCAAGGTGTAGTTCCACTATTATCAGAACGACTCATCACACCTAACGCCGCAACACTTGGAGGCACTTTAAGAGATCCGCCATTAGGCTTATTCAACATCACATCAGGAAAGAAAGCTGCAGCAAAAGAAGTATCTAACTTTCTCTCACCCAAATTTATAATAGTCTGACTCACTGATACTTTTGCTGTCTGATCAATAATCATCTCACCCAAATCATCTTTTTGCTCAATATCCATAATATACATTGTGTCAAAACGATCTGTCGCAGCTTTAATGGCAGCATTGGTCACAATTTGTTCACGTATACCGGGTATACATAACAACTGAATCTCTGATTTATCTTTCGCAGCATATGCATCCAACGCACTCACATAAGTTTCAATCGTCGAACCAGATTTTGCAGCTGTTAAACCCTCTCGATAACAAGCAACATTACTCAAGGTATGCTTTTCCTCATCAAAAATATCTAAACCATCAAATCCACCTTGCAACATAAATGAAAATGATAAATATTTGCTACTTACACGACTTAAATCTTTATCAAGTCTAAAGAAACGTCTAGATGCACCTGTCGGAAATGTATCACTAGCCGCATCAGAATTACGTATAAATATCGCATCACCCCACTTTGTATTATCAATTACTTTGTCAGTTGTATTATTGTGTGTAATACGAATTTTTTCTAAATGAAAGAAATTTGTATCTTTTGCAATGTCTGTTGCGTCCCAAATTGCTGAACTGAAATATTTGCTATATGACAAAATTGAATTATTAAATGTTTGTTCACTATATTCCTTAAAACCAGCTGTACCAATATCATCATTTTCTTTTTTCGCAAATTTAATACCCCAAGGAATAATTTTAACTTCTTTTGGAGATGAAGGGCTAATTGAAATCTTACCGATTGATCTAACCATAGGCACAGGAGGTTGTACTAAATTTAATAATTGATCTGTTGCAAATATTGTGCCCGACGGGAATTTACTTTCTAATTTAAGTTGTTTAAAGTCGCTAAACCCGCAAGGTAAAACTTTTCGATTTATTAATCCTTCATTGACTTTACTTGCAACTTCGACTCGAACATATCGATTGCTAACATTATATTTACCGACTGTTACAAGACCTGGTTGACTTGCATCAAAATCCCAATATTCAAATTTATCACCTATCACACGCGCAATATAATTATCTTCATCAGGATCCAACGTTAATTGCTTCCAAGCCACCAAAATATCATTTTTTAAAGGATTCGAATCAATTCTTTGCAAAGAAACATCAAATGTACCAAAAGCGCCGTCACCAGCTGTTAAATTGGAAATAACGATTTTAACCTGTTTGTTTCCAATTTCTCCATCATCAATCGCATGAAAACGAAATAATTTCTGTACTCCACTACCTAAATTATCATTGTTAGCACCATCTTGACTTAAACCAAAATCTTGACTTACAACCCATGGGGAAACAGCTTTTTGAAATCTCTTCTCAAAATCCTCAAACGCAATAATATTAGATTCTGAAGGTACACAAAAAGCACCATGCGTAGAGACGCCAGCAGCATTACCATTACTAGCGAGTGTAATACCTGTCATATCGTTCTTTATAACTTTAGGATTTATATCAAAGTGAGCATGTAAATAATGACCTGCTTCTTCGATCTTATGAGGGTCAGTATTTAAAACATTGGCAAAATAATTTGATTTTGTAACATCAAAAGAACATTGTATCACGTTGATTTGACCATTATATCCTGTTAAATACAACGAAAATGTCGACTTATTAGGATCCAACGTACCTATTAAAGAGCCCTTTGGATCTGTGGCCAAAGAGTCTTTTCCTGGTGGTGTATTTGCTGCCTGACCTTCAAGAGTAGCTACAACATTATGAGGTGTCATTAAAATACCACGCAACAAAGGCTTAACACTGACACCTGCAGATTGTGATGTAACTGATGCTAAGCCACCACCCGTGCTGTCAGAAACAACAATACTTTTTGTCAGGTTTAATGAATCTGCTAATTGGGTTAAAATAATTTTATTACCGTCGACAGTTGCTGTAATCTTTCTATCTAATACAAACGCAGCATCAATTGACTTTTTTATTTCGCAAGCATATAAAAAGTCAGCTGTTAATGTGTTTGTTTTTAAAGTATTAAATTTGTGGACTACGTCATTATTGTTAGCGTTAATTAAGTCTGTAAAAATATTAATCAAATTAGTTAAGTCTGCTTTTTTTTGATTAAAAATCGCATCATTCCCTGGTTGATTAGCTGTTTCTAATTCACCAATTTTGTTAGAAATATTTGTAAAATTAGTTTGTAAGTTGCTAGCCAATGCCTGAATAACATTTAAATCATTACGCACAACACTTTGAATAGTGTTATTATCTTTTACTTTTACTTGTAATGCCTCGATTTTCTTTATTAAAATGTCAGTATATTCTAGTGACAGAGCACCAAATGCATCGTCTACAGCGGTAGAAAGTTCGAGCATATCAAAATCGGCAACAGCATCTTTTAAATCGTCTATAAGAGTTAATAAACTATCAAAACTCGTAGAAATATCACTGATTATATTGATTGTTGCTGTGGGCATTAAAACTTCTGATGCTTGATTTGCAACTGCAGCTTTAAAAGTAAATAAACGGTCAGTTTCATTTGATCCAACAGGTCTAATTGTAAAAGTTTCATTTTGCGTTATGTTTGCAGATGTAATTGTGACTGTGTTTTTGTAATATGATTTACTTTGTAAACCTGATTCAGAAAGGTACTTTGATGATGTAGTGTCAGATACAAAGTGCCCTAGCATGAAAGTTTTACCTTTTACATCAAT
>JACCED010848740.1_pt1 | contig 14217 bp, 17 predicted proteins | sample 7455021 | NCBI WGS metagenome assembly JACCED01 (sample SAMN15323456, study PRJNA562643) | freshwater metagenome | isolation source: river surface water | place: USA:Blue River Watershed | collected 2017-08-19 | reverse complement strand
GGCAATTCCTTCGGCGTGCCGACGGTTGGTGGTTCAGTCAATTTCCATACGCGCTATGACGGCAATATTCTCGTCAATGCGATGGCTGTTGGTTTGGCCAAGACCGACTCGATCTTCTACGCCAAGGCAACCGGCGTCGGCCGCCCGATTGTTTATCTCGGCTCCAAGACTGGTCGCGATGGCATTCATGGTGCGACCATGGCGTCAGCTGCATTTGAAGCGGATGCCGAAGAGAAGCGCCCGACTGTGCAAGTGGGTGATCCCTTCTCTGAAAAGCTGTTGCTCGAAGCTTGTCTCGAAATCATGGCCAAGGGTTGCGTGATTGCGATTCAGGATATGGGCGCTGCGGGTCTGACATCTTCTGCCGTTGAAATGGGCGCGAAGGGCAATCTCGGTATTGAGCTTGATCTTGATGCTGTGCCTTGCCGTGAAGAAGGCATGACGGCTTATGAAATGATGCTGTCGGAAAGCCAGGAGCGTATGCTCATGGTGCTTGATCCGGCGAAAGAGAAAGAAGCCGAAGCTGTCTTCCGCAAATGGGGTCTCGATTTCGCGATCGTTGGTCGCACCACGGATACGCTGCGCTTTGTTGTGAAGCATCAAGGTGAGATCAAGGCTGATCTGCCGATCAAGGAATTGGGCGATGAAGCTCCGCTTTACGATCGCCCGCATGTGAAGCCGCCGGCAAAGCCCGTCATCAACGCGAGCGATGTGAAGCCGCCGATGTCCAATCGCGATGCGCTGAAACATCTCATTGGTTCACCTGATCTGTGCTCGAAGCGCTGGGTCTGGGAGCAATATGATCATCTCATTCTCGGCAATACGGTGCAGCAGCCGGGTGGCGATGCAGCTGTTGTGCGCGTTGGCGATGGGCCGAAGGGCCTTGCCATGACAACGGATGTGACGCAGCGCTATTGCGAGGCTGATCCCGTGCAAGGTGGACGTCAGGCTGTTGCAGAAGCTTGGCGCAATATCACCGCTGTTGGTGCAACACCGCTTGCACTGACGGATAATCTGAATTTCGGTAATCCCGAAAAGCCGGAATATATGGGCCAGTTTGTTGGCTGTTTGGAAGGCATTGGTGATGCTGCACGCGCGCTGGATTTTCCCATCGTGTCGGGCAATGTGTCTCTCTATAACGAGACGCAGGGTCGCGGCATTCTTCCCACCCCCTCCATTGGCGGCGTGGGCAAGATTGATGATGTGACCAAGGCGGCAAGCCTCGCATTCAAAAAGGCTGGTGAAGAAATTCTTCTTGTAGGTGAGACGACGGGCTGGCTTGGTCAGTCCATGTATCTCTGGCAGGTCTGCGGTCGTGAGGAAGGCGCACCGCCTCCGGTCGATCTTGCAGCTGAGCGCCGCAATGGCGATTTCGTGCGCGGTCTCATTCTGTCAGGCAAGGTCAGCGCCGTCCATGATTGCTCGGATGGTGGTCTTGCCGTGGCACTTGCCGAAATGGCCATGGCTGGAAAGATCGGCGCCACAATCAGTGCATCGAATGATTGCGCGCATGGCTTCTATTTCGGTGAAGATCAGGCGCGCTATGTGCTGACTGCTTCAAGCGCGCAGGCGAGCGAGATTGAAGCATCTGCAAAGGCCGCTGGCGTTCCTGTCATGCGACTTGGCAAGACGGGCGGTGATACGTTGACTCTTGGGGCTGAAGCCCCCATTTCAATTGCGGAGCTTGTCCGCGCCCATGAGGACTGGCTGCCGAATTTCATGTCATCAGCAAAGTGATTTCCAGTCATGATCTTTGTTCAAGCCAAGGCTCTTGCGGGGCCGCTCTATATTCGCGCGGAAAATGTTTTGGCAGTTCAATATGGGGATCGTGAGAAATGCACGATCTTCATGGCAGGTGGCGCAGCGCTGCCTTGTACGGAGGCGGCGGCAGGTGTCGTGGCGCGTATTGAAGAAGCGCTGAAGAAACAAACGGGCGAGGCCGCAGTGGCGGCGCCCGCACAAAGCGAAGCTGATTGAGAAGGGCTTGAAACATGGCGATGCAGGCAAGCGAGATCGAACGGCTGATCAAGGAAGCTCTTCCTGATGCTCAGGTGGAAATCACCGACCTCGCTGGCGATGGCGATCACTATGCTGCGCGTGTCGTGTCGGAAGCCTTCCGTGGCAAGACGCGGGTGCAGCAGCATCAGATCGTCTATGCGGCACTCAAGGGCCAGATGGGGGGTGATTTGCACGCCCTCGCCCTCCAGACCTCCGCCCCCGCCTGATCTTGAGTCGATCTGGGCAGAGCGACTTCAGATTGCTATATTCATCTTCAAAGCCGCATCCTTGACCTGCGGCCTGAAAGGACAAAGCAATGGCCAGCATTCAGGAAGAAATCCGTCAGGAAGTCACCTCCAACGATGTCGTGCTTTTCATGAAGGGCACGCCGCAGATGCCGATGTGCGGCTTCTCCGGTCAGGTCGTGCAGATCCTCGACTATCTTGGCGTTCCCTATAAGGGCATCAATGTGCTGGCCAATGACGAGATCCGTCAAGGCATCAAGGATTACGCCAACTGGCCCACAATCCCGCAGCTCTATATCAAGGGCGAATTCGTCGGTGGCTGCGATATCGTGCGTGAGATGTTTCAGTCGGGTGAACTCGCCAGCTTTCTGAGCGAGCAGGGTGTGGCTTGCAGCCAGCCCGACAAGGCCTGATGAAAAGGCTGGCGCTTTTGACGCCAGCCCCTCTCTTCATTCTGTAATTACACCGCAGGCGGCGCGCCCACCCGCATCGCCTGCCGGGTCTGTCTTGTGATCGTCCTTGCCCTCATGGACGACAATGGATGTGCCGCCTTCGCGAATGAGCGAATGGGGCTTGCCTTTCTCCAAAGTGACAGCTGCGTTGAGTACTTCAACGATCGTGGAGCCGCTGGCAGGCACCACGAGATTGGGCATGTCGCCAGCATGGTGGCCATCGGGCGAGTGGAGCCCGTGTTTCTTGTTGCCGGGGTTGAAATGCCCGCCCGCCGTGGTGAAGGGCGGTTCGCATCTGCCGACTGCGTGAATATGCATGGCGCGTTCGCCGGGCAGATTGTTGAGCGTCAGGCGGATCAGCACACCCGCCGGGGTCTGGGTGAATTCGGCCTTGCCGGTCTCTTCTCCCTTGCCATTGATCAGGTTTGCTTTCGCGCTCTGGGCGCTGGCGCAGGAGATGGACAGGGCGAGCAAGACCGCGCTGGCACAAAGCGGCTTCAGGAAGACCATGCGGAACACTCCATGTAAGCAGGAGGAGTAAAATTGTAACTTTTAAGATTTCAAAAGCAAGCTCAGCTTGGCCACGACATCTGGCCCGCCTGCGATCCGCAAAGTCTTGATCCGGCTTGTCGCGCCACTCTCCAGCCGGACTGTCTGCCGCGGCAGTTCAAGGCTCTTGGCAATCAGCTTCAGGATAGCCTCATTGGCCTTGCCATTTTCAGGAACAGCCCGGACGCGTGCCTTCAAGACGATGCGGCCGTCAGAGAGCTGATCCAGCCCTTCCAATGCATCTTTGGAGGCGCGGGGCGTCAGACGCAAAGCCAGCAGCAGATCATCTCCCGACCGCCGCCATGGACGAGCGGCGTCCGGTTCAATAGCCGATGGCATGAGGATAGATATTGTACCGGATCACGCGTTGAATGAAGTAGATCACGAGCAGCAAAATGATCGGCGAAATATCCATGCCGCCCAAAGGTGGCACATAGCGGCGGATTGGCCGCAGGGGCGGTTCGACGACAGCATTGAGCGCATTCCAGATCGAGCGAACGGCGCTGTTATAGATATTCACCACATTGAGGGCGACGAGCCATGACAACACTGCCACGGCGACGATCGCCCAAGTGTAAAGTTCCAGAACAATCAGGACGACATCAAGAAGCGCTTGCATCCAGAACTCCCGCAGTGGTCAGCAAGACTTAAACCACCCCTGCCATGCCCTGCAAGCCGCAGCAACGCCGGGAATGGCGTTGACATGCGCCGGGGCAAACCCTAAAGAGACCGCAAGTTGGGGCTGTAGCTCAGATGGGAGAGCGCTGCAATCGCACTGCAGAGGTCGTGAGTTCGAATCTCATCAGCTCCACCAGATTTTGTTTCAAACAACATAGATTTTATCTGAACGATGCGCTGGCATTGCAGTGACCTTTACGAGTCGCAACAAGCCGTCACATTCTAATCCAGCTGGCCACTGAGCCGACTATCCGTATGGCGGCCCTCGTAATGATCGTCGAGATCATCCAGTGTTTTCTGGCCATGTTGTGGATCGACGGCCAGCAGAATTGCGTCGATCTTTGCCTCCATCCGGTCATCACCTTCCTTCGATTGTGGCGAGCCAACATGCAGAAGAATGGCAAGCCCGGCGACCTGCCAGAGGAGTTGTAAAAACTCAGATTGCCAATTCTCCAGCGTATCCCTCATCGTTGTCACGAAAAAACCGGCGAAGGTGACCGCCTGCTGCTGGGCTTGCTGTTCTTGAACATAAGCAAACCACCCAAAGATCCAATGTCCGAGAAGGCTGATCAAAAAGAAGCCCCCGGTCACCCATGCAAAGCCGTAACGTTTCCAAATCGAATGATGATGCATCGACAATGCCTCCTCGAAAGGTAAAGGCTGTCTTGATCTGCGCTGTTGCGAACTTTCAGCTGGTTCGATGCGGTCGCGCGGATAGGAAACGCTCGGCTTGTGCGTCGAGAGTGATCATCATTTGCGGTCTGCCAGGGCCTTGGCATATTCACCAATGAGAAGCGAAGCTGGATAGAGCACTTGCTCTTCCATCGCGGCATGGGCTGCGATCATCTCGGCCAGTTCGACGAGATCATCTTTCTTTTCCTGTTTTGCAGCATCGCGCATGGCGTGCAGGGCTGCAGAGATCTGCTTGTGCTCCTCCAGCATGGCGGGTAGCTGGGCGCGGAACGCCTCTGAGCGTTTGATGAGGTCATCGCGCAAATCATTGGGGAGGGTCGCGTCTTTTTTCGTCAAAGCCTCAAGTGCGCCCAGTTGCGGGAGTGCAAAGCGCTCTTCCTTTTCGAAATGAGGTTTCAGAACAGCCATGGCGCGCTGCGCGGCTTCCCCGGCCTTGCCGCCAGCTTTCGTCGCGCTTTCCAATGCATCGAATAATTCATGATGTTCGGCTTGCAGCGCCTTGGGGATTGTCAGTGATGATGTCTGCGCATGGCCAAACGTGACGGAGGAAAACAAAACCGCAAATGGAAGCGCATAATTGACAAGCTTGAACATGACGAAAATCCTTCTGCATGGATGATGAAGAAAGAATTCTGATCATTGGCTCGCCTTTCAAGCGACAGCAAAAGTATAAGGAATGAAAATTTCTGCTGTTTGGATCAAATGGGCTTCAGACTTGATCCAGATCATCCATGCTGGCGTGTCACCGGGGTGACAGACGGGTTATTGACCCAGCAGCAGACTGGTGCTCACCTATTGACCGCATTCAACATCTTGCGAGCATTGTCATGGGATTTCGTTTTCAAAAGCGCATTCGTTTGTTCAAGGGTCTTACCCTCAATCTGAGCAAGACAGGCACATCACTAAGCCTTGGCGGGCCGGGTGCGTCGATCAATCTCAAAGGGGATAAGGTGACCGGCACGGTTGGCGCGCCGGGCACAGGCCTTTCCTATCGTGAAACCGTCAGCCGCTCCAAGGGCCGTTCCGCGCGGGGCTGGTGGATCTTGATTGCGATCATGATCGTGGTTGGCGTGGTGTTGTTGCTGGGGTGATCCTGCGCCAGTCAGGCTTTGTCTCTAGCCGCGCAGCGTGAATGTTTGACTTGGCCCCTGTTTGACTTGGCCCTGTGTTTGACTTGGCCCTGTCTGCTCGCCTAGCCTTGAACATCATCAAGCCTGTGACAAGTTCAGGTATTTCGAGGGAGCGAGGCACATGTCAGTTGCGGCTGAATCGGTGCAAGTGCAGACCCGCGATCTGACGCCGCTGATTGGGGCGCAGATCATGGGTGTTGATCTCTCTCAAACTTTGAGCGCGGACGTTGCGCAACAGATTGTCGAGATCTGGCATAACAAATCAGTCATCTTACTGCGTGGGCAAAGCATCAGCGAAGATGAGCAGGTTCGCTTTGCCGAAATCTTTGGTCCGCTCAACCGCAGTCACACGCAAAAGCCACATCACAGCAAGACGAATAATGCGGTGATGTTTGTCTCAAATATTCGGGAGAATGGTGAATTGATAGGCGCCCACCCCGATGGTGAGATGCATTTTCATACGGATCAATGCCATCAGGAAAAACCCTGCTCAGCCACCATGCTCTATGCGATGGAAATTCCCAGTGAAGGTGGAGATACGCTGTTCATCAATGCCTTTCATGCCTATGAGACGCTGCCTGAGGATTTGCGGCAGCGTATCGACGGACTCAAGGCGATCAATGCCTATGATTATGCCCATGGCGAAACGCGTGGAGATTTTTCAGGAGAAGGTATAGCGAAAGCGCTTCATCCGGTGGTGCGCACGCATCCGGTGACGGGCCGCAAGGCACTTTATGTCAATCGGCTGATGACCGCATGGATTGAAGGCATGGACCGCCGCGAAAGCGAGGAGCTTTTGTTGCGGCTCTTTGAGCACCAAGAGAATCCTGCCTTTATCTATGCGCATAAATGGCAGGTTGGCGATGTGGTGCTTTGGGACAATCGGTGCACGCTCCATGCGCGCACTGATTTCAATGCGCGAGAACGTCGCTTGTTGCGGCGCGTGACAATCTTGGGTGAGAAGCCTTATTGACAAAATAAAACCGGCGCCACATGGGCGCCGGTGATGCATAATTTATGCAGATCAGAAACGGCCACTAATGCCGCCGCGCAGAAACGGGAATACCTTTTCAAGCGCTGCATAAATGATCGACAGAACGATTGTCAGGCCGATGATGACACCGATGACCATCAATTCCTGAGCCCAGCCCTGTACGCCACCCATAGTCCTCTCCCCTTTATGCGATCCTTGATGGCCAAAAGTAGCATAGGCCCTGGCGCCTGCAAAGCCGCTCTTTTCAGCTCTGCCGCAGGTCCCGTGCTTGTTGCAGCCATGGGCTTTCGGCCCGCAGGCGTGCCTCGAAAGCGCGGATCTCGGCCTCATGTTTCATGGTGAGGCCAATCTCATCGAGCCCCTCGATCAGGCGCAATTTGTCAGAGGCGCTGATGTCGAAAGACCATTGCGCCGTCCCGTGAATGATCGTTTGTGCGGGCAAATCGACTGTGAAGGGGCTTGTACCATTGCTGGCCAGAACAGCTGCTTCCAGACCATCGAGATCGGCAAGTTCGATCGGCAGCAATCCGTTCTGAATGCAATTCTCCCGAAATATGTCAGCGATGCTGCGCGCAATCACACAGCCTATGCCAATGCCCATCAGGCACCATACGGCGGATTCGCGCGAGGAGCCGCAGCCGAAATTCCGGCCTGCTACGAGGATCGACGGGCGTTGATAGTTGGGATGGTTGAGGATGTGGTCTGTCAGCGTCCCGTCAGCTGCGATGCGCTGGCGCTTGAACAAAAGCTCACCCCAGTCTGGTTCGAGGCCGCGCGCCAATTGCAACGGGGCGATCTGATCGGTGTTGATGTCATCTTCGATCATCGGCACCGCAATGCCGGTCAGCGTGGTGAAAGGCTGCATTACAGACCCTCCAGCTTGCGGATATCGGTGATCTTGCCGGTGATGGCAGCTGCAGCAGCCAGAGCGGGACCGACGAGATGGGTTCGCACGCCGCGGCCCTGCCGATTTTCGAAGTTCCGATTGGTGGTGGAAAGAATGCGTTCGCCTGCTTCGCCTACATCACCATTGGTGCCCGCGCACATGGAGCAACCGGCTTCGCCCCACATGAAACCCGCATCCTTGAAAATTTGGTCGAGCCCCTTGGCTTCAGCCGCGCGTTTCACCTGGGTCGAGCCTGGGACTACAATGCCGGTCACACCTTTGGCGATTTGTCGTCCTTTGACGAGAGCGGCGGCGATTTCCAGATCAGGCAGGCGTGAATTGGTGCAGGACCCGATAAAGACGCGACCCACAGGCAAGCCTTCAATCGCGCTACCCGCTTCAAGACCCATATAGGCTAATGCCCGTTCAACCGCAGCACGTCTTGCAGGGTCGAGCTTTGCCGGATCGGGAACGCGCCCGTCAATGCTGATGACTTGTGAAGGATCGGTGCCCCAAGTGATTTGCGGGCCAAGTGCGCTGCAATCAATCGTAACCTCATGGTCGAACAGGGCGGCGTCATCACTCTTCAAGTCACGCCATTGCGCCACGGCCCGATCCCATTCTGCGCCTGTTGGTGCAAATGGGCGCCCGGCAAGCCACTGGATGACGCTGTCATCTGGTGCGACAAAGCCGGAGCGAGAGCCCATCTCGATGGTCAGATTGCACAAGGTGAGACGCTGTTCGACGCTCATGGCGCGCGCCACTGGCCCTGCATATTCGATCGCATAGCCGCGCCCGCCTGCCACGCCCAATTTCGCGATGATGGCCAGCGCAACATCCTTGGCCGCCACATGCGCATCAAGCTTGCCCTGCAGATTGACCCGCAAACTCTTCGGCTTGGTGAGAGTGATGACCTGCGTGGCCAAAATATGTTCCAGCTCAGTCGTGCCGCAGCCAAAGGCAAGAGCGCCAAGCCCGCCCACCGTACAAGCATGGCTGTCGGGCACCGCATGAGTGGCACCGGGCAAGACCATTCCCAATTCCGGTGCGACGACATGGCTGATGCCTTGATCAGGATCGCCCAGATCAAAGATGCGCACATTGTTCTTGCGGCTGCCATCGCGCATGGCGCGCACAAAGGCGGCGCCCTCTGCGTAGGTTTCATCCGTCCGTCCGGGTTTCACCGAAACGGAATGATCCTGCATGGAGAATGTCAGATCAGGGCGGCGTACGGCACGTCCTGCCTTTGCGAGTTTGCCAAAGGCATGTGGTGCATGAAGATCATGCAGCACATGCCTGTCGATATAGATGAGATCACGGCCATCGGCACGGCGTCCGACAAGATGTTTCGTCCAGATCTTGTCAAGCAAAGTGCTCGCTTGCCGATTGTCCATCTTACTTCACGCCACCCATGGAGGAGATGTTGCCGCGCAGCGTGCCAAGCACTGCAGGCGAAACATTGGAGAGATCGCGGAACACTTTGCGTCCCTCTTCAATGCCCACATAATCGAAGGGAAGACCATTGCGCTTGGTCGACTCTTCAATGAATGCCGGATCCGCCATCGCGTCCTTGATGCCCTTGCGCAATGCATTGAGTGCAGGCGCAGGCGTGCCTGGCGGTGCCATCGCCACATAAGCGAGATCACCAAATTGCTGGATTGCCCAGTTGAGTGCGTTCCAGACTTCGCCTTCCGGCAATTTGCCGTGAATCTCTTTGTAGAGATCCTGGAAGACAGGCATGTCAGTGATGCGCGGGTCGCGCTTGAACTCCCCCTTCTCATTCGACGGGACGAGGTAAGACAGACCCATGCCATCGCCAGAGGTGATGAAAGCCTTGGAGCGGGTGCGATAGGTGCCGATGGATGTGTTATGCACATGCACTTCGCCGCGCTGGAGCGCGAGGAACACGTCTGCACCGCCACGATAGCCCGTCACAACCTTATGCGGCACACCCAGTGTCTTTAGGGAGAGATGCGACAGAATGCCGGAAATATCCGTTGTTGCATAAGCGCCAATGGAAATGTCCTTGGCTTTCATGATGTCAGCGGGCTTCTTCGCGCCACCGGGAACAGCGTCCACGCGCATATAGTTGACACGGATGTCGCTGATGCCGCCCAGATATTCATATTGGTCATAGCGCGCGCGCAAACCTTGTTCGCCGAGCGCCTGAGCCAGCGGATCCCAAAGCGTCAGGATGATGGTCTGGCCATCCGGCTTGGCTTTTTCATAAATGTAATTGAATGCCAGAACCCCGCCAGCGCCGGGCATGTTTTGCACGACGATATTGGGTTCGCCGGGAATATGCCTTTTCAGATGGGGCACAAAGAGGCGCACTAGCGTATCGGCCGAACCGCCCGCGGCCAGACCAACCACGATTGTGAGGGTCTTGCCGGCATAGTTTTCCATCTGCTGCTGCGCGCGCGCGGGCAAAGATGTGGCAAGTGCACCAGTCAAAAGCGCACCAGCCATCAGAAGGCTTTTCAGCATTCGCATGAGAGATTCCTTCCCTGTGGTTTCACATGAGTGACGGACAATAGAGGCGACCGGATCAGTCCTTGTCGGAAGCGGATTTATAGTGGTCCTCCGCATCCTGCCAGTCCTTCAACTTCAAGATCTCGTAATAGTCGGCCATGGAGGCGACCGCTGCCCCCGCTTTGGCAACATCCCCGGTCTGCATGAGGGTCCGCAGGAAATGGCGGATGCCGGGAATGGCAGCAAGCACAGCATAGACGGATGTGCTCAGCATTTTGTAACCAAGCTCCTCAAGCTTTTCGACGCTGAGCGGAGCGACACTGCCTGTTGGCGTGATGTTATAGAGCATGGGCGCATCAATGCGACGCGCGATCTCGCGGGCCTCATCTTCGGTCTTGGGGCCCTCGACAAAGATCATGTCAGCGCCAGCGTGTTGATAGGCTTCTGCTCGGCGGATGGCGGCATCGAGCCCTTCGACTGCGCGTGCATCAGTGCGCGCAACAATCACGAGATCATCATCGCGACGAGCATCCAGAGCGGCCTTGATTTTCATCTCCATTTCCGATGGGGAGATGATTTGCTTGCCCGCCATCATACCGCAACGCTTCGGCGTGACCTGATCTTCGAGCATGACAGCAGCAACACCTGCTCGCTCAAATTCCATGATGGTGCGGCGCACATTGATGGCAGGTCCATAGCCAGTGTCGGCGTCGGCAAAAACGGGCAAGCCGCTCGCAGCGGCAATTCGCCCGGCATTCTCGGCATTTTCCGATAGGGTCATCAAGCCGACATCGGGCAAGCCAAGCCGCATGGCGGCCGTTGCATTGCCCGAACTCATCAGCGCCTCATAGCCTTCCCCCGCCACAAGCCTTGCGGTGAAAGGATCTCCCACGCCCGGCAGAAGCGTCATTTTTCCGCGTGCCAGAAGCGCGCGAAAGCGCGTGGTCGGCTTTTCGAGGCCCATGCAAATCATCCCTGAAGAGAAGCTGGCTGTTTCGCCTTTGCATGAGCCTATAACAGTAAAGACCAAAGCCTCTCAAGCAGGGAGCTTAAAAACGCAGCACCGAGAAGATGCGCACTCCGCGGCCGGGAGCCAGAACCTCATCCTTCTTGAAGGATGTGTGATAGCGGACATCGTCATTGAGCAGATTCGTACCCCTGAGCCCGATGGTCATCTCCTGCAGACCACCAAAGCCACGCAAGGAGCGGCTATAGCTCAGATCCGCGCTCAGAAGATTATAACCCTTGGTGGGTGTTTCTTCCGCTGCAATTCTGGTCTGGCTGAAGGCGTGTAAAAGGAAGAGACGCGCTGACCAGCCCTGTGGCTCGCGCCAGAAAATGCCACCGCCGACACGTTGAGGAGGAATTCGCGGTGCACGGCTTCCATCGCTGAATGTGGCGGCAACACGATCATATTGCGCATCAAGCCCAAACATGCCGCGCCCGATTTCCATCACATCAAGTTGCGCGCTGAGTTCAGCGCCGCGAAAGCGGGCATCCTGTTGCCGATAAACAACCTGCCGCAATTCCGTGCCGCCGCCGCTCGCGCAGGTTGAAAAGTCATCATCACAGGTTTCACCCGTCAGATGCTTATAGATGAAGCCTTTGTAGCTCGTATGAAACAGCGAGCCATCCAGACGCAGCTGACCGATGGCTCGACGCAGACCAATCTCGATTGTTTGCGCGCGCTCAGATTTGAGGTTGGCTTGTCCGATTTCGAAAGTTGCAGTTGCTTCATGCGGGCCACGCGAAAACAATTCCGCGCCTGTTGGAGCGCGCTCGACAGTTTGCGCATTGATGCGGCCAACAAGGTCATAGGGTAGATCTTTCAACAGACCAAAGCTTGCGCTCTTGGGCATATATCTGCGCGTGAGAGCATTTTCTGATGTCGCACCATTTGCGGGATCAAAATTTGTCGGGAACAAGGTCTGCGTGCCTTGATGGCGTGCACCATCAAGGCGCGCTGCGGCTTGTATTCGATAGCCTTGCGCAAATTTCATTTCTTCGAAAACAAAAAGACCCGTGTTGAAGCTGTCGATGGGCGGCAAAATGGATGTTGCTTCGCCACCCGTTCTGAGTGCCCGCAGATCTGTCTGCAGGCCAACCGCGCCGCTCAATGTGCCCCATTGTGTCGTGATTGGTCGATGCTCAACTTCGAGGCGCCACTCTGCTTGACGGTTGCGATATTCAGAACCAACCGCATAGACACCAGCATCAAGACTCTTCTCCTGATGGTGATAGGCTGAAGCGCCGGCCCACAAGCGCATCACATCGAGAATACTATCGCTGAAGCGATATTCGCCTTGAACCTGAAGCCGGTTTTCTGCCGGACTCAAAGCTGTGCGCGCGGCAACTGAATCACCACCGGGAACGTGATAGAGCGAGTCGTAATGGCTGAGCGAGAAACCAAGATAGCCGCCGGCAAAAAACCATGAAGCACCGATTGCAGCCCCCTGAGCCTGCCGCTGCGAATTGCGCTGACGACCGCGCGGGGTTTGATAGCTGTCATTCGCACTGGCAAATGCGTCTGCATGTATGGCGACATTTTTGTGGCTGGCATCAACCGAAAAAGCCGTCTCTCGTCCTTGATCAAAGCTTGACCAATTTCCGATCCACCTGCCGCTCACGGTGTTGCGCAGTTGCGTGGGGATACGATTGTTCTGCACATTCACCACGCCACCAATCGCTTGTGCGCCATAGCGCAAAGTGGCGGGACCGCGAATGACATCAATGCGGTCATTCAGCAATGGATTGATGGGTGATCCATGGTCTTCGCCCAGCTCTGACACGTCATGTGTGCCGATCCCGTTTTCCTGAAGGCGCACGCGCTGATTATCGAGGCCACGAATAATGGGCCGGCTGGCCGCGCCGGGGATATAGCCGGAGGTCGATAGACCCGGCTGGTTCGCCAAAGCTTCGCCTAGCGTGGCTGCACCCTCCCGCTCGATCTGGGCACGCGGGATGATGGTAACCGGTGCAAAAGACTCAAGAATGACCGGCATGTCACCGGGGTTTCGGGGCCGAACCAGGATGCCTTCGCCTTCCGACGAGACGGGGTTGGCAATGTCTTGTGCCAGGACGGGGGCGCAACAGCAGGCAAAGCCCGCCAAAATCAACGCAGATCGCAAGGAAGCCTCCTCAGAATGTAATGTTATAACATTACATTTCCGAGGGAGAATCAAGTCTAAAAACCCGCACCCCTTGAGGCGCGGGTCTGTCTCGTCAGCCCTTCAATCCGGGGGCGAGGGAGAAGCTCGCTTCCGTCTTGGCCTTGATCTCATCCAGCGTCACGCCATCGGCGATCTCGATCAGTTGCATCCCGCCATTGCCGGTTTTGTCGATGGTAAAGACGCCCAGATCAGTGATGACCATATCCACCACGCGCGAACCGGTGAGCGGCAGATTGCAGGTATGCAACAGCTTCGGTCCATCTTTGGCGACATGTTCCATCACCACGACAACTTTCTTGACGCCAGCGACGAGATCCATCGCGCCGCCCATACCCTTCACCATCTTGCCGGGAATCATCCAATTGGCGAGATCGCCATTCTCGGCCACCTGCATGGCTCCCAGAATGGACAAATCAATGTGACCGCCGCGGATCATGGCGAAAGAATCGGCTGACGAGAAATAGCTCGTCGTCGGCAATTCGGTGATCGTCTGCTTGCCAGCATTGATGAGGTCAGCATCCTCTTCGCCCTCATAAGGGAAGGGGCCCATGCCCAACATGCCATTTTCGCTTTGCAGCTGCACGCTGACACCAGCGGGAATGAAATTCGACACCAGTGTGGGGATGCCAATGCCGAGATTCACATAAAAGCCGTCACGCAATTCCTTTGCAGCGCGCGCGGCCATTTGTTCACGAGACCATGCCATGATGTATCTCCTCCTCAGGCGCGCGGGCGAGTTGTGCGCTGTTCAATGCGCTTTTCCGCATTGGGCACATGCACGATGCGCTGCACATAGATGCCGGGCGTGATGATGTGATCGGGGTCGATGGTGCCGGGTTCCACGAGATGCTCCACCTGAGCGATTGTGACTTTGCCAGCGGTTGCCATCATCGGGCTCAAGTTGCGGGCGGTCTTGCGATAGACAAGATTGCCTTCGGTATCGGCCTTCC
>JACCED011055090.1_pt1 | contig 14219 bp, 19 predicted proteins | sample 7455021 | NCBI WGS metagenome assembly JACCED01 (sample SAMN15323456, study PRJNA562643) | freshwater metagenome | isolation source: river surface water | place: USA:Blue River Watershed | collected 2017-08-19 | reverse complement strand
AGCCAAAAACATTGTTGATTTTATTCAATTGCATTACTTCACTGGAAGATCAGATACAAAATTTTGGCAGTGGTGTGCTAACGAAATAAAGATGACAGAATTCAATCAAGAAAACTTAGAGTATTTTAAAGATAACTTCCCCAATGTTTATTATTTTAACACTCCGATGAGTTTGTTTTCTTACAACAATTATGCTCAAGTAATGCACGGGCTAGGAATGTTTAACAAAGAAAAAATTGCAGAATTTTTTAACAAACATATGAGTCACTGGAAACCAGTCACTGATAAAACTATATCAATTAATGAAGCTACTGATAAAACCGCAGAAGTCTTCACTCATCGACAATCAATTAACAGATTAAAAGAAAGGTATGATAATGTCAACATCGTCTTGTAAAGCAATCATCTTAGGCGGAGGCAGTGCCGGATGGCTTACTGCGTTATTCCTACAAAAGAATTATCCTAAAGTTGATATAACAGTTGTTGAAAATCCTAAACAGCCGCCTATCATTGCAGGAGAAAGCGGTACTACAACGTTTGTGAGTTTATTAAAACACCTAAACATCGATAGTAATGATTTTATTCGTAAAGTAAATGCTACTCCTAAGCTAGGGGGAAAGTTTACAGATTGGAATGGCGTTGGCTCTGAGTTTATTCATTGTTTACAAACTGATCACGCACCTTGGCTAGATGGCTGGAATGCCTATGTAAAGTCTGCGCCAACTGAAGAATTAAGTCTTGGCAGTATGTATTCTATTCTAAATAACGAACAAGAGAAGGATATATTTTTAAAAACAATTGTAGCTAACGATATCCCTTTAGCTAGAGCATTCTACGCTATGCAGTTTATTGAACATAATAAAATTCCAATTGGCGCAGAAAGCGAATTGCCCTGTGTCCCAATGTGGCATTTTGAAAGTCGAGCTGCTGCTGCTTATTTTAAAGACATTGGTATTAGCAGAGGAATTAAACTAGTAGAAGGTGAATATCAACAGGCGACACAAGACAGCAATGGTAATATTACCGACATACAATTAGACGGAGAGCGTGTTCTTTCTGCCGATTGGTTCTTTGACTGTTCTGGATTTGCAAGATTATTAATGGGCAAAGTTATAGGCGAAGAGATTGTCGATTACACAAATTATTTTCCAGCTAGGGCAGTAGTTGCTTGGTGGGACGAACCTTGCTATTGTGTAACTACAAATGCTATTGCAATGAAGTACGGTTGGTCCTGGAATATTAATCTTCGTCATAGGTCAGGTAACGGCTATATTTACGACCCAGACCATATTACTTTAGATCAAGCCATTGAAGAAGCTGAAGAAAGATTTGGCAAAAAGATCGATCCTATTGCTAACTTTAAATTTACCCCTGGGATGATGAAACGTGCTTGGCGTAATAACGTAATTGCCATTGGCCTAAGCAGTGGATTTTTAGAACCGTTAGAAGCTAACGGAGTTGCAGTGATTATTGAAAGTTTATATTGCCTACAAGATCACTGGCGTCCGAATGATACATTCCTTCGAACAGAACGAATGAACAGATTTAACGAACGTATTTGGAATATTACTGAAGATATTAAAGATTTCCTTGCCCTGCATTATAGAGGGAATCGTAGAGATACAGAATTTTGGCGCAGTCACGGGGAAGATAATTCAAGAATTCCAGAAAGCCTAAATTTAAAATTAAAAGAGTGGAGCAAGTTCTTTGCCGGAACGCAAGGTGAACCCTGGTTACACGGGTATAGCCCTACTGCCTGGTTAATGGTTCTGCAAGGCCTTAAGGTGTTTGACCCAACTACCCTTGCTAATATCCATCAAAAAGCACTTCCAATTGGTAAAAAAGTACTAAATATCAACGAAGCCCGATATAGGGATCTTGTTGCTCCGTTTTGGACTATAGACGAATGGATCCAAAGGACGGCATAAATATATACTGTAAGGAGATTACAATGGCAACCTATAAAATGATTTTAAGAAAAGCAGAACCGCCTGGAACATTGGCTGTAGAAGAAGATTTTTGCGAGGCTAAAAACAGAGAAGAAGCGCAGAAGATTTTCGAAGAACGCCACGGCCCAGGACGTAATGTTGCTGGTCCAATGAAAGTAGAAAATCAATAATTTTTTAAGCCAGTGTCTTTGAGTACGTCTCTAGCACTGGCTATTCTTTTGATCTCATTTTGTATTTCTTGATTGGTAAATTCAAAAGGTAAGCCTAGGGCCGGTCTGGTATCCCATTTTAACCAACTTGAATCACCGTTAGCATCTACGTACTGTAAAAATGCCTGGACTTGCCTTTTTCCAGGAAACGGATCTCTCCAATGATAATGTGTTCGTCCGCTGTAAATTACTAAATCGCCTTGATTTAAATTTATATCGTAGCGTTTACCCGAGTCAGTTTCAACGTAAAGCGGCCAGTCGATTTCATCTTTTTCTATACAAATAGAAACGGTGATCTCAGAACTTTGCCTGTCTTTATGTTTAGATAATTCAGACCCTGTATAATATATTCTTGCATAAGAATAAGTTGGTAATAGTTTTAGATTTGTTTCTTTTTCTATAAGAGGTAACAAATACACAGATAAGGTCTCAAAAGGCAACGGCGCATATCTAGCAAAACTATTCTCACACATATCAGAAGCATTGCTATTTGGGTATAATGCTTTGTACCCTTGTTCGAAAATATCGTATTCTATTGCTGTAAATTTACAAATTTCTGCAGGAACTGCATTTCTTACAATGATAATGTCTGTGTCCATTAGTTGCTCCAAGAAACTACAGAGTATCTATTTCCTTGTTGTATTTTTTCAACAGTATGAGGAAAAAGGAATACTGAAGGAAATATTACAATATCTCCTTTTTTAAGAGATAAATGTTGGTCTTCAAATAAGACTAGATCTCCGCCCAAAAAATTATCATTCAATAAACCTATAATTGTTAGTATAGGAATCCCTTTGTTTACACCGTCATATAAACTGTGTATATGATCACAGTGTATAGTCATTTCAGTTCCTTCGGTGTACTTGATAAATTTTAAATTACTAAATCCCTGCCATCCAGGAAACCAAGGAAAGTTAATATCTTCTAATATGTATTGTTTTAGAGCCTGCCATATAGATTGCTGAATAGCCTGTGTAGTTTCTATATATTGATGATACTCAAGCGGTTCTGTTCCGTGATCAACTAACCCTGTTGAAGAATAAAATCTATGTTGTTGCCATTCTACAGAATTTAATATCTCTACAGACCTATCACAAATAGTGTGATCAATTAGATTGTAAATTTTTACATAGTCTTCGAGGTTCTTTTTCATACTAGCGGAATTAGGCTCATATTAACAAACGGACGTTCTGTATAATCTCTTATCAACGGACTGTTTGGAGTTGTATGTACATCGTACCCAATTGTGGTTCTTACACCTTCAAAGGATTCTAATACTTCTACTTTATGTAGTCTATGCCCCGGGCCAAAATATATCTGTCCTGGTTTATTTTCAATAGAATAGTTTTCAAACACTGTGTTGCTTTTCTTTGGATCAATAGATATGTATCCGTGATAATCGAAATCGTGATGATGCCAATCTAATACTTCGTTAGGCTTGTGATAGTTTAACCAGGCTTCGATCCATAAAGGTCTGTCCCATCCTAACTGAGAACGAATTACTGTTCTTAGCTCTGTATAAATTTTATAAAAGTTAGTAGAAGGTGCCGTTAAAGCAAAGATATTATATTTGCTGTAGGCCCAAGTTGAGTCTTCGTTAGGAAACAATTTTTTAAAATTTTCGTGAGCTATTCTAAGGTCTTCGAAAATATCTGTAAGATTAGTTGCTATAAAATCTGATTGATAAAGAGTATAATCTTTGTCGCCGTTATCAAACTCGTAGCCTGCCGGAACCTGATAATTTAGTTTAATATCGTTCATAGCAGTTTTCCTAAATTCATATTAATAACACATCTATATCGGTTATTTCTTACTGGACTAGAGCTATGGTAATATTTTCCAGGAAAGGCAACTAATCTCCCTCGCTTAGGAGTAATACGTTGTTTGATTGTAAACTCGCCGTGTTTGATTTTTAAAATATCTTCTTGACCACTGTCGTAGGTTTCATTAGTTTCGTTAAAAATAACAGTGTCGCCGTCGCTATCGTTAACATAATAGATTGCATTCCAGTGCGGGAAAAAACTATCAATATGCGGCATATGATGATCTTGAGTTGATCCAGGGTTTGATAATGTTAGATTTGCCCGCATTCTAATCAGCTGATTAAACGGTACTCCAGTTTGACTGGTAATACTTAATACCAAAGGATAGATTAGGTTAAAAAAGTTACTTAACGGCTTGCTTTGCTCATAGAAAAAATGATTAAATCCTGGATGATTATTAGGATCGTCTTTAAAGTCCTCATCTCCAGAAACCATATACTTATTAAACAGCCAAGGAAACTCAAAACTGGTCATTAGTGTTTCTAAATGTGTTTGGTAATCGACTGGGATTACATTATCTATTACAATTATGTCTGACATTTTCTTCTTAGGTTTCCTGAAATTGATATCCGAGGCTTGTCTGTGCTGCTAAAAGGATAGACCATATGCTGTAGGCAACTAGGGAAGATAAAAGCATATCCGTTATGAGACTGATCTACGTGAAATTCTGCTTCTCTAATCTCGCCAAATATGTTTGTATAAAAGAACGAAAACATACCAGGTCTCGGAGCATTTGAATTTTTACAAAAATCTTGAGCAACTTCTTGAGCTATAGTATATGGCACATCGATCCATAGCACAAAACTATACAATCCATCGTGACTGTGTATTGGATTAAATTCGTGTTTGTATTGGATATTGACCCAATAATTATATAATTCTAAATTGTCAGTTCTAAGATCTCGTGCTGTTCTAGTTATATCCCAGTTGGCAGTATAGTTATGACATTCTCTAATTAAGAATTCTTCTAATTCTTTTTTGTTTTTTTCTAATCTATATTCTTGTTCTATGTTTCCTGCTAGATTATTATTAATTACTTCAGCAGTTTCTTTATCAAGATTATAAATTTCGTCTTTTAGTTTATTAAAAAGATCATCAGGAACACGAGATTTAACAAACCCAAAGTTTGCAAAATTTCCAAACAGTGTATCAATCATTGCCATACTCCAAAAAATAACATACACAATCTTGAATCTTCTTTAGTGGTTCCAAAGAATTGTTCAGCACTATGCCATTCCGAAGGATGAAACATAATACATCTGTTGAATTCGTTTTCAATAGACATTGTAGGCTTAAAGAAGGATCGTTGCTGTTCTTTATATCCTGCATAATTTATTCGATCTTCTGGATTAGCGGCAAGCTCTTCGTGAAAATATTTTTTATAATCTTCAGTAAACGGCTTTGCTTGTGAATAAATCGTAGTCCCTGAATTTTTAGACGGCGTTGGGTTTAGGTAAACTAATCCTGCAATATTGTACTGCGGTTCGTCTTGATGCACCCACCCTCGACCATAGGTTTCGTCTGTGAGAGCAAAGTTTACTCTTAGGTGGCTAAAGCCTTTAGCTCCGTGAACGTGTTTAACTATTTTTTGTGCAAAGGCCGCAAACAAATCTTCATTTAGTAAATTTAACATTTTAGTTTGTACACCAGGCCAAGGACTTTCTGTGTCTCTTGTAAATTCTTGTTTAAGAGCAAAGTGTCTCCACAGATCTGGAGTTTCAAAAAATGTATCAATTACCTTGATAGGTGTGTAGGGGATTTTCATCTTATTTTACCAAAAATAACCTGAGTCAATCTAGCAGAGTCAACTGAGTCTCCAAAAAACTTTTCAGCACTGTGCCAATTACGTGTGTCAAATATAATCAATCTATTATAAACGCTTTCTACGGTAACTGTTTTTTGAAAGTGTGCCACTTGCTCTTCTCTATACTTTTCATACTTTGCTCGATCTTCCGGCGATGCTATTAACACATCATCCATAAACATTTCTGTATACTTGTCACCGTTAAAATCGTTTTGATCTTTGTATATTGTTGTGCCTGAACCTAGTGGCGCTTCTTTGTTTAGGTAGATAACTCCGGCAATGTTTAATTTAGGATCGTCATCGTGTACCCAACCACGACCGTATGTACCGTCGATCATTTGAAATCCAGTTTGCAATTCTAAGAATTCAGAATAACCGTACTGCGCCATTACCATTAATAACTTTCTCAATGTTACTCTAAATATATCCTGATCGAGTTCGTGTAATAATTTAGTTCTAAGTCCAGGCCAGCTGCCTCGATCGCCTTTGTAAAATTCTTGGCTAAGTGCGTATTCTCTCCAGAGATCCGGTTCTTCATAGAAGTTATCAATAACTATTGTAGGAATGTATGGGTAGAGGTATCTATTTTTAATACCGCTTTGTTTAATATATTCAGAGCTACCTGAAAATTGTTCTATAAGTTGTTTGACGTGCTTATCCATTTTTAACAGCCGTAAAATTCATAGTAATTGCAATGCGTTTGGTAAACATTTTAGGACAGGTACTGGCGTGATAATGCCATCCGTTAAACAACACTAGTTTACCTTGATCAGGTGTAGACCTATGTAGAACGTTATACTTTTCTGAAGGTTCAATTTCTTTAAAAATTACAGTGTCTCCGTCTGACTTATTAACATAGTATACAGCAGTATAGTGTTCCTGGTCAAAGTCTCTGTGAGGAGAATTATACTTGTATGGCATACTTGGAATAACATATTTGGTATTCAAAAGGAAACCAGCTCTAATTCTCAATAAGTTTGTTAATGTAAACCCAGTCTTTTCTAAAGTTGCTGCCAACAATGGTTGAAAAAACTCTAAGTGAGGATTAGATTCGTGATTATTATGATATATTAAATTTACAAATCCCGGAGTCGATGTTTGCGGATCGTTAGAAACTTCAAATGTAGCATCGTCTACATAATGCCAAGGAAATTTTATATCGGTTAGATACTTGTAAATTTGATATTGGTACTCGCGATCTACTAGATCAAAAATTTCAATTGGTTTAAACATTATGATTTATCCTATAAAAGTTTCGATCAACTGCATTGTCGGCAGGATCAGTAGGGAATCTGTTCCAGCAAGGAATACTAAGGCTTAATCTCTTTTCACTTGGATATGCTACGTGATACATACGTGACGGTATGTACAATGCATCGCCTGGTTCTAGCTCAACATCAATAGCTATTTCTAAATCCTTGTCAGATAGACGATTATTCATAGTTCCAGTTCTGTACATATAAGATATTCTGTTGTTAAATACCTTCCATCTAGTTTTACCTTCAACTTGAATAATAAAATTGCAAGGATAATCGTCGTGTATACTAAAAGATTTAGAACCTTCTAGCCCGCAATATACGTGTATTGCAGAATTAACTTGAAACATAGTTTCAAATATTTTTAAAAGGTGCATGGTTTTTTCGCTATAAAACCCGTAATTCATAATTACTAATCCATTGCCTTCGTGAAGTTTATCAAACATAAATTGTTTGTTCTGAACTGCACGATCCCATATCCACGCCTTTTTACTTTGTGGAATATCAATTTTTGTATTGTATCGATCAATCATTTCAAATTGAAATAATTCTGGGCGGTTAAGGCAAGATTCAACATCATCCCAGGTTAATAATTCGCTGGGATTTTTCAGCAACTGTTTAAAGTATGCTGGCTTATCATCGATTAACAAATTTGTTTCGTTAAGGATTCTGTGGCCAATATCGTTCATCATCTGTCCTAATTAATTTAACGTTGAAAGAAATAGAAATTCTTTCTTCGTCAATTTCGTTTCGTTCAACACCGTGTGGAAGGAAACCAGGAAATATTAATAGTTTACCTGTTTTAGGTTTATATGTAATAGCACTAGCACTAATCGGAGTATAGCGATCTACTATTGCCTGAGAAGCCACAATGTAATCTTGATAATAGCTTTTATAAAAAGTTATGTTACCGTGGCCTTCTTGTGCTTTAACATAATAGGCACCGGATATAAAAGAATTGTCGTGTATGTGTACAGAATTCGTATGGTGCTTACCGTTAATATTAATCCACATATTTTCCATAACAACAAAACATTTATCTTTTCTATAGCCGTAATCAATAATGCAACGCTCAGCCTGTTCCATTATCTTTTTTTCTAGTTCAGCAACTTCTGGGTGTGTGCCAGGCCGAAAGTCCATACTTTGCCAACCCCCTTGATTACTTAATTTTCTGCCAACAGGATCTTCTTCACGAAGTCTGTATGCCAGTGCTTCAATAGCTGTGTTATCTAAATCAGTTTCCTCCCACCAGATAGGAGTTGGAAAATATAAATCAAAATTCATTTAAAAATATCTCGTATGTAAGTATCTTGTGCTAGTTCGTGACTGAATGCAAAAGCGTGACTCCATCTAAAATCTACGGATTCGGATACATAGGCCAAGTGACTGATATTTGCATTGTACATTGTCATAGTTCCTGCCTTTGTTGGCACGGCGCCTGCTAGTTCAAATCCCCATCTTTTTAACTCTTCGTCTGGTATGTTAAACCAAGCATTGGCTCTAGTCGGAGATTCTGCCATACTTTTCCATTCTTTGTGCATTTTATGATCTTCATCCACTTGAAAATCATATATTTCTCTGTGCATCTTACCTGTGTACTTATAAAGTTTAGTACTGCTGTCCTTGACATCGTGATCAGTAAACCACATATTGGCAACTATTCCGTGTACATAATCTATGTGAGGGATTCTCCAACAGGTTATTGGGCGGCTACGTTGTTTAATATATACGTTGCCCCACTCGTGTATCTGCGGATCATAGATATTGTTTGTAACGTTAGCTACGTAAAAATCTCTTAATAGGTAACAGATATCTTTAGACACCCACTCAGGAACGTGAATAGTATCAAACGGATTTGGATCAACGTTATCGGGGTGGTTGTTATCTTTCTGGACAGGAAATGATGCAATTAAATTTTTGTAGATATCTAATTGAGAATCTAAAAATGGTAGATCGGCAATCCAATACCCAATGTTGTCGTCTAGTTTTACATACTCAACTTTCCAATCTTCTAATCGTTTGAGTTTGATAACTTTGTGAAAGTTATTTGCATCGGGGTAGCAAATTTTAAAATCTATCATTTTATATTAAAGGTCATAACATATCTATCTTGGCCACTAAGATTAGATTGCACCCTATGGCGCATCCAACCGGGAAATATTAAAACATCGTTAGTCTCCACCGGAACTTCTCTGTAAAGAGTCTCCTCAGGTTCTATAGGAAAACTGCTAAAATGATATTCTAAGGGATCTTTGAATTCAATATTACCCGAATTAGCAGGACATTGAAGATATGCACTAACTACAAAAGTCGAACCGTTGTGGTTGTGTTCGGTGGTTAAGCCGCCAAGCCCGTGACGGTTAACCCAGGATTGTGTAACTTCGGATTGTCTATTTTTAAAATCGTAGACATCTTTAAGATTTTCAAATTGAAGACCTAGCCAATTTTGAAAATCAGCTAGTTCTATCCAAGTATGGGGCTGTACTTTTTGATCAACTGACACTGTGGAAATAGCATTGCCTTGTTCTAATTTAGAATTAGTTTCAACTAAATTAAACAGTTGATCAATTTTAGGTCTAAGAGAAGTAAAATCAAATGTGTATTTAAATTTCCATATCAACGGAGGAAAAAGATAAATCCCGCCATTATTAAGCTGCAACACCTTGAGATTCTCCGTAGGTCTCAATAGCTAGTTGTAGTCCCATAATTGTACCTTCCATCTTTAAGATATCTGTTGATAGGTCCTGTCTTCTGCTGAAATCAATAGAAGTGATACCGTAAGGGTTTAACTTTACGTTGGCAAATTCTTCTTCTAATTTAACAAGCTCAGCTTCTTTGGTTGTTTTTTCTTCAGTTACTCTAGTTAGAGTAGTCTGTAATGTTTCTAGGTAGTTCATAATTAATCCTTTTTATAAGTTTTTAAAATATTGATAGATCTTGAAAGACGATCTGATAAGCTATCACTATTTAAAAAGACACAGTTAGCCGCATAGTTAAATGCGATTTCTTTTTCTAGATCGTGTTCTTTGTAGCGTTCTACAGTTACATCGTAGTTTGATAAACTGAGACTCTTTCTAGACATTGGTATAATCTGGCACAGCGGTGTCCCAGCTTTAACCAAATGTTTGCCTTCTAGCTTTTTCCAGAACAGTTGTACGTTTAAAACGTGTCCAAATTTTGTATCTAGGAATCCTGTAGCTGCTTGAAACCTATCTTCGTTGTTATACGACACTGGTATTTGTAGTAGCATTACATCTTCAGAGGCTTCTACACGCCAGGGGGTTTCTAACTTAACTACTGTTTTTAGAGTAGTTTCTGGGTCGTCGAGCAACGGTTCGACTTGACTTCTTGCGTGTGAAGATACGTAGCTATCACGACCAGGGGTGACCTTGCTGAACCTATGTGTTTCAGCATACTCAAAATGCACACCGTCCCCGTTAGTTTGAATTACAAAATCTGCAGGAGCTGTAATAATCCAACCAGTTGATACTAGTTTCCTAATGCCGGGACAATTTTTAGAACTTAGTGTTTCTGGAAGTTCTCCAATTTGCTCGTCAACTAGGAACGGACGTTTTAACTGAGCTGACTTGATTATTGGAAATAACTCAACTACGCCAGGTTCTAAAGAATAGAAACGTATGTAAGGTTTCTTTTCTTTTCGCATCCAGCCAAAAAGTCTTTTACACAGCGTGGTCATCTTTTCCGCCATAGATATTATCTTTTAAGAATTGATAATGACTAGGAAGTGTCTTGATATAATCAACTATAAAGTCTCTGTATTCTTCGTATCTACGCTTAGTATGATTGATATCTTCTTCTTTTCTAATAACATCTTGTCTGTCCCCACTAAAGAAAATCAACTCTTTAGTAGAAATAGATTTTACTCCCATACCTGCGGCAATAAACATATTGCCAGTGTAGTCGCTGTAGTAAGAAGAATTGCCTGCAATGTTTCCAATTAGATTAGGAAATTGTGCTTGCTGTAACAGATAGTCTCCTTGCATTTCTGGGCAATACTCGTGTAACTGAGTACACCATCTCCAGTAAGGAGTGTCCGTTCTCTTAGATAGCGCATAGTGTTGCGCTAGGAAATCTCTAAACTTACATACTTCATAGTCTACAGCAAAGTTGTATCCTTCAATTTCTGTTCTTGTTAGGTAACCTTCTCTGCGATTTAACGCTTCGACTAATTTAATAATGTTTTCGTGAGTAGTTAGCAATCCAGTTGATTCTAGGGGTTCAACAAATCCATAACTAAGACCAACTCCTACTACGTTGTTAACCCAAGCTCTACGTCTTTTACCGTGTTTAATTTTAACGTGAAACATTTCAGCAGCTTCGGCAACTTCTGGGCTGTGTTTTTTAGCTAGATGTTCTCTAAACTCACGTTTAGCTTCATCGGCGGTAGTAAATCTTGAGCTATAAACATAGCCAGTGCCAATTCTATTCCATAACGGAATATTCCATACCCAACCATTATCCAATGCGTGACAATCTGTTACGTTGTGCATTTCGCGTTCGCGATCAATGTAAGGCAATCTGCAAGCCCAGGCGCTGTCATTAGCTAGGTATTTTTCAAAAGATATAAACTGAGAACCCATCCAGCCTTCGAGCATAACGGATTTAAATCCTGTACAGTCAATCCACAGATCGGTCTTTGGAAGAATTGATGCATCGCTGCACATTACCTGAGTAATATTACCTAAATGATCTTTTTGGTAACTATGAATGTCATTAATAATGTGCTTAACTCCGTTAGGAATTGCAATTTTTTCTTTTAGGTATTGACCAAACAACTGTGCGTCAAGATGATATGCTGTATCATAATCAAAGTCGTAGTTTCTTAAAACTTTTTTCTCGTCTCGAGTTTCTTTATTATACTTTGCTAGGAATGTGTTGCCCGTACAATAAAACTCAGCAAATGTGTTTGGAGTATATTCTTCTGGATACAATGTAGCTAGCTCACTCCAGGCTTGAATACCGTGCGGCTTGTCTGTAAAATCTAATCCAGCACTAAATGGATATTCAAAGAATGTGCCGTCTGGCTCTCTAAAGTTTGTAAATCTAATAGAATTCTTATATGTGGCATTACAAGCAGCCATCCAATCTTCGTCCTTAAGACCTAATAGTTTTAAGAATTTATTAATGTGTCCAAGAGTACTTTCACCAACTCCAACGGTGCCCACAGTTGGGGATTCAACTAGGGTAATTTCTAAATGGGGGCATAGTTTCGAAAGAGCTGCTGCGGTCATCCAACCAGAACTGCCGCCGCCAACAATTGTAACTTTTTTGATTATCATAAACATCCTTTTGTGTGTTTAGCTTGTTATTTATATGAGTATATTATGGTCGAAAATAAAAAAGGGCACCAAAAGATGCCCTTTATTAATCTAGATTAAATCCGATTAAGGTGCTTGATAACCTTTCCATCCTGGATATCTTACCCAACTAGGAATGTCCATAGTTGACGGAACTGGCTGTTTGTCAGCACTAGGTTCTGTAAATGCCATTGCGTGGATATATTCTTCATTGGTCATTAAGAATTTATCACCACTTGGCTTTGGAATAATTGATTTAACCATTAATTGATGTTGGAACCATTCACTGTTAGTGTCTAGTACGCCATTCTCTTTAATTGCGTCAAAAATCATACCTAACTGAGCACCGTATTCTCCGTAGGCAACTTTTCTTGCTACAGAATGATCAGTAAACGGGCCGTCACGTTCAACCCAAATCATTTTTTGCTGACCTGGGCTCCATTCTAAAGTCCAATCTAGAGTAATATCATCGGGTGCATCGACCCACATTGATGTAGCTCCTGGGCCTTCATATAATTCGTGTTCTTCACCAGGGTCTCTAATCTGAGAAACCCAGCCTTGATATCCTATTAATGCTTTTTTCATAACTTTTAATCTCCAGATTATTTATATTCTTCAACTACTACTATTCCCGGACGACCATCTGATCCTCTATGTCCAGTGAAATATCCGCCAGTGCCTCCAGTTCCAGGAGCACTGTGGTTTTGATGATTGTGTGCAAAATGGCCGCCTTGTGGGTGTCCACTTGGAGCAGGTCCTCCAAAATAACTAGTTCCGCCAGGACCAAAACTGTGATGGTGAGATCCGCCTGACCCTGTATGAATATTTAGATCGCCGCCGCCGGCGCCGCCCGAAACACCGCCTGAGTGTTGGTTTTGTCTGTTAGCTCCGTGGCCGCCTTGTGCTGAACAATACGGACCAAATGCTGCATAGTCTCCGTTGCCACCAGCACCTGAATAGTATGTTCCGCCGCCACCGCCGCCAACGTATACTGATACAGAGCCAATTCCAGAAACATCTAAGATTCTTTCGCTGTATCCACCTGCTGCACCTGATTCTCCGTGTCCAGATCCACCACCGCCTGCGCCTTGACATTTAATTCTAATGTATCTTACACCAGCTGGTCTATTCCAAGTACCGCTGCCTGTAAATACCTGCATACCAGAATATCCAGCTTGTGCATACTCTAGACCGTTGTTTGATGAATTAGTTCTTAGTACAGTATTGGCGCTACCGATGCTGCTTAGACCTGTACCACCTTTTGCAACAGGTAACACACTACTTACAGTACTTGTTGTTAAGCTAACAGCGTTAGTAGCCATTTTGGCTGCTGTCACCGCACCTGCGTTTATGTCTGCGTCGGGAATAGATCTATCAGCAATTTGATTAGTGCTGACAGATAAGTCAACAATAGCTTGTCCTGTTAGATTTTTTAGCGACTGATAATTGAATGGCATCTTTAATTCCTAATTAATAATATTCTGTAACTACAATGATTCCAGGTCGTCCGTCGCTGCCTCTATGACCGCTGAAATATCCACTAGTACCGCCTGTTCCTGGAGCACTATGTCCTTGGTGGGTATGTGCAAAATGGCCACCTTGTGGGTGTCCGCTTGGAGCAGCACCTCCAAAGAATGGTGAACCGCCCATACCAGAAGAACGTTGTTCGTGTCCGCCACCGCAACCACCATATAAGTTTAGATCACCGCCCGACCCTACGCCAGCTAATCCCCCATTGTGGTTGTTATGTCTATTGCAACCATGGCCGCCGCCTGCTGATACATACGGGCCGAACGATGAGCCTGCACCGTTTCCACCTGCGTTGTTGTAATATGTTCCGCCACCGCCGCCGCCTACAGT
>JACCED010847842.1_pt1 | contig 14227 bp, 12 predicted proteins | sample 7455021 | NCBI WGS metagenome assembly JACCED01 (sample SAMN15323456, study PRJNA562643) | freshwater metagenome | isolation source: river surface water | place: USA:Blue River Watershed | collected 2017-08-19 | reverse complement strand
GTGGTCGTCGCGCGCTTTGGACCGCCGTGGAGGGCGCTGAGGATGACGATGTTTCCGGGGCGGCGGCAGTAGTGCATCGGGGCGTGAACGGGCGCGATGTCGTGATTGGAATCGCTGCGAGCGGCCGCACGCCGTTCGTGTGGGGGGCTCTCGCCGAGGCTTCCAAAAAGGGGGCGTGCACTGTGTTGCTCTGCTTCAATCCAGCATTGAAAAATATCCGTCCGACTCGCGGGGTGTTTGTTCCTGACAAGGTGATTGCGCCGAATCTCGGGCCGGAGGTGCTCACCGGTTCCACGCGGCTCAAGAGTGGGACGGCAACAAAGCTGCTGCTGAACATCTTCAGCACCCTAGCGCTCGCCAAAGGCGGCAAGGTGATCAGCAATTTGATGGTGGATTTGAATCCCTCCAATCAGAAGCTCCGGGGCCGGGCTGTGCAAATCGTGCGTGAACTTGCGGGTTGCACCGAGGCTGCAGCGCTTGACGCATTGGAGCACGGTGGCTGGGTCGTGAAAGATGCGGTCCGTGCGCTCAAGCGCAGGTGAACCGCCGTGGAATGAGCCGGTGTTTGGGTTAAATCAGCCCGCAATGCATTAGCTGCCGGGAAGTATGGCTCGCGCTCGGCTGGGTTTTGCGCATCATCGGGCGGTTGCCAATCGTCTCTGCGACAATGACCATCATAGACAACGAGTTTGCCGATATCGCCACGCCGAGCGGTCCGATGCGCACGCATTTGTTCCGGCCTGCCGCCGAAGGAAAGTTTCCTGGGATCATCTTTTTCTCGGAGATATTTCATGCCACCGGCCCAGTCCGCAGGAGTGCGGCAGCGCTCGCTTCTCACGGGTTCATTGTGGCGGTGCCGGAGATTTTCCACGAGTTCGAGCCTCTGGGAACAGTGCTCGCATATGATGCGGAGGGAACTGATCGCGGAAACTGGTGCAAGGTGAACAAACCTCTGCAGTCTTATGACGACGATGCGCGTGCGTTGATTCAGTTTCTTCTAGGGCATGCAGTCTGCACCGGAAAACTCGGGTCGATTGGCATCTGCATAGGCGGGCACTTGAGTTTTCGTTGTTGCTTTGAGGCGGAGATCCTTGCAGGGGTCAGTTTTTACGCCACGGATATCCATAAACTGGAGTCCCATCCGCGGGGCCTCGGGCTTGGGCAGGCGGATGATTCCTTGGAGCGCGCCCGGCTGGGGGCGGTTAAGGGCGAACTGCTAATGATCTGGGGACGTCAGGATCCGCACATTCCGTTTGAGGGTCGCGTGCAGATCCACAGGGCCTTGGAGGAGTCCGGCACGAACTACCAATGGCTGGAGTTCAACGGTGCGCATGCCTTCATCCGAGACGAGGGGCCGCGCTACAACGCTGTGATTGCGCAGCAAAGCCTCGGCGTTGCAATCGAGTTGTTCCACCGCAGGCTTCGCTGGATCGGAGGCGCACGATCATCAGGATGAGACTCGATGTATGGTTGTGGGCTGTGCGGGCCTTCAAAACACGTGGACTGTCGGTTGAAGCAATCAAAGCGGGCAACGTCGAAGTCGACGGCCAGGTCTGCAAGCCTGCCCGCTCGGTGAGGGCTGGGGAGTGCGTGACAATACGTGTTGACTCTGAATTCGCAGTTTGGAGGCGCACACTGCGTGTTTTAAGCGCACCTCGGTCACGTGTTGGTGCGAAGTTGGTGCCGCTATATGCTGAGGATCTCACGCCTGTTGAAGAAATCGGGAAGGCGCGCACCCGTCCAGACGAGCTCATCGGATACCGCCCGCGCGGAACGGGTCGCCCGACCAAGCGTGAGCGTCGTGAGATCGACCAGATCCAAGGCGGATGATGCTGCATCCAAATTAAGGCATTTATGAACACCCCGAACGCTGAGTCCGGCTCTAGGAAGGCCGCAAAAGCATCGCGCGCAAAATGGTACGCGGGGCTCTACATTCAGGTGCTGGCCGCCATTGTTTGTGGAGGGTTGCTCGGTTGGCTTTACCCTGAGTGGGGTGTGGCACTGATGCCGCTCGGTGACGGATTCGTGAGGCTGATTAAGATGATGATTGGACCGATCATCTTTACCACGGTTGTGGCGGGGATCGGTTCACTCAGTGACCTGCGTAAGGTGGGAAGAGTCGGCTTGAAGGCGCTGCTTTATTTTGAAGCGTTAACGACCCTCGCTCTGGTCATCGGACTTGTGGTGGTGAATGTGATCAAGCCTGGGGTGGGAATTCACGCGAATCCCCAGCAGTTGGATGCCAGCGCGCTCAAGGGGTACAGCATGGCTGCTCAAAAGTTGTCCACCGTCGAGTTTTTCATGAACATCATTCCCAAGACTTACCTGGACGCTTTTGTCTCAGGTGAGATTCTTCAGGTGCTGCTGGTTGCGATCCTGACCGGAACGGCGCTTTCGATAATGGGGAGTCGAGGTGCGGCGATGGTGGGGATCATCAAAGATGTTTGTGAGCTTTTCATGCGAATGATCGCGATTGTAATGCGGTTGGCTCCGGTGGCAGCGTTCGGTGCCATGAGCTTTACGATTGGGAAATTTGGGGTTGGCAGCGTGGTGAAGTTGCTTGGACTGCTGCTTTGCGTGTACCTGACTTGCGCGGCGTTTGTGTTTGTGGTGCTCGGCCTTGTGATGCGTCTTAACGGGCTGAGCCTTTTGAAGTTTCTGCGCTACATCCGCGAGGAGATCCTGCTGGTGCTGGGCACCTCATCCTCGGAGTCAGCGCTGCCGCGCATGCTGCTGAAGATGGAACGCATGGGGTGCGAGAGTTCGCTCGTCGGTCTGGTATTGCCAACGGGCTACTCCTTTAATCTGGATGGCACTTCAATCTATCTCACCATGGCTGCCGTGTTCGTTGCTCAAGCGACGGACACTCCCTTCGGTTTCACCCAGCAGTTGGGCTTGCTGCTCGTTTTGCTTCTAACCTCTAAGGGTGCGGCGGCTGTTACAGGGGGCGGATTCGTGACATTGTCGGCGACTCTATCGTCAGTTGGAACTGTGCCGGTGTCGGGGCTTACGCTTTTGCTCGGAATTGATCGTTTTATGTCGGAGGCGCGGGCAATCACGAATTTGATCGGCAATGGTGTCGCGGTCGCCGTCATCGCGTGCTGGGAGAACGCCATCGATCGCGATCGCGCGAGGGCGGTGCTGGACGATCCTGAAGCGCACGACCTCGGGGATTGAAAGCACTCAGCACTTCATGCGCAAGCGTGGGTGTGTGGTTCTGAATTCTGGTAACAAAGAAAAAGCGCACCGCATTTGGTGCGCTTCTCCATGCCTTTGAGGTTGATTGGATGAACCTTGGGCCTGCCGGCGGACCAATTAGCGGACGACCCTTGCGCTGCCGCCTTTCATGAGCTTCTCGACCTCTTTCTGTGTTGCCATGGACGTGTCGCCCGGCGTCGTGGATGCGAATGCACCGTGGGCCGCGCCGTAGTCAACGGCAGCTTGCGGGTCGTTTTTGGATAGAAATCCAAACGTGAGGCCGCTTGCAAAGCTGTCGCCTCCGCCGACACGGTCGAGAATTTCGAGGCCCTTGTACTGGCGGCTCTCATAAAATGCTCCGTCGTGGTAGCAGATCGCCGACCAATCGTTGACTGTGGCAGTGATCACTTTGCGCAAGGTGGTTGCGGCGACCTTGAAGTTTGGAAACTCGGATACCGCGTGTTTGATCATCGCCTTGAATGCATCGGTTTCGATGTGGCTGATGTTTTCATCAGCCCCCTCCACTTCAAAGCCGAGCGAGGCGGTGAAGTCTTCTTCGTTCCCGATCATCACGTCGACGTATTTGGCGATTTCACGATTCACCTCGCGTGCTTTCTTGAGTCCGCCGATGGTTTTCCAAAGCGACGGACGGTAGTTGAGGTCATAGCTGACGATCGTGCCGTGCTTCTTTGCGGCCTGTACGGCTTCGATCGTGAGCGCCGCGGTTGACTCGGAGAGCGCCGCAAAGATTCCGCCCGTGTGAAACCAGCGCACGCCCTGCCTGCCGAAAATTTCCTCCCAGTCAAAGTCGCCGGGTTTGAGCTGGCTTGCCGCCGTGTTGCCTCGGTCGGGATTGCCCACCGCCCCCCGGATGCCGAATCCACGCTCCGTGAAGTTCAGTCCGTTGCGCACGGTGCGTCCGATGCCGTCGTCGTCGCGCCAGAGCAGAAAATCTGTCGCGACTCCGCCCTGCATCACGAAGTCCTCAATGAGGTGCCCGATTTCATTGTCTACAAATGCCGTGCAGACAGCAGTGCGCAGGTTGAAGCATTTGCGAAGGCCCCGCGAGGTGTTGTATTCGCCGCCACCCTCCCATGCGGTGAAGTGGCGGGCGGTGCGGATTCTGGTTTCGCCCGGGTCGAGGCGGAGCATGATTTCACCGAGGGAAATCTGGTCCCAGCGGCAGGAGTTTGAAGGTTTGATTTGAAGGCTCACTTGGTTGGTTGGTTGGAGGGTTGATTCAAAATCAGGGTGTTGATTTAGATTAAGACGGTTTTGAGGGTCGAGAGGTCCCACAAGGGACGACCTGCTTCAGCCGCGATCTCATTAAACGCCTCGATCTCGGCTTTGGAGAAGAGCAGGCCGCCAGCAGCGGCGGTTCTCTTGCCCCACTCAGCTTCGAGTTGGCCGGGTAGCATCGACTTTTCATTGCCGTGTCCAAGCACGTCGTCGATGACCCGCTGCACGTTTTGAAACTGGTTGGCGCCTCTTGCAAACGCACCGCCGCTCATGGCCTCGGGGTGGATTACCTGAAAAAAGAACGCGCAGGTATGTTTGTCTGCAGGATCCGTTTCCCAGCGGCTGCGGAGCGTTGGGAGCGAGCCTCCAATGTAGCCGCCGACCAGCTCGTTGATGAGAGCCATCCCGTAGCCCTTGTGAGCGCCAAACGGGAGGAGCGAAACGGCCTCGTTCGGGTCCGTCGTCGGAGTCCCGTTTTTGTCGACTGCAGCCATTGGTGGAAGGGCTTTACCTTCGCGCTTGAGCTGCTGGACGCGGCCCATCGCCACCACCGAAGTCGCCCAGTCGATTACAATCGGGTAGCCGAGCGTTTCCGTGGTTGGGAATCCCCAGGAGTGCGGGTTTGTGCCGAGGGTTGGGAATTTTCCTCCGAAAGGCACGACCTCCGCGAGGGCTGCGGTGCAGTTCGTGTAGGCGATGTAGCCCCGTTTTGCTGCGTCCATCACGTAGCCGCCGCCCCACAGGTAGTGGAACGCGTTGTCGACGGAAACCGTCCCGACTCCGTATTGATCCGCAAGCCTGATCGCTTCGTTGATCGCGCGGTGCGCTGTGGACTGGCCCAGCTTCTTATTCGCATTCCAGATCTTGGCCGAGGGAAAGCGGGTGGGGATTTCCTCGATTTGCGCCCCGGGCACGCAGCCTTTCGATCCTGATCCGAAAAGGTGGTCTAAATGCAGCGCTTTGATGCCGTTATGCGTCCGGATACCGTGTCTTGAAGCTTCCGCGCAAAAGCGTGCAGCTTCGGCAGACTCGTCCGCGAGATATCCGCGGTGTTCGTATGCAGCTTGAACCAGGCTGTTATGGTCAGCCTCGGGAACGATGTAATAAGTTTCAGACATATAGTTAAAGTGACTGGCCTCGGCGTTTAGTTGGCACGCGCGATGGGCGTTTTTCCGGAGAGGTAACGCGTGAGGTTTTCAACAGCGCAACTCGCCTGGCGTTGCACGCTTTCGTGCGTGCGCGAGCCGATGTGTGGTGTGATGATCACGTTTGGAAGGCCGAGCAGGGGATGATCCGCTGGCGGCGGTTCCTGATCCAAAACATCCGCCGCGTACGCGAGGAGGTGTCCGGATTTTAGGGCGTCCACGAGTGCAGAGAGTTCGAGAATCTCGCCGCGCGCGCAGTTCACAATGACTGCTCCCTTTTTGATGAGGCCGATGTTTTTGGCGTTGATGAGATGCCGCGTTTGCGGAGTGAGTTTGGTGTGAAGTGATATGACGTCCGCTTGTTTCAAGGCTTCCTCGACGCTTTCAACACGCTGGATGTCGTTCCACCGCGCAAAGTCCTCGTCCCAGTAGTTGCCATACCCGATGAGTTTCATTCCGAATGCTTTCGCGCGTACGGCGACCTCTTTTCCGATCCGTCCGAAGCCGATGATGGCGATTGTTTTGCCGCAGATTTCGTTTCCCGTGATGCGGGTCCATTCGCCACGGGCGGTGTGGTTCGCCTCGATGACCAGTTTGCGTACCGCCGCAAGCATGAGTGCGAAGGTGTGTTCTGCAACCGTGGTGTGGTTGACACCAGGAGTGAAGAGAACTGGGATTTCGTTATCGGTCGCCGCCTGAAGGTCGATTTTGTCGATGCCAATGCCGTATTTGCTGATGACTTTCAGCCGTGGGAGCGAGCGCTCGATCACTTTGCGGGTCAGCGCGTCGTCCCCGCAAAGATACGCATCAAACTGCCCGGCGAGTTCCAGCATGCGCGTTTCCGAAAGCGGCCCGCGTTCGCGGACGATTTCAAAACCCGCTGCGGCGAGCATGTCGTGGTGGATTCCTGGGGTGTCTTGGAATGAAGTGGTGGTGAGGAGGACCTTGGTCACGGGATTTTCGGGTTGTTTGGTTTAAAAGGTTTGGTCGAGAGAATGCGCGCCGCTCTAACGGGTGAGTTTTCCGTCCACTTGCCGCATGATCTGGAGCGGGTTTGTGTCCCGTAGAGCGTCCGGGAGCAGGGAATCCGGAAAGTTTTGGAAGCAAACCGGGCGGGTCCAGCGCTGGATGGCTGCGCTGCCAACGCTCGTGAAGCGCGAGTCTGTGGTGGCGGGAAACGGGCCGCCATGCTGCATGGCTGCAGACACTTCCACGCCGGTTGGAAAGCCATTGAGGACGAGCCGTCCGGCTTTTGCTTGGAGCGTTGCAATCAGCTTGCGGAACGCAGTCAAGTCGCCACCGCTTGCGTGCATCGTGGCGGTGAGCTGTCCATTGAGTGTGCTTGCAACCTTGTGCATTTCGTCTGCGGACTCTGCTTCGACTAGAAGCGTGTAAGGTCCGAAGACTTCCTCGAGGAGTTGGTGTTGAAGAATGAAATTAAGTCCCGATGTCTTGAGCACGGTCGGCAACCCTTTCGATGTCGCATCAGTGTCTGCTCCCAAGGTGGATGCAGCGAATGGCTCAACATCTTCAATGGCGGACATGGCCCTTAGACTATTGATGTAAGAATCCGCGATGCCCGTGTGCAGCATCGTGGCCGATGGGGCCTTCTCGACTGCTTGCTTGAAAAGCTCTGCGAATTGCGAGAAGTCCGCGCCTTTGATTCCGATCACGACGCCGGGTTTGGTGCAAAACTGGCCCACTCCGAGGGTGAATGAGTTTTTCAAACCTTCCGCGATCTGTTGCGGACGCTCTCGGAGGGCCTCCGGCAGTAGGAACACTGGGTTGAGACTGCTCAGTTCGCCGAAGAATGGGATCGGCTCGGGGCGTGCAAGTGCCACTTGGTTCAACGCGAGTCCGGCGGCCCTTGATCCCGTGAATCCGACAGCTGTTGCGAGCGGATGTCTCACCAGCGATTTTGCGACCTCGGGTCCTCCGTGGATTAGCGCAAACACGCCGGGCGGCATGCGGCAAATACGCGCCGCGTCGTTGATCGCTCCCGCGACAAGTTCGCTGGTTCCCGGGTGCGCCGGATGCGCTTTGACGATCACAGGGCAGCCAGCGGCAAGTGCGCTTGCGGTGTCGCCGCCTGCGACCGAGAAGGCGAGCGGGAAATTAGAGGCGCCAAAAACGATGACCGGTCCCAAGGGGACAAGCATCCTGCGGAGGTCTGGACGCGGCAATGGCTGCCGGTCGGGAAGCGCGGGATCAATCCGTGCGTCAACCCACGAGCCCTCCCTGAGAAGGTTTGCGAACATCCGAAGCTGCCCCATGGTCCGTCCGCGCTCGCCGGTGAGGCGGTCCAACGGAAGGCCGGTCTCGTGGTGGGCTCTTTGAAGCAGGTCGTCGCCGAGGGCTAGGATTTGTTCGGCGATTGCTTCCAAGAATTTTGCTTTCTCCTCACCAGACGCACCGTGGAACTCTCCGGCGCAGGAGTGCGCGAGTTCCAGTGCACGATGAATCGCAGTGTTTGAAGCTTCCTCAAAGGGCGGCTCCATCAATTTGCTATCAACCGGACTGGTGTGCTGGAAGGTGAGCCCGGAGCAGTTGACGGGTTCACCGCCTAAAAGGTTTTTTCCGTGAAGTTTCATGAATCTGAAGGGTTCGAGTGGATGGTTATAGGTTGGCAGTCACCGTTGGGCTGTGTGGTTGAGCGGGGCTGGCCACGGGCCTCTCAAGCGATTGAATTGGTCAGGGTGCCCAATCCCTCGATGGAAATGTTCACGATGTCTCCGGATCGGAGCGTGAATTCGCTGGGGGGCACGGTGCCAGTCCCGGTCATCAAATAAGCGCCGGCGGGAAAAGTGTTATCGCGCCACAGCCATGCGGCCAAATCACCGAGCGAGCGTTTCATCTGAGAGAGCGAGGTTTGGCCGCGGAAGGCCTCTGCGCCCGAGCGTAAGATCGAGAGTGCGATGCCAGTTTCGGCGGGCAGCACGTCACGCACAACAAGCCCTGGACCCAGCGCGCAGCAGTCGCTCCACACCTTGGCCTGAGGAAGGTAAAGGGGATTTTCGCCCTCGATATCGCGCGAGCTTAGGTCGTTCCCGATGGTGTAGCCGAAAATCTGCCCCGCGCAGTTGATCGCCAGCGTGAGCTCCGGCTCCGGTACATTCCAGGTCGAGTCAGATCGCAGACGCATGGGGTGTGCTGGAGCAATGACACGATGCGGAGTTGCTTTAAAAAAAATCTCGGGGCGCTCTGCGTCGTACACCCTGTCGTAGAAAGTGCCGCCGCCGGAGTCGTGGGACTCCTCTTTGCGGGCGTCTCTGGATCTGAGATACGTCACCCCCGCGGCCCACACCTCCTGCGATTCGATGGGAGCTAGAAGGGATTCCGGCCTTTCGCATTTTTTGGACTGACCAAAAGCGGAATGGAGGAGGGCAGCCGGCTCTTCACTCGCGAAAACCGCATCAAGACCCTTGAGCTCAAGCTGGCGGTATTCGCCGTCGCGCTGCGCGACCAGGCCGGCGGGGGTGCGGTACAGAGTGGTTTCGGGTAGGGGCATCCGGTGACTATGCGGGAGTGGGCTGGTTTTGTGAAGCGCGGGAGCTTCAGTGTTCATGATTTGGGTCGAAAACGCCCCGCTCACTCCCGATACTCCACTCCTATGGAAGGATCCGCCCCCCCAGAATCCAAAGAGCGCGCCGGTTTGCAAATTGATGGCAATCAGGCGGGTATTTATGAGGTTGTAACTCGGGCGCCCGGTCCAGAGGGCAGCCTGCCTCTAACCGACCAAATGCTGAGGGAGGAGCCGAGCGGGAATTTGTTTGGTCTCACGCAGAATGTCGGGATGGGATGGGATCCAACAAAGCTCGGGGGAAAGCAGGTTTTAATTTTGAGCACCCAGGGCGGCCTCAGGGGTGAGGACGGGAAGCCGGTTGCGCTCGGTTATCACACGGGGCATTGGGAGATTGGATTGCAGGTGCGGGCTGCTGCGGAGGCTTTGCGGGGTGCGGGGGCGATCCCTTTTTCAGCGACATGCTCGGACCCGTGCGACGGGCGCACGCAGGGAACGACGGGAATGTTTGATAGCCTGCCGTATCGCAATGACGCGGCGATGGTCTTTCGCAGACTCATTCGCTCGTTGCCGCGCAGGCAGGGAGTGATCGGCGTTGCAACTTGCGACAAAGGGATGCCTGCGATGCTCATGGCGCTCGCATCTGCGCGGGATTTGCCCTGCGTTGTAGTTCCGGGAGGTGTGACGTTGCCTGCCACGAATGGAGAGGATGCGGGTGCGGTTCAAACGATAGGGGCGCGGTATTCGCGCGGCATGTTGTCAATTGCACAGGCCTCGGAGCTCGGGTGCCGCGCGTGCGGTTCGGCTGGCGGAGGCTGCCAGTTCTTGGGAACTGCTGCGACTTCACAGGTGGTGGCCGAGGCTCTTGGGCTTGCGCCACCGCACTCGGCGCTCGCTCCTTCAGGTCAGGAGGTCTGGCGTGACATCGCTGTACGAGCCGCGGGTTGCGTGCTCGAGTTGGAGCGCCGCGGGATTCGCACGAGGGACATTCTGAGCGAGGCCAGCATTCGAAATGCGATGATCGTGCACGCGGCTTTTGGCGGGTCGACAAATTTGCTGCTTCACATCCCGGCGATCGCCCATGCAGCCGGGCTGCGCAGACCGCAGGTGCACGACTGGATTGCCATCAATCGGGCGGTGCCGCGGCTTGTCGACGTGCTTCCCAACGGGCCTCAGTATCATCCGACGGTGCGCGTGTTTTTAGCTGGTGGCGTGCCGGAGGTGATGTTGCACCTCCAAGCCCTGGGGCTGCTGGATGATTCTGTGATGACTGTGACAGGAAAGACACTCGCGGAGAACCTCGCCGAATGGCGTGGATCTGAAAGACGGACGAGGTTTCGAAGCATTCTGTGCGAGCGCGATGGCGTTGATCCAAACGAGGTCATCATGAGTGCGGAAGATGCCCGCCTGCGCGGACTCACGGGCACGGTGGTTTTTCCGGTGGGCAATATCGCCCCCGAAGGAGCTGTGATCAAAAGCACCGCGATAGATCCATCCGTTGTAGGTCCCGACGGGGTTTACCGGCTGGAGGGACGTGCACGGGTTTTTGCGAGCGAGGCGCTGGCGATCGGAGCAATACGGGAAGGGCGGATCGCCGAAGGTGACGTGATGGTGCTTGCTGGGGTTGGGCCGATGGGCACAGGCATGGAGGAGACTTATCAGGTCACATCCGCTCTCAAGCACCTTCCCTTCGGGAAAAACGTCGCTTTGATCACGGACGCTCGGTTTTCCGGCGTCTCAACCGGAGCGTGCATCGGGCATGTGGGCCCGGAGGCCCTTGCCGGAGGTCCCATTGGAAAATTGCGCGAGGGAGACTGGATTCGGATTGTCGTCGATCGCTTGAAAATGGAGGGCTCTCTCGACTTTGTTGGAACCGATGCGTGCCGTTGCACTCCAGAGGAGGGCGCGGCGATTCTGGCGGCTCGGGAGACGGGGGCGCAATTCAGGCCGCATCCCGAGTTGCCTGATGACACCAAACTCTGGGCCGCGCTGCAGCGGCTCGGAGGAGGAACGTGGGGAGGCTGCGTTTACGACGTGGACGCGATCCTAAAAGCGATCGGCTAGGGCTGGGAGTCCTGCTGAGGAGCGCTGCTTTGAGTCCCAGTGCTCTTTGGGTCTGGAGTATTCGTGGCGTCCTTGGGGCGGTGCTGGAACTCGTAGCTGTTGCCGATCACTTGGCGGACTCTGCTCGCGGTGACAAATTTGTCGGTTTGGTAGTCCAGATTGCCATCGGGTCCGATGAGAGCGATGGCGGATTTGCTCTTGAGGTTGTAGGCGCGGCAAACCTCGGCTCCGTTTGGCAGGACGATGACCGGCATGTTGGTCTGCACCAGATCGGGGCCGGATTCCTTGAAGGCTGCGAAAATCAGCACGTTTCTAGTGGCAAGCCTATCAAAGCCCATCGCGAGTTCCTTCACTTGGGAACGAAAACCGCTCGAGGAGGGGGACTGGGCCAGCAGCAGGATCACGGGACGCCCGCGAAGCGACTTGAGGGATGCGTTTCCGTTGAAAAGCATTCCCACCGCGAAATCAGGCGCTGGCCTGACAACTTCTCCAAAGGCGGCAAGGCACAAAGCACTGCAGAGAACAGAGGGTAAAGCGTGTCTGAATTTCATAAGAGATTTTTCCTGCCGCCGGAGTGATCCCACCGGTGCCGTTCCGCTCAAACTTTCATGATGTCGGCCTCTTTGGCGACCGTTGCATCGTCCACTTTTTTTACAAACGCATCGGTGAGTTTTTGAACTTCCTTTTCGTAACTTTCCACCGCGTCTTCCGTGATCCCGCCCTCCTTGCTCATTTTTTTGATGGCGTCCATCGCGTCCCGGCGGGCAGAGCGGATTCGCACGCGCGCCTCTTCCGACATCTGCTTTACGCCCTTCACCAAATCGCGCCTGCGCTCTTCAGTGAGCGGCGGGATTGGCATGCGAATGAGCTTTCCGTCTGTCACGGGATTGATCCCGACCTTGGATTCTTTGATCGCCTTTTCGATGTCTTTGGTCGTTGATGCGTCGAAGGGTTGGATCACAATCAGCCTTGGCTCGGGCGTAGTAATCATCGCGAGTTGTTTTAGCTTCATGGACGCGCCGTAAGCCTCCACGTCCAGATTTTCAACGAGGGCGGGGGAGGCCTTTCCTGTTCGCACTGCGGCGAATTCGTGCGTGATGTAGTCGAAGCCTTTTTCCATAGCGGCTTCCGCGTCCATTAGAATTTCATCAGGGTCCATGTGTTTTTGTGGGGTGAAAAAGTTTTTTCAAAGTCCTGTCTTAACGATCCCGCCAAGCTTTTATTCGGATGTGACGATCGTTCCGACGGGTTGTCCTAAAACGGCGTTGCGAATGTTGTTCGGCGTCATTAAGTCGAATACCAGAATGGGAACCCGGTTATCCATACAGAGGGTGAACGCGGTTGAGTCCATGACTTGCAGTCGTTTGGCCAGCGCTTCGGAGTAGGTGATTTTTTCGTACCGAGTCGCCGTCGGATCCTTCTTGGGGTCAGCCGTGTAAATCCCGTCCACTTTGGTTGCTTTGAGGATGACCTGCGCGCCGATTTCGCTGGCCCGGAGGGCTGCAGTGGTATCGGTGGAAAAAAATGGGTTGCCGGTGCCCGCCACAAAAATCACCACGCGACCCCGCTCCATATGGCGCATGGCGCGGCGGCGGATGAATGGTTCAGCGACGCTTTGGATGGGTATGGCGGTTTGGACCCGGGTGGCGAGACCGATAGCCTCGAGGCTGGATTGGAGCGCCATGCCATTGATGACTGTGGCGAGCATTCCCATGTAGTCCGCAGTGGTCCGTTCCATCCCACGGTGACTGGCCGTGAGGCCGCGCCAGATGTTCCCGCCGCCGATGACAATTGCCACCTCCACCCCGAGGGAATGCACGTCCTTAATTTGCTGGGCCACCTGCGCCACGATGTGCGGGGAGATGGAGTCCATGCTGCCGGGTTCCTTCAAAGCTTCGCCGCTGATTTTGAGTACAATGCGTTGATACTTCGGCTTTGGGGTTTGGGTGGGTTGGTCTGCCATTTGGACTATCTTGCACAGAGTTGGGGCGCGCTTGCAAAGACCAAAGAAAGCCACAAATCGACGCCGAGGCACTTGCGCCCGCCCGAACGTTGGGGGCACAATAGACCCGTAATGGGTGCCAACCGTCTCCAGCAAATTCTCTCAGTCAAGCAGAGGGAGGTCGCGCGTATCCTCCCCCGTGCTGAGCATCTCCGGGCGTCCGCCCTTCAGCGGAATGATTTTCGCTCTTTTGCAGCAGCCCTGAACCAAGGCGCTGATGCGCTTGGCCTGATTGCCGAGGTGAAGCGCGCCAGTCCCTCTGCGGGGATCATCGCGCCGAATTTTGACCCCGTTCAAATCTCGCTCCAATACGAAGTGGCAGGGGCGCATGCTTTGTCAGTTCTCACGGATGAGGAGTTCTTCAAGGGAAAGCTCGCCTACATCAACCAGATTCGAGCAAAGGTGGAGCTCCCGATTCTTCGGAAGGATTTTATCATACATGAATCGCAGATCGCAGAGGCGAGCGTTGCGGGGGCGGATGCGATACTATTGATCGTTGCGGCTCTTGAGCAGGACAGGCTCCGCGAGCTTCACGAGGAGGCTGAGTTGCTCCAGATGGATGTCTTGGTAGAGGTTCATACCCTCGAGGAATTGGACCGAGCGCTCGAGGTGGGTGCGACCATCATCGGTATCAACAACCGCAATCTTACTACATTCGAAGTGGATTTGGCCACGACCGAACAGATCAGCGAGGAGGTGCCGGACGGGGTGATCCTGGTCTGCGAAAGCGGTTTGAAAACTCAGGAAGACAGCAAGCGGGCGTTCGCTGCGGGTTGCAATGCAATCCTAGTGGGGGAAAGCCTGATGCGCGCCGATGATGTATCCGCGAAGGTTGCGGAGTTGTTGTCGGTTTAGACCGGTGCTGCCGCGCTTCCGTCGCGGTTCTGCCGGACGGGGTGCGTGGACGAGAGGGGTGCGTGGGGTCAGCGCTTCACGTGCAGGAGCACGGGCTGCGAAGCTTGGCCGCCGTCCTGCTTGGCTCTGAAAAAGATCCAGCGCGAGCTTTCGGGTACCCACCTCGGCGCACGAAGCGTGAAGGAACGCTCGGTTTCGCCTTCG
>JACCED010818772.1_pt1 | contig 14227 bp, 12 predicted proteins | sample 7455021 | NCBI WGS metagenome assembly JACCED01 (sample SAMN15323456, study PRJNA562643) | freshwater metagenome | isolation source: river surface water | place: USA:Blue River Watershed | collected 2017-08-19 | reverse complement strand
TGGTGTTGCTTTCTGCGAAGCACATGGAGGGTTATGTGGGAAAACTGCGTGAGGTGGTGGGACCGAGCGCCGAGGTGGTGGAGGTGGGCGACAAGTTTCCGTCATTGAAGTTAGCGAGTTCAGCCGAGCATGTGCACAAGGAGGGCGAGAAACATGTGCATGGTTCGGAGGAGGACCCTCATTGGTGGCATAGCGTGGATAATGCGCGACGGGCAACGCGAGTGGTTGAGCGCGTGTTGGCGAAGGTGGATCCCGCTGGGGCTGCTGGGTACCGGCAGCGTGCGGACGGCTATGTGACGCGACTGGATGAGCTGCACAAGTGGGTGAAGACACGGGTGGCGGAGTTGCCTCGCGGGCGGCGGACATTGGTGACCTCTCACGACGCGTTCCAGTATTTTGCGAAAGAGTACGGGTTCAAGGTGTTGACGGTTGTCGGGTTGAGCACGGCGGATCAGCCCTCGTCGAAGGCGGTTTCACAGTTGATTGAGACGGTTCGTAAGACGGGAGTGAAAGCGGTGTTCGCGGAGGAAACTGCCAATCCCAAGGTGATGCAGGAGGTGACTCGTGAGACAGGTGCTGTATTGGGTAAGCGTTTGTACGCCGATGGTTTAGGTGCGGGTGAGCTTGCGACCTATGCTGGAATGATCCGTCACAATGTCTCAGCCATCGTGGATGCGCTGAAGTAGGGGAGTTTCGGCATGAAAGGTTCACCACTGATTCGGGCGCTCGTGACGTTGACGGTGCTCCTGTTGTTCGGCATTCCCGTCCGGTGGGTCATGCGTGCGGGCGCGGTTGATTCCAGTGGAGGTTCTGGGCGCGAGCGCATTGAGTCTGGAGTGGGAGGCGGGGAGCGTCTTGCGGCGGCGAGCGACCGGCTGCAGGTCGACTCAACGGCGGACTTGAAGCGAATGGTCCTCAAGCATGCTGGGGCCGAGTTGTTGCGGTTGGAGGGCGGGGTTCGGACTGGTTCGGTGGAGTTGTCGGTTCCTTCTGGTGAGGGAGTGGATCTGTCTGTGGAGGTGGAATGGGTCGGCGCGGGTGCTGCGGCAGTGCGCGTGCGGCGTGTGCCGAGCGATGGGGCTGCGCCGGTGGACCGTTTTGTTTGGGGAATGGGCGGAGCGGTGGTGGAGGAAGTGTTGGTGTATCCGGAGGGCTAAAGGCGATGAGCGGGCATTCGCATCATTTACGGGTGAGGGATTTGACGGTGAGTTATCGTCGGATACCGGCGTTGCACCATGTGGCGTTTGAGATTCCCTGCGGAAGTGCGGTGGCGGTGCTGGGTCCGAACGGTGCGGGGAAATCGACCTTGTTGAAAGCGCTGTGTGGGCTTGTCGCGGTGGAGGGAGGAGAGGTTTGGTTTCACGGCAGGCGGATGACGGGGCCGAGTCGGGAGTTTGCCTATTTGCCGCAGCGCGAGTCGGTGGATTGGGACTTTCCGATGACGGTGCGCGGTCTGGTGGAGACGGGTCGTTATTTGCGAACGGGATGGTGGCGGCTTTTCGGAGCGTCTGATTCGTCGGCGGTGGACGCGGCGTTGCGAGCGGTGGATATGGAGGCGTTGCAGGAGCGCCAGATCAGCGCGCTGTCGGGCGGACAGCAGCAGCGCGCGTTCTTGGCGCGAGCGATGGCACAGGAGGCGCATGTGATGTTGTTGGACGAGCCGTTCACCGGGTTGGACGTGCCCTCGCAGGACGGGTTACGGAAGGCGATTGCGGCGATGCGTGCGGCGGGAAAGCTTCTCTTGGTGACGCATCACGATCTGGAGACGGTGCGGGATATTTTTGATCACGTGATCTTGTTGAACGGAGAGCAGGTGGCGGCGGGGCCTGTGGGGGAGTGTTTTACGGAACAGAACCTGACGCGTGCATTTTCTGCGCGAGTGTTTTCGACGATGCGACATGGAATGGCTGTCTGAACCATTTTCCCATTCCTTCATGGTGCGTGCGGCCTTGTCGTGCGTCTTGGTGGGTTTTTTGAATGGGTTTCTCGGAACGTTTGTCGTTTTGCGCCGGTTGGCGCTGATGGCGGATTCGCTGTCGCACTCGTTGCTTCCGGGATTGGCGGTTGGGGTGATGCTTTTCGGTTTGGCTCCGCTCGGTTTGTTTGCAGGTGCGCTTGGGGCCGCGTTAGTGGTGGCGTTGGGGGCGCAGTTATTATCGCGGGGCACGCGGATTAAAGAGGATACAGCGCTGGGCATTCTCTACACGGTCGCGTTTTCTGTCGGAGTGGTTTTGCTGAGCGTGGTTCGGACGCGGGTGTCGTTGGTGCACTATCTTTTCGGGAATATCCTCGGGGTTTCGAATCAGGATCTGGCGATTTTGTATGGGATTGCGCTGTCGGTGCTACCGGTGTTGGTCGGATTGCAGAGGCCATTGTTGCTGACGCTCTTGGATCCCATGGTGGCGCGGGCTCAGGGCATTCGCGTGGGGTTGGTTGAGGGAGTGCTGACGGTGTGCTTGGTGCTAACGATGATTGGTTCGCTACAAGCGGTTGGGGTCATTATGCTTCTGGGACTATTGATTGCCCCGGCTGCGACGGTGTACCTGCTTTGCGATTCCTACACCGCGATGCTGTGGGGTGGCGCTGGACTGGGAGCGTTCGGAGCGTTTGGCGGGCTGCTTTTGTCCTACTGGATCGATGCTCCCTCAGGCGCGTGCATTGTGCTTTTGCTCGGGGCGGTCTTCCTTTTGGCCTACCTCTTCAGTCCGCGTTATGGAGTTCTGACGAAATACCTGAGGAAAGGCCACTTCCATGATGAGTCCCTCGCTCGCTGGTCGGACCGTGAGCATGATCACGGGGACCCGAAATAGTTGGGGCACGGGGAGAAGGGTGTGGACGTTCGTCAGTTACGGAGGGTGGTGGTGGTTCCCTTGAGTGACGCCGCTTTGCGCTCTTCGATGAGGGCTCCGAGGGAGGGATCGAGTTTTTGGATGAGGCCGTAGAGGCGCTCGTTGTAGCTGGTGAGGGCGTTTCGGAGTTCGCGATCGGTGGTTGCGGTGCGGACTTTTCTATCGAGTTGGGCTAGGTCTGCATCACGGAGCGCGATGTGCTTCATCTCGCGGAATCGAATCCTGGCTTGAAGTTCGCGGCGAGCCTGAGCGGTGGCGTTGGTTTCTGAGAAGCGGATTTCCGAATCCGGAACAAGTGTGGGTGCGAGCTCGATATCTTTGAAGTCGGGCAGCGCCTTGAGCAGGGAATCGTCGATGGGGGAGAGTTCTCCTCCGGGTTTACTTTGGGCGATGGTCACTGGCGGGACGGATTTCGGTGCGCGCGGGGCTGGAACTGGTGCGGATAAGCTGGGCACTGGCTTTGTGAAGGGGACTGGCGCGAGGTTGAGTCCGGCGGATGGGTTGAGCGAGAGGGGGGCGGGAGAAAGAGCGGATGCGGCGGGATTGGGTGTGATTGGCGGCGGAGGGTTTGAGGGTTCAGCAGGCCGAGCCGGCTGGAGCGAGAGAATGAAGCAGGCGAGTTGCGCAAGCGTTGCGAGTGGGCGGTTCAACGGAAGGAATCCTGAAGAAGGCGCTGAGGCGGGGAGAGGGTGAAATTTCATATTCGCAACCATTTTTCCCAAGGGCAGTTCTGAACAATGCTCGTCGGAAATGAAAGAAGGTTGAATGGTACGGGCTTCAGATTGTGTCGCAAGTCGCTTAAGCTGGTTCTCATGACTGCCCCCCGATTCTCATTCGCACGTTTGGCCGCTCAGGCGGGTTTGCTGTTGTGCATTTCCTCACTCTTGGCGGCTGAGCCAACGGTGTTGAAGCTCTGGCCGCAGGGAGCACCCGAACCCGAGGGTTACCGGTGTGAACCAGAAAAGGTGATCCCCCCAAAGAGCGAAAAAGACGTGGTGCGCGTGACGAATGTTTCGGACCCCACCATCACGGTGTACCGACCCGAGAATCCAAATGGAGCAGCGGTCTTGGTTTGTCCTGGCGGCGGGTACTCGATTTTGGCGATTGAGCACGAGGGAACGAAGGTGTGTGAGTGGCTGAACGAGATGGGGGTCACGGGGATCTTGTTGAAGTACCGCGTGCCCGCTCGTCCGTCGGGGCGTGGAATTGAGCCGCTCCAAGATGCGCAGCGGGCGATGGGAATGATTCGGAAACGGGCGTCGGAGTGGGGATTGGATCCAGCCCGGATTGGGGTGTTGGGTTTCTCTGCGGGCGGTCATTTGACGGTGAACCTTGGGTTGAACCCGTCTGCGAGAACCTACCGGTTCGATGCGGCGATGGAGGACGAGAATGCGAGGCCGGATTTCATGGTTCCGGTTTACCCTGCTTACCTCGTCGACAAAGGGGAGTCGGCATTACTACCCGAAGTGAAAGTGACGGCGACTTCGCCCCGAGCCTTCTTTGTGCATGCGGGGGATGACAAAGGGCAGACGAGTGCATTGGCGAGCACCTACCTATATGTGGAGTACCGCAAGCTGGGGCTGCCAGCTGAGCTCCATGTTTATTCGAAGGGTGGGCACGGCTTTGGGATGCGAAGGAACGGTTTGCCGGTGAATGATTGGGCCTCGCGTGTGGGCGAGTGGATGAAGGCGGAAGGGATTGTTCCCGCACCGCTGGCGAAGTGAACGGTTGTTGGCAGAGGCTCATCTTTGAGGCAGGGAAACGCGCATGAGCGGACTAAAGCGGTGCCCTGACCTTGATGATTTCGCTCCGGTCGATGTGGCGAAAGCGCTTCGAACGGACCCTGGGTTTGTATTTTTTGACACCTCGTCGGATACGCCGGAGCGCGGTGCTGTTTCGCTTGTTGCCATCGAGCCGGACCGCGTGCTTCGCGGCGATTTCTTCCGTGAGAGCGCTGGGTTGTTAGAAACTTGGCGGGCAGGCGAGGCGCGAGTTGGTGCGCGTGTTGATGATGGGATCCCGCGTGGGATGATCGCTGGAGGCGTGGGGTATGACGGTCGATTTGAGATGGGGGTGTATCCGTCGCTGTTGGCCTATCGGCATGATGACGGTTCATGGTGGTCGTTTGGATCCGTTCAACGGTGGGTTGACCGGGTGTTAAGCGACGACTTTCGGGTGGGATACGACGCGAGTCGGATGGTTGATTTTCAGCCGTTGATGAGCCGTCAGTGTTTCATGGGGATGGTTCAGCGCGCGCAGGAGTACATTTGCGCGGGGGACATCTATCAGGTGAACTTGTCTCATCCCTTTCAGGCGGAGGGTGTGTGTGCGGATCCTTGGTCGGTGTATGAACGTCTCCGAAGCATTTCGCCCTCTGGATATTCTGCATTCCTGCGTCAGAGGGAAGCGTGTGTTCTCTCGTCTTCCCCAGAACTCTTCTTGCGCGTTTCGGGTCGAAGTATTGAGACGCGACCGATCAAGGGCACGCGGCCGCGATTTGGGGATGCGGACGAGGACGCGCGGTCTGCGTATGAGTTGGTGAGCTCCGAAAAGGAGCGTTCCGAGTTGGTGATGATCACGGATCTGGAGCGAAATGATCTCGGGAAGGTCTGTGATTGGGGAACGGTGACGGTTCCTGAGATGTTGAGGTTGGAGCGGTATCAACAGGTGTTTCACCTGGTCTCAACCGTTCGAGGGACGTTGCGGGAGGGGGTCGGCCCAGTGGAAGCGTTTGCTGCATGCTTTCCCGGCGGATCCATCACCGGTGCGCCGAAAAAAAGGGCGTGCGAGATCGTAGCGGAGTTGGAGCCTCACTCACGGGGCCTGTACACGGGCGCGTTGGGTTGGTGGGGATTTGGCGGCGAGAGCCAGTTCAATATTGCGATCCGCACCATCATCGCCGGATCGAGTGGGGTTTGGAGATTCCACGTTGGCGCTGGGATTGTTGCAGACTCGATGCCCGCGCGGGAGTGGGACGAGACGCTGGAGAAGGCCGCGGGCATTCTGATTGCCGCTGGGATGTTTTCCGGCCGCCCGATTCCATCTGGTGAAACCATGTGATTCCCAACGGAATCCCCTTTGAAGGGTTCACTGATGGTCCAACAAAGACGCCGTGAGGTTAGAATCACTCACGAGCGGCAAGGATTTGTTTGCTCGCACCAGGTCGGCATTTGACAGCGGGCATCCAGACGGGAGAACGTTCTCTAAGCGATAATGTCGTGAGCAACGGTTCCGTGAACATCGGTCAGGCGGAAGTCGCGGCCGGAGTAGCGGTACGTCAGCTTTTCGTGATCGAAACCCATCAGGTGGAGAATGGTCGCGTGGAGGTCGTGCACGTGCATCCGCCGATCAACCGCCGCAAAACCAAAATCATCGCTGGATCCATAGACGGTCCCTCCTTTTACCCCGCCACCCGCCAACCAGACGGTGAATCCGTGGTTGTTGTGGTCCCGGCCCTTCGATCCCTCTGAGGTTGGGGTCCGGCCAAACTCGCCGCCCCAAAGCACCAACGTGTCATCAAGAAGACCGCGATCCTTCAAATCACGCAGCAGCATGGCGATCGGTTGGTCGGTCTGTTGCGCGAGAGAGCGGTGGTTCGCGATATCGTCGTGATTATCCCAAGGTTGGCCGCTTCCTGAGAACACTTGAACGACGCGCACCCCACTTTCGACGAGGCGCCGCGCCGTCAGACAGGCCTGAGCGAAGGGGGTTTTGCCGTAGGCTTCCCGAACGGGTTCCGGTTCCCGAGAAAGATCGAAGACGTCCTGAGCCTCGAACTGCATGCGAAATGCCATTTCTAAGGAATGGATTCGCGTTTCGAGCGGATTGTCCCGACCGTGAGCGTCAGCGTGACGCCGATTCATCGTCCCGAGGAGGTCCATGAGCTCGCGCTGAGCACCGGGACCGAGGCGCGGATTGGAAATGTTCTGGATGATCTGTTTGGGGTCGAGGTTGCCATTGTTCACGTGGACCCCTTGAAACACGCCCGGAAGGAAGCTGCTCGACCACAGTTGCGGCCCGACCACGGGTTTCCCGGGGCAGAGAACGACGAAGCCGGGCAGGTTGGCGTTTTCAGTGCCCAGTCCGTACACGAGCCACGAGCCAAAACTTGGACGCGTCGGCTGGGTTTCGCCGCTGGTCATCATGAGGAGCGACGGTTCGTGATTAGGAATATTGGTGTGCATCGATCGGATGACGCAGATGTCATCGATGCAACTTCCGACCTGCGGAAAGATTTCGCTCACTTCTATCCCTGACTTACCCATCCGGTTGAAAGCGAAGGGAGAACGCATCAGTGCACCAGTTTTGCGTTCGGTTTTTTTGTCGGCTAACTGGGGTTTGTCGCCGTGATGCTTGGTGAGTTCCGGCTTCGGATCGAAGGTGTCGACCTGCGAAGGACCACCGTTCATGAAAAGATGGATCAGACGCTTTGCGCGCGGCCGAAAATGGGATTGGCGCGGGGAGAGAGGGGTCGCTGTTGCGCCTGAGGCTTGTTGCCCAAGCAGGGCGCTCAGTCCAAGCAGACCGGTTCCCGTTCCGACACGGGCAAGAAGATCACGGCGAGAGAGAGGGAAATTCATGGGATGGTGGATTAATCGATGAACAGAAACTCGTTCGAGATCAGGAGCGCCTGGCAGAGACGCTCAATCCGTTCCTGCTTCGCGGTGTTTTTTTCATTCTCGGGATCTTGCTGATTCAAAAAGTTCCCAAGTAAAGCCACTTCCTCAGGGGCTGGTTCGCGGGACAGCGCGAAGCGATGCGCAATCCGTACGCGCTCAACATCGTCCTTGGCCGCCGCTTTTACGCGTTTCGCAAGATGCTCGGCCTGAGCGAGAACAAACGGACTGTTGATCATGAACAACTGCTGCTGCGGGATCGTCGTCTCAACGCGTTTTTCGCTGGTGATGTTCGGATCCGGGAAATCGAACAGACGGAGAAGCGAGTCGAGTTCGTGGCGACTGACCTTGGCATAAACCGTTCGCTTCGCCGCTTTGCTGTCGCTCAGAGGGAACGTCGGACCGCCGCTCGCCTTCTCCAACGAACCCGCCGCGAACAACACGCTGTCGCGCCAACTCTCGATATCCATCCGGCGGCTTTGGAAGCGCGAGAGGAGCGCGTTATTCCCATCCTTTTCCCGCGAAGCTGCGGAGGGTTCCGAAGATTGCTGAAAGGTCGCTGAAGTGACGAGCAACCGGAGCATGGATTTCACCGACCAGTTGTTGTCCATGAACTCCGCTGCAAGCCAGTCCAGCAGTTCAGGGTGGGTCGGCGGTTCTCCCAGAACACCGAAGTTGCTCGGGGTGTTGACGATGCCGCGTCCGAACGTCCAACCCCAAATGCGGTTCACCATGACGCGCGCTGTGAGGGGATTTGATTTGGTCGCGATGGCGTCTGCCAGTTCGCTTCGTCCGCTGCCTTGTGAAAAAAGCGGTGGTTCTTCACCCGCAAGAATGCGCAGAAAACGGCGAGGTGACAGAGCCCCTTGGTTCGCGGGATTCCCGCGGATGTAGACCTTGAGGTCGGACGGTTTGTTTTCGGCGATGGCGTGGACGAGGGGCAGCTCCGGCCCGAGGATTTTCTTCCGTTCAGCTGCGTTGGATTCCAACGCGGAGAGATGCCGCCGTGCTTCCTCAGGGATGCCGTTTTTCCAGCTTTCACTAAGAGGGGCCGCCCCTTTTTCGCCGAAGAGCGAATCCATGATCTCTTGAAGATTGCGATCGGGCTTCTTGTTGACGAAGGCGGTTCTCTCTTTCTCCACGAGGTCGGCAAACGCGTCGCGCAAAATATCGGTGCACAGCGATTTCTCCTCTTCTGATCCCGCCGCTTCCAAGGAAAGCCAAGCCGCCGCGATGTTCTTGTACTTCTTATCGTTGCGGAAGCGCTCGAGCAGCTTGGAAAGAGGTTCGAGATCTTTGGGTACGGTGAGCGAAGGTGCGCGTCGCTTTTCAGCAAGGAGGGAATCGAGGGCGGCGAACGCTGCGGCCGTGTGGGCGCAATGAGCGAGAAGGGCGGGGTGTCTCTTTTCGCGAACAAACAGGTTCAGCTGGAGCTCTGCATCGTCGAGCTGCTTTTTGGCTTCGTTGTAGCGATCCACCTCCTGCTGGGTCGCTTCCGGTGCATTCACGAGTCGCGAGGAGTGGAAGACTCCGGCAATGGAATAGTAGTCTTGGGTTGGGACCGGATCGTACTTGTGATCGTGACAACGTGCGCACGAGAGGGTTAACCCAAGAAATCCACGCGAGAGCGTGTCGACACGATCGTCGAGTTCATCCGCGATGGCCCGTGCCGCGTCGGTGTTCTTGTAGTACTGGGCGCCCAAACCGAAAAGGCCAAGGGCCGCAAGGTTCGCTTTCCGGTCGGGTTCGGGGAGGAAGTCGGCTGCGATCTGGTGCCGGATGAAAGCATCGTAGGGGAGATCCCTCTCGAAGGCGTTGATGACCCAGTCGCGGTATTTCCACGCATCCGAGTTGGGTTTCACTCCGAACGTGTGCGCTTGGTCTTCGGCGTAGCGAGCTACATCGAGCCAGTGGCGGCCCCATTTTTCCGCGAACTCCCGCGAGTTCAGGTAGCGATCCGCGAGAGCGCGATAGTTCTCCGCTGAAGGGTCTTTCTCGAAGGACTCAACGTCCTCAATCGCCGGGGGGAGCCCGACGAGCGTGAAGCTGAGTCTCCGAATGCGGGTGCGTGCTGAGGCTTCCTGCGAAGGCTCAAGCCCCTCGGGTGCGAGACGCGCGCGAACAAACCGGTCGACGGGGTGAATCTTGCTGTCACCATCAGGAAAACTGGGGCGTTTAACAGGTTGAAATGACCAGTGTTGCCGGGCCTTTTGCCAGTCGATGCCCTGGACGGGTTTGGATTCGGCGGTGCGGGGATCGGGCGCGCCTGATTTGATCCAGACAGCGAAATCATTGGCTACCGACTCGGGCAGCCGATCGCTCTTCGGTGGCATCTGGAGGTCGTCCTGATGACGGATTGCCTTGAGGAGAAGACTTTTATCCGGTGCAACGAGGTCAATCGCGGGGCCGGTGTCTCCGCCTTTCAGCAGGCCCTCCTTCGTATCGAGAACGAGTCCTCCCTTCACCTTCTGGGAACTCGAGTGGCATTCGTAGCAGCGCTCTGCGAGCACGGGACGAATTTTGTTCTCGAAATGGTTCAGATCGCCGCCTTCTGCGAGGACCGCGGAGGACATGACGAGAGCGGTCGTCGCGAGCCGAGAAGCGATGGAGTTCGAACGGTGCATAAGGCTGTGAAAAGACAACCCTCCTGCGCGCGGATTCCAAGCGGTTTTCCGCATCGGCTCCGATGCCGGTTCACCGCGCGTTTTGGGGGAGAGGATGGCCTTCCGCGCTCGTGTCGGCGCCGATTGGCATGGGAACGTCGTTTGCTCGTCGTCGGGGCATGAACCGCCGGATGCCCGTCAGACTTTGCGCCATTCTCCTTGTTACCTGCCTCGCCCTTGCAGCGGCGTCGGCAGCGCCGTCTCCCAAGGAACTTTGGTCGAGTTACGATGACCGTAGGGGCGATTTGAAAGAGGAAGTGGTCGACGATTCTGTTCGGGAGGGGATCCGCAAGCGGAAGAGTTACATCAGTGCGTATATCAATGGGGAGGAGGTACGTGTGTATTGTGAGTACAGCGTCAAAGTGGGGGTTGAGAAGGCGCCCGGTCTTCTCATGGTTCATGGCTGGATGGGGGCACCTTCCATCGATGCGGGTTATGTAAAGGATGGTTGGGCGGTGATGGCCCACGATTATTGTGGAAAAACGGGTGATCGGGTTCATCACACCAAATATCCCCCGCGGTTGGCTCACGGGAACATGGACGGAAAAGCGGGTGAGCGTGTCATCACGACTGTGCCTGGAGGAGCGGATATCACGGATCCGACGCAGAGTTCTGATTATCTCTGGTATGCAATCCAACGCCGTGTCCTGAGCTACCTTGAGCGGCAACCGGAAGTGGATCGAGGGCGTATCGGAGCGATCGGCTATTCCTACGGCGGGACGTTGATGTGGAATCTCGCGATCGACGAACGGGTTCGAGCGGTGGCGGCTTATTTCGGGATCGGTTACAATGTCTACTACCGGGACAAACGGGTGTGGATGTATGATCCGGGAGCAACGATTCCTCCGAAAAGTTCGGGCGAAGCTGTGTTTTTGGAATCCCTTGCTCCGGAGGCGCATGTGCCATTCATCAAGGCGGCGACCCTGTTCCTGAACGGATCGAACGACCATCACGGGGGACACGAACGCGGCTTGGAGAGTTTTAAGCACTTTCCGCCGGGCGTTCCGTGGTCATTTGCGATCCAAGCGCGAGGCCATCACAACACGGAGCGGATTGGGCAAGACACGAAGCTTTGGCTTGAGCGACATGTGTTGGGGCGGGAGGTCTTCTGGCCTGAACAGCCTGCTTCCCAAATCCGCTTGGATGCGCAGGGCGTGCCGGAGTTGGTGGTGACCCCTGCGTCTTCCGAAAGGGTGGCAACGGTGGAATGTTACCTTGCCCAAAAAAGCCCGATCAGTTTCGCGCGAGCCTGGCGCGACGTGAACGTGTTGCGGGAGGGCAATCGATGGGTGGCCAAGTTGCCTGTCCTTAACGTGGACGATTATGTTTTTGGTTATGCAAACGTGATTTACGACAACACCGTGGTTCGGTCGACCGGTTTCAATGCGGTTGTCCCGTCCACATTGGGGGCGGCCGTCGCGACGGACAAACCTTCGACTGAACTCGGGAGTGGGGAAGGGTGGTCCGAGGTTGCGGAGGCGGAGGGGGTCCGAGGAATTCGAGGGTTCCGTTGCTTGAATGTTCATCGAGGTTCGCGGACCGAAAAGTTGAATGATCCCAAGTGGAAAGCGCCCGCGGGAAAGGATCTGTCATTTCGGTTTTACTGCACGGAGCCACAGAGTATTCAGCTCGCTGCGGCGCAGCAGTATGTGGTTCCATTGGAGATCACTGCGTCGGATGACTGGCAGGAGATGGTGATCTCGGCGGAACGGCTTGTGCATGGCATTTCGGGGCAGCGCTTGAAGGATTGGTCGGAAGTCGGGAGCCTCGAAATCAAGCCGGTGAAGGGTACGGATTTGACGCGCGTCGTGTTCGCGGATTTTCGCTGGATCGATCGCAAGTCGGCTCATTGAGTGGCGGTCGAGGCTGGCGCGGTGTTTGCATTCTGCTCGGGGCATGAACACGCGTGTGATCCTGTGCATCGTTTGCGCGCATTTGGCGGGATGCCTTTTGGCGGAGGTATCTCCTTCGGGGATGGATGGTCCGGTTGCCTCCCCGGAGAGGGGATGGCCCCAGTGGCGTGGGCCGCGGCGGGACGGGATCAGTGGAGAAATCGGCTTACTCAAGCGCTGGCCGGAACAAGGACCTCGGCTCCTCTGGAAAGCGGAGGGAATCGGACGGGGCTGGTCTTCACCTATCATTGTTGACGGATCGGTTTATCTGACGGGGGACAGAGATGGAGAGGTGATGGTGCAGTGCTTGGATACGGACGGACGTGTGCGGTGGGCGGTGTCGAACGGAGGGGCGTGGGCGAAGAACTATGCGGGTTCGCGGTCGAGCTGTGTTTATTCGGAGGGGTTGGTTTACCACATGAACGCGCATGGGCGAGTGGCCGCGTTTGACGGACGGACCGGAGAGGAGCGGTGGAGCCTTCCCAGTGTTTTAGATGCCTTTGGGGGGAAGAATATCACGTGGGGGATGACGGACTGCCTCTTGATTGAGGGTGAGCGGTTACTGGTTTCGCCGGTGGGTTCAGAGGGGTGTGTGGTGGCGTTGAACAAGCGTGATGGCAAAGTGCTCTGGCGGGGGGATGTATTGGAGGGAGATAAGGCGGCGTATGCTTCGCTTGGGTTGGTGCGAATGGGTTCACGCAACGTGTTGATTGGGAACACGTCTCATCACGGGATTGGGCTGGATGCTGGGGACGGTCGGTTACTTTGGAAAGTGCCTGTTCGCAACAACTGGGGCGCGACGTGTTGCGCGCCCGTTTTTGGGGAGGGTCTCGTGTTTTACGCTGCTCCGGATGGCGCTCCTGGGACAGCGTATCGAGTGAGAGAGAACGGGGAAGGGATTGATCCGGAGATGGTTTGGAGGAGCGACGTGGATCCTCTGACAGGAGCAGGCATTTTAAAAAATGGGGTGCTGTACACCAATGGATGCAAGAAGAGTTCGGCCTTGCACGCGATTGACTGGAAGACGGGAAAAAGTCGCTACGAGGTTCAGTTGTCGAGTCCGACGAACAACCACGCGACGGGAGCGCTCCTCTGGGCGGAGGATAGGTTGTATGCGCTGTTCGAGAACGGATTGGCTGCGTTGATTCGCCCGACAGCCGACCGCTTCGAGGTGGATGGCCGGTTTCAACTGACGCAGGTCACTGGTTCGGATGCGTGGGCGCATCCGGTGCTATTGGATGGGCGTCTTTACCTTCGGTACCACGAAAGCCTCTGGTGCTTCGATGTTCGTGAACAATGAACACTGAACAGTCCCTCTCCCATTGAAACCTCATTTCAAATCACAACCACGGCCGTTGCAGGTACCGGAAACAAACGAACACTGATCAACTGAGACGGTCTCTTGATTGCATTGCAGGCAAACCAGCCCGGGGGAGAGCCTCGGACTCAGTAAGAAGTTTGGCTCCAGGAATGCCTGCATCGAGGGTGGCAAGTTCAAGTCCGTGCCGCTGAGCGAGCAGAAGGAGATGGGCGTCCGTGGTCCGAACAGCGGAGCCACACGAATCCGGCCACTCCGTTGCATCGAGATCGTCAGGAAGAAATTGATGAAGCGGGCCGAGGGAATTCAACATTCCTCGGAGCACCTCTGCCGCTTGCTGCACCGAAATGCGCCCAGAAGAACGCTGGACCGAAACCCTGACAAAGCCCATTTCAGGAATGGGCGAGGTAAATAGCTCCGCGCCTTGGGCGGACTTCCGCTCGCCGATCCATCTCACAACGCGATCATGATCCGCATGATCCCGCCATCCCCAGGCCACCAGTATGGTCATGTCTAGGAGATGCCGCATAAAGATTACGGAAATTCAGCCAACATTTCCCGCGTAGAATCCACCGTGAGCGGGGGAAGATCGTCAGAGCCACCAAAGATGAAGGCTCCGGTGAGCGGACATTTCACCCGCTCGATGACGGTGGGCGGCTTAAACAGAGCAACGGCCTGACGCCGCAGAAATTCCGAAACGGTAAGACGCTCCAGTCGAGCGCGAGCGCGGATCGTCCGCTCCTCCTCCTCACTGACTTTGAAAGAAATCGTCGGCATGAGTCTGACGGTAAGACAGAGATGCAAGCCTTGTCAACAAGTGGCAGCAGGTCTCTCTTTCGAAAGCCAAAAACCATGACCCCACGCTTGAACAAGCGAGTTAACCACTTGG